>PDYJ01001675.1_pt1 | contig 11862 bp, 14 predicted proteins | sample 1430841 | NCBI WGS metagenome assembly PDYJ01 (sample SAMN07237672, study PRJNA390542) | Gut metagenome, whole genome shotgun sequencing project. | isolation source: fecal pellets | host: Mus musculus | place: USA: New York, NY | collected 2016-10 | reverse complement strand
GAAAGAAACAATGAACTCCGGCTGTCACAGCAGGAGATAGACGCGCTCCGTCGTGGCGACGTGCTGCAAAAGACCGTCGATATTGACGGCGAGAAAACACGCCGCTATCTACAGCTCGACCGGAAACGAAATCCATAATCCACCGCCGCGTCACCGAGGTGCAGATTGAACAGAGGCTCAAGGACATGGAAAAGGTGAATGACATCGAACTCGGCACTCAGCAGAAACAGCAGGTGCGCGAGGGCAAGCCTATGGAACTCAACGTAGGCGGCGAGAAAGTCACCGTAGGCATCGACCTCAGGGAACCGCAGGGCTTCAGGGTCGTACAGGGCGACATGAAGGAATGGGAGCGTCAGCAGAAGCTCCGCTACGACGACCTCCACCCCGAATATATCGGTCTGGTAATGACAGACAAGAACCGCTGGGAGTATCAGAAAATAGTCGAGCATAATTCCAAGGAACGCGCCATAAAGCTTGATCCCACACAAAAGGAGCACAGGCAGTCAGGAATGAAACTGCGATGATGAATGGTACATTTGGCAGGGCCATGTTCGAGGAAGATTGCAGCTTTGTTGAAGAAATCCTCAATGTGCCTCGCAAAATCGCCGAGAAAATAGTTAACGGAGAATCCTTCTACAATCCATTGACAAAAAGAATCCAGACAAAGGAATCCCTGCTGAAAGGGGATTGTGACCGCAGGGCCGACAGGATCAAGCAATGGATTGACAAGGAGGAAAAACGGATAAGTGATTTTCCCGGCTACGACGGAGTGGAGCCATACCTCATGTATGCAAAGGATACTGTCGATATGCTCCGCTCCAACAGCCCAAGCTATAATATCCGCAAATTTAAGGAAACAAAGGAACCAACCATAAAGAAAAAGATATGCCAAAGAAAAAGAAAGAGAAAGCTCCCCAGGAGGAGCCGGCAAAGACCGTCAGGGCATCGTCCGACGGCGAAACCCCGAAGGAAAAGAAAGGCGAATCGCAGTCAGCCGCACAGGGCGAGGCTGCGGCGGAGCGAAAGCCCCGTGACCCCAGATGGTGACAGTCAACGGCGATAAGGTCACGCACGGCCACGCCTACCAAAGCAATGTAAACCCGCAGGATTGGTATTTCACCGCCCGAATCAACGGCGAGCTGAACCGCAGAAGATGGCCCCGCCGATGTCGCCGCCTACGACAAAAAAGAAATCACCGTGCCGGAGCTAATGCAGCGTTACTACCCGACAAAGCTCATGCCGAGGGTACCCGAGGAGGCCTTCAAATATCCCAACGGACTTGCCGGGCCGTCCGGCCCCATCACGATAGACAAGTTCAACGTGTATAAGGAAACCGACGAAACACGCGCCGACTACGGCAGGTACAAGTTCTACGCTCAGGTGGGCGACAAGAAGATGTCAACCCCCGCGTCGCGCGAAGACCTCAACGCCTACTTCGACCGCGTTATGACGCCCGGCCAGCTCGTAGAGCGCAATTTCGGCGAGCGTCTGCATCTGCCTTCCCACTACGCGCAGTTCCGGCTCCCCGAAGGGATAGACCCCAAGGGTGTCCGCGTCGCCAAAGACCGCTCGGACGGCAGATGGCGCGTGTCGGCCGACCTCGGCGAAGGACGCGGGCGCACGTCGAAGCAGGAAAATCTCCTTCGACGACGGCTATTCGCTCTTCAAGGCCAAGAGCGCGACCCGCGAGCAGATAGCCGCCAAATATCTCGGACAGGAGATAACTGCAAAACTGGCCGCGCCGCTGTCAATGGAGAAGTCTGCCTCCATGAAAGTATAACACATCATATCACTTAACAGAATACCAATACACAATGGCAAGATTAGAATACGACGAGCTTGTGCAGCTCCTCCAGGACGGACAGATAGGACATCTCCGCTTCATGCTGGAGAGCGACAACGCAGAGTCATACCTCGAATGGTGCGAACAGCATGGCATTGAGCCGTCCGACGAGTCGGCGGAGTTCTACTACGACGAAACCGAGATTGACATGATGGAGCGACAGCTCATAGACGACGAGAACTATGGCATCTGGAACTGACGGGTTCAACAGTTCCGGACAGCAGGCCCTCGACCGCTTCGCACAGATGATGATAGAGCGCATGGAGAGTATGAAGGCGTCGGACTGGCGGCAGGGATGGATCGGGGGCGCGTCCTCCGTCGGCCTGCCCCAGAACGTGACCGGGCGCAACTACTCCGGCTCAAACTCCTTCTTCCTCCAGCTACATTCGGCCATGAAGGGCTACGAGCTTCCGGTTTTCCTGACCTTCAAGCAGGCGCACAACTTCAAGGCGCACGTCCTCAAAGGCGAGAAGGCCTTTCCCGTAATATACTGGGATATGCTGGTGCGTGACAAGGACGGAAAGAAGATTAGTTCGGACGAGTACAGGGCCATGTCGCAGGAGGAACGGAAAAAACTTGACGTGATACCGTTCATCAAGGCGTTTCCGGTGTATAACCTCGACCAGACCAATTTCCGCGAGGCGCAGCCGGAGCGTATGCAGAAGCTCCTCGACCGCTTCAAGGTGCCGGAGATACGCGACACGCAAGGGATGTACGCGCACTCCGCCCTCGACAACATGGTGGCGCAGCAGACTTGGCTCTGCCCCATACAGGCCGACCGCAAGGAGAAGGGGGCATACTATTCCCCATCGCGCGACATAGTGATGCTTCCGATGAAGGCGCAGTTCAACACCGGCACGACGCCGGAGGAGGTATATCGCGACGGCATGGAGTTCTATTCGACCATGCTCCACGAGATGGCCCACTCGACGATGACACCCGAAAGGCTCAACCGCGAGGCGGGGTCGAAGTTCGGCGACCCGAAATATGCCAAGGAAGAGCTTGTGGCGGAGCTTACCGCCGCGATGATCTCCCACTCGATGGGATTCGACACGAGCGTCACCGACAATTCGGCCGCCTATCTCGATTCCTGGATTACGGTGCTGAAGCAGGAACCGAAATTCATAGTGTCGGTGATGGCCGATGTCAACAAGGCTTCGGAAATGATACTCGACAGGGTGGACGCACAGCGTCTTGCCCTGGGCGAGCAGCCATATCTCGCGAAGAATGACCCGTGGGTGCCTCCGTTGGAGGACGAGATATGCCCTTTCAAGAACGCCTCCATAGTGAAGACCCGCTCCGGCGATTTCGCCATACGCGCCTCCTACAACGGCGTCGATCTCGGAATGAAACCGATTGAGCGGTCAACAGCCCGTATGTATTTCCAACTCACGGACGAGCGCGAGAAGCACGCATTTCTCGGCAGCACCATCCGCAAGCACTACGGGTCGGAGATTGCCGGCATAGAACGCAAGGCGTCCAAATCACTGTCAATCGCATAATCCTATGGCACCGGGTGACTACAGAATAGATTTCAAGGCGTTGAAGGCGCGTGTCGGCATCGATGACGTGGCCTATTCGCTGGGCTACCGCCTCGACCGCAAGGCCGGGGTCGGACGCTACATAGAGCTTGTGCTGGGCGAGGGCAAGGATAAACGCGATACGATAATTGTAAGCAACCGCCGTGACAAGGCTTCGCAGACATTCTTCCGGCGCGACGGCTCCAAGGGTGACGTGGTGAGCTTCATACGCGAGAATCTCAACTCATTCAACGCCTCCGGGCAGAATGAGTGGCAGCGCATAGCCAAGGTTATGGCGCAGTTCGCCAATATGCCTGAACCTGACTACGGCAGGGAGCGCGACTATGTGAGGGCCGCGTCGGCACCGCAGGTGTTCGACTCGAAGCGTTACAGCGTCCGTCCGATAGACCCCGACCGGATTCCATGCCTCTTCTCGCAGCGCGGCCTCTCGGCTGATACGGTTAAGGCACTTTCTCCCTTTATCTACCTCGTTTCAGACCGCCGCAACGAGAATTTCAACGGCTTCAATATCGGCTTTCCCTATACTGCCGCCGACAGCGACAAGATAAGGGGCTATGAAATCCGGGGTATGGGCGGCTACAAGTCCAAGGCGGCTGGCACCGACTCTTCCACCGCCGCATGGGTGGCCGACCTCTCGCACGGCAGGAACGGGCTTGTGCGCCATGTGTTCTTCTGTGAATCGGCCTTCGACGCTATGGCCTTCTTTCAGATGAACCGCACACGGCTGGGCGAGGACATCGCCCTTGTGTCGCTCGGCGGCACTTTCTCCGACCGTCAGGTGCAGGGGGTGATGGAGCGTTTTCCCAACGCACGGGCGTATGACTGCTTCGACAACGACCTTGCCGGGCGTGTCAACGGCCTGCGCCTCATGGCACTGGTGGAGGATATTCCGCTGAAAATCACCAAGACCGACTCCGGGCTTATGGTGGAGGCGAAAGGAAAGAACTTCGATGTGTCACCTGAACGCTCCATATACACGCAGGTGGGCACCCATATCCCGGTGCGCTACCGTATGGGGCAGTGGCAGCCTCCAAAGGATTTCAAGGACTGGAACGACTGTCTTTTAGGCAGACGCACCGAGCCTAAGATAATGCCTACCAAGCATGAACGTGACGATAACCTTGCCGAAAGACGCAATTCCGGCATTAAAATGTGACTGACCGATGAAGATAACGACAATATTACAGCCATATAAGGTCGGGATTCCGGCGTTGCTCGCTTTCTCCCTCCTGTCGGTTCCGGGAGCGCAGATAACGGCGCAGCAGACCGACCCTACGCTCACGGCGGCGGTGATAGCGCAGACCGCCGAGCTGAAAAGCATACACAAGAAGCGCAAGACCACCCAGGAGCGGATAATAGCTGCCGAGGCAGCCGTGACAGTGGCCCTCGACCGGGTTCACTCCGTGGAAAACAAGATGCTGGAGTATCTTTCCAACGCCCAGGGCGCGATGCAGAACCTTTATCAGATAAAGCGCGCGGGCGAACTGGTGCTGACGGAGATCCCCAAAAACTGCGACCTGCTGAGAAAATCGGTGCCGGGACACCTCAAAGGCACGGCGATAGCCCTGCTGGTGTCGGACGAGCTGACCGACGCGGCGACCCAGATGGCTGCTCTATATCCCTTTATGAAACAGCTTGTGACCTCCGGGAGCTACACTGTGACCGGAGCCGACGACAGCAAGGAAAAACACAAGGTCAACCTGCTCAACTCCGCCGAGCGGTACTATATCGCCAACGAGGTCGTTACGCGCCTCGAAACGATAAACACCGACCTGTGGCTGCTGGCATGGCAGGTGCGCACGCTCTCATGGAACGACCTTTGGTTTTCTCTCGACCCGGACGGCTGGGCCTCGGTGATGTCGGGAAAGGCTATCGCCGAAAATCTTGTGTGGGAGTGGAACACCATCAAATACAGATAACGAGAATACAGTTGAAGACAATCAAATTTTTTACATTTCAATATGGATAACGAAACAAAGATTATCGGCCGCTGCCCGGTGTGCGGCGGCAACGTGGTAAAGACCTGCAAGGGCTACCGCTGCGAGAACAATACCGGGGAGGACGGCAAGTGCGGCCTCTTCATCAACGGTGTGATCGGCAACCGCAAGATGTCCGATGACGAGATTGCGAAACTGCTTGAGAAGCGGAGCATATTGCTCGACGGCTTCGCCACCAAGGAGTGGAAGGCTTTTCCAACGGTGCTTGTCATGGGTGACGACGGGGTTATATCAATGGAGTCTATTGTGGCGCGTTGCCCCCGGTGCGGCGGAGAGATCCGTGTCGGAGCAAAGGCGTTCAACTGCTCCAACTACCGTCAGGAGGGGAATCCCTGCGATTTCGTGATATGGCGCAACATAGGCGGCCACCTGATGACGCTCGACGACGTGCGCGAGATATGCGCCGACGGCGTTACATCACGCGAGATAGAGATGTATGGCGAGAACGGCGCGATATACCGCCGCAAGCTCGGCCTATCACCCGACAAGACAAAGGTTATCAAGGTATGAGGCCGGGAACGAAACTCGCAATAATGCTCGCCTCCGGCGCGTTGGTCTGGGGGATTATAGCGATGGCCGTGTGCTGGCGCGAGAAGCCGCAGAAGCGGGCCGTAAGAGTGGCGCAGACCGCCCTCCATGCCTCGGTTGACAATCCTGAATCGGTGAAGGTGATTGCCGTCAGCGATCCGGACAGCGTTTTCGGACGCTGCTACATCGACGACGAGGAAAAGATGGCGATAGCCGTGTCTATGATGAAGGTAAACGAGAGGGTGATGTCGCAGACCGACAACCTCGGCAGCATGGACTTTGACAATCCCGCCCTCCGGGAGCTTGTCGAGAGGCAGATGTCCTCTATGTCGGCCATGCGCTCCCTTATGTCGTTGGAAGGCCCGGACGCTCCCCGAAAGCCGTTCAGCGGCTGGAAGGTCAAGATAGAGTACGAGGCCGTATCGGAAAGCGGCACTCCCTACCGCTCGGAATACTGGTTTATCACCGACCGCGACGCGCAGTGCGTGGTAAGCTCTTTCGAGATACCGTTGCTGTAAACAATATTCATCATTCAACCAACCCGTAAACACGATTATATCAACTCCAAAACAACTAACGCTTATGAAGGATCTTCTTAATCAAATCGAAACTCTCACCACCTCGTTTATGAAGGACGCCTCGTCGCAGCTTGACAAGGGTAACAAGGCGGCGGGGCTTCGCGCCCGTCGCGCCTCCCTGGAGCTGGAGCCGCTGCTAAAGCGGTTCCGCAAACTGTCACTGGCGGCTGCAGCCTCCGGCAAAAGACAAGATTAGCATCAGGATGTTCTGGCAGGGACATTCATTATCCACTCATTATTGCGGCTTCCATTTTACTGCCATTCCAAATAATAGGACAATTTCTTTGCTATCCGGGAATCTCTGTGCGCGAGCATGGGGATTCTCTCTTCTGTCGGCCCGTGGCTCTCGCGCCCGTGTATTTTTCGTTACAAAGTTACGGCTGGCGGTGACGGCGGCAAGCGACCGCCTTCGGCTTGCCTGCGTGAAAAAATCCGGCAGCCTTCCGCGATTTGTGCCAAATCGGGTATTCCGTATTTTTTCGCTTGCCACGCTTGCCTTGCGCCCCCTGTGCCCTCCGTCCTGATTGTATCGAAAAAATCACCCGGACGCGAGAAGCCGCAAGGCTTCAGACAAAAGGGAAAAAACAAACATTTCTCAAACATCTAAAACCCTTTTAATTATGGAAGCAGCAAACCATACCAACGCCAACAACGCAGTAAACGTGACCACAATCGCCCTCTCGCTCATTCAGCCGAGTGGCTTCAACCCCCGAAAGAGTTTCGACGAGCAGGCTCTTACCGAACTTGCCGATTCTATCCGTCAGCACGGGGTGATACAGCCTGTAGGGTTGCGCCCCATACCCGGCACCGACCGATACGAGATAGTGTTCGGCGAAAGGCGTTACCGCGCCTCGCTCATAGCCGAGCAGACGGGAATCCCGGCAGAGATATATGACAACCTTTCCGACAAGGAGGCGGAGGAAATGGCGATTACCGAGAATCTGCAACGGCAGGACATCGCCCCTATGGAGGAAGCCTCGGCTTTCCGTCGCCTCATAGAGAGCGGACGCTACGACGCGCAGTCACTCGCCGTGCAGGTAGGCAAGAGCGTGGCCTATATCCGCACCCGAATGAAACTTACGACCCTCATACCCGAAATAGCCTCATTGCTTGACACGGACGACATCACCGTCAGCGTGGCCTCCGAGATATGCCGTTACGGCGAGGACATCCAGCGTGAGGTTTACGAAAAGCACCTCAAAGACGGTCTGCCGTACAATAGTTGGCGTGGCATGAACGCCTCTAAGGTGGCGCAGATGATAGAGCGCGACTTCACAACCGAGCTTTGCCGTTACAGCTTCGACAAATCAGCGTGTGCCTCATGCCCCCACAACACCTGCAATCTGCTCCTTTTCGTGGAAGAGGGCTACGAGGGAAAATGCGCAAAATCCTCATGCCTCAAAGAGAAGCACACCGCATACCTCGCCGAAAAGGCAGTATCCATGCTTGCCGAATACCCCGAAGCCAACCTCTGCCAATACCAATACGACACCAACGAGGCGGTTGCCTCGCGCCTTGCCGAAATGGGCTACGAGATAGAGACCGTAAGCGATTATCCCAAACGCTTCCCGACCGAACCCGACGCACCGCAGAGGGAGGAAGATGATACCGACGAGGAATACGCGGATATGGTGCAGGACTATCAAGAGGAAATGCAGGAGTATTACACTGAACGTGCCGAACTGCTCTCAAAGAGCGAGGCAGGAGAAATAACCCTCTATATATGGGTTGGGCGCAATGACGTGACCCTCGGCTACAAGGCTGTGCCCGTAAAACAGCGCGAGGACGGCAGTGCCTCCACCGCGATAATAGCCGACTTGAAGGCAAAGGATATGCGTAACAAGGAGATAGCCGTTGAGCATACAATCGCCGACACAAAGGAGCAAATCAAAAAGGTTGACATCACCGAGGCGAAATTCTCCAACGAGGAAGACAAGATGATATATTTCTTCCTGCTCTCATCGCTTCGCAGGGAGCATTACGAGGCCGTGGGTCTGACCGACCGTGACCCATACAAGGCTCTCGACGACATGGAGAAAATGGCAATCATCGCCAAACTCAACGCCAAGACCAAGGCGATTATCCGCAGGGATTTCCTTATCGCCAATTTCCAAGGCGCATACCGCACCAACGCAATATCCGGCCTCCTTTTCGCTTTCGCCAAGAAGCACATGCCGGACGAGTTCGCGGCAATCGAGAGCCAATACAACGAGATATACGAGAAGCGTCACAAACGCCTTGAAGAGCGCATAGCGCAACTCAGACCTACCGACTTGCCGGAGGCTGAACCCGAGGCTCCCGAAACTGCCGAAACGCCCGAAGCCGACGAGCCGGAGGAAGCCGTGACCGACCCTGCCGAGGAAATTGCGGCTGAACCTGCCGATAAAGCACCCGAAGAAACCACCGAAGAAACCACCGAAGAAGCCGAGGTCATTCAACCCGACCCTGCCGAGGACGCACCGCAGGGAACTGACAACGACACCGAAGAAGCTGCCGCCTAAGCGATAGGCAAATGTTTGAGCAAGCCACCCCAAACCGAATGGTGCGGGGTGGCTTTTGCTCGTACCCGACCAAAAGCCGCCGGTTTTGGAAACCTGTCAGCCAGACTGATTTGGAAAATTGTTTATCAAATAAGCCCCATAGGATATTACATATAATCAGGATGTCGGGGAAGACTGCTACTAATTGACAGATTTCTGTATCTGAAAAACGAGGGAGACTATTTTAATTAGTGAATAACATTCATTGCTGACCAATTTAGTAAAACAAGATAATAGGTTTGTGAATACCTATATTATATATGGACTCAAAACTTGTATGTCAGCATCAAGTGAAACCCAAGCTGCTTGCTCTCTATATGAGGACTTATGGTTGATGTTCCCCCATCTCTTATGGTCAATCCATCATAATTGGTATTTCTGATATACATATCGAATCCTGCCGTGAAATACAACCTTTTCCAAATGTCATAGCTAAATGATGCCTCAAAATGATTGAATGAAGAATTAGAGGAATCACCTTGCACATTGACAGGCTTGCCTTCTGGTGTAGTTGACCAATCAAAATCAGAATCATAGCCATTCCATGTATAAATCTTGTAAAACTGGTTTGCAAGCCTTAACGACAGCCTGTCATTCCAAAGATTAAGATTTGCTCCCGCCTTTATTGAGAATCCTGATCCCCAGTTGTAGTTGCGGTGATAGTCACGATAGAAGTCGGTAAGGATTCCCGCCAAAGCTATACCGTTTAGATGCAGAAAACCGTCAATTCTCATTATCGGCAATGGCTTGTATCTGAACATAACGCCGCCTCCGACCGAAGCCGGGGCACCCAGCTTGTACGGTACGGCGCATGGAAACAGTTTCGAGCTGTTTCTCTCTTCGCGGATTGTGTCAGAGTCAAAAAAGTCAAAATGCTGGTATAGACCAACATTTAGGTTTAAATCTTTTTTATCCACAATCTCCTTTGAAAGAAGTCTGCCGACAATCTCTGCACGACTTAAAAGCGGCTGAGATTTTATTCCCTGTACTTCAAGCAAGAAAGTAAAATAATCGTATGGAGCTTTCGTTGTCTCAGCAAATTTGTCGCCATACTCTATATTTACTTCCGCCGCAACGCCTGCCTTGGTACCCTCGTCATTATCCCACAATGTAAGCAATCGTCCGCCTAACGATAGCTCTACACTGATTGGGGGAATTCCGAAATTGCGTCCGGGAGTATTGCGCTTTTTCCAGGCATCACCGGAAAATATACGGGTAAGTCCCCTCATGGGGTTAACAACGAATGCAGCAAGCTCCCTTCCAAATCTTTCCCCACCCGATGCTCGGTCGTCGATGATAAGGTCGGAAGCCCTGTAAAGCACCTCTCCGATAGCGGCACCGCCCACAGGGGTGGCTATTATATCGTTTGTAGAGGGGTATTCACACTCCATGAACATCTCCCACATGGCACTGCCTCCTATGGCAAACAGTTCCGACTGCCAGAAATTATAGCCGTTGGAACGCCCTGCATTGAAGAAAATTGATCCATTATAGGGATGGTCGAACATATTGGTATGCAGATGGTCGTCATCCCACTCGAAGCCGTGCCGGAAATTCTCTTTGATGGTGCTCCATGATATATAGGCATAGTGCCCGTCAAGCACATAACGGTCGAACGCCCATAAACCGATATTGAAACCGACAGTCTCTCCGGCAGCGCGCCAGAAATGCTTCTTTCGATACCTTGCAACATCAATACTGTCTGGAGGAACCACCTCCGAGACAGTGTGTGAGTCTTGAAACCGGAGTTTGCCCGAAGATATAACAGATAAGGTATCCGCCTTCTCTAATGTGTCGGTGTCAATCTGGGAGTAAGCCGGCAATATTGCAGCATATACTGATATAATTACTAAAAGCAAAAGTCTTTTCATATTGTTCATCTCATCTTATTCAGTTGGAAATGGTCCTACAATCTTCATTACATCAATCTCACTTTCTGCCATAGTATAGCACCCCAATATGCCAACTCCGCCCTCTATGTTAGAGAAAACCTTTACCGGGTCAGCAATGCCGAGGTCAATCATACCACCCTGCAGCCCTTTGTCTCCCGTCTGGTTTATCAGAACGCTTACAAGATAGTCATAATATGCCTTGGAGATTGCATAAAGTCTGAATCCACGCTTCATCTGTGTTTTTCTCCATTCATTAGACCCTTTTACCATCTGCACTATTTTCCTTGACTACAATGGTGTGTTCTTTACCATCAATCCCTTTGTCAGAAAAAGGAAGCCCGTATGGTGAATATGGCTCCCATCCTGGAAGTGTGGAATGGATTTGGCTGGCAAGCTGCTGAAATACAAGCTCATGGGCAAAGTCTCGTTCTCCCATCCTGATGTCCTTGCCTCGCTCCACCGCGTCCCATTGCAGAAAATAATAATTGTCTTCATCCGGACGGTCTGTAAACGTAATGCCATACGTGAATATAAAGTCTGAGTTGGTATAGATACTTACGGACCCTGCCGCTCTACCGAGACTCCTTCTATGCTGGCCGCATCCGCATAATGTCGGATGCGGAGACGAAGGTCTCTGAGTATTCGGTGCTGATAGTAACCCTGTCACCAGACTGTATTTTTTATATCCGATATATATAGATTTCTTGTTTTATCATATTCCATGATTCCTCTTCCAACTTCGTTTACCTTAACCAATATGTTAAGGTCTTTCACGTATGTCCTGTCGTTATGGATGTCGGAAAAGAAATAGGTCTTTGTCGCCGACACCTGCAGTGAAGAATCCGGACATACCAAAGAATTGATGGTAAGGATATTCTCGCCGTCCTTGTCGCGGTATTCGTCAAGATCCACCTCGTGATAGCACGAGATAAGCATGACCGGG
>PDYJ01000224.1_pt1 | contig 11879 bp, 9 predicted proteins | sample 1430841 | NCBI WGS metagenome assembly PDYJ01 (sample SAMN07237672, study PRJNA390542) | Gut metagenome, whole genome shotgun sequencing project. | isolation source: fecal pellets | host: Mus musculus | place: USA: New York, NY | collected 2016-10 | reverse complement strand
GTAATCGGGATAACCCGACAGCTCGCCGAGTTTCTCGGCCAGTTCGCGTTGCAGGTTGTTTACGACGGCGTTCGAATAGAATCCGATGCGTCCCAATTGCTCGGTGATCTTCTCGACATAGTGCGGATGGGTGTGACCTATCGAGATAACCGCGTGCCCTCCGTAAAAGTCGAGGTACTCCACGCCGTTGCTATCCCACAGATAGGCTCCGCGAGCCTTCACTGGCTCCATGTCGAGCAGGGAATATACTTGAAACAAATCCATAGTTTTCACAATTTAATGTATGGCCGACGTCGCTCGGCGACGCCGATCCCGCGCGGAATTAAAAACATCCCGCCTTCAGTCGCAGACCCTCCGTTTCGTCCAATCCGAACATGAGGTTCATGTTCTGCACCGCCTGACCCGAGGCGCCTTTCAGCAGATTGTCGATCACCGAGGTCACGAGCAGTTTGCGTCCCGACTTCTGTATCGACAGGAAGCAGTAGTTGGTGTTCACCACCTGCTTCATGTAGACGGGAGTATCGCTCACGCACACGAACGGATGGTCGGCGTAAAAGCTCTTGAATATCTCCGTCACGCGCTCGGCGTCTTCGTCGAGACGCAGCACCACGTCGCTTATGATTCCGCGCGCGTGGCAACCTCTGACGGGCACGAACGCTATGTCGGTCGCGGGAGAGCCTCCCGCCGCGATCACCGTCTCGCCGATCTCGCCCAAGTGCTGGTGTGTGAAGACCTTGTAGTTCGACAGGTTGGCGCTGCGGTTGCTGAAATGGGTGTCGGGTGTGGGTTTCTGTCCCGCTCCCGTCGACCCCGTGATTCCCGTCACCGTAATCTCCTCGGGCAGGATGCCCGCCGCGGCCAAAGGTATCAACGCCAGATTGATCGAGGTGGCGAAGCATCCCGGGTTGGCCACGCATCGGCAGCCGCGGATCCGTTCTCGGTTGAGCTCGGGCGCGCCGTACACGAATTCGCCCGCGTCGGCTTTCAGACGGAAATCGTTGCTCAGGTCGACGATCTTCACGTTCGCCGGAACGGGATTCTCGGCCAAGAACTTCGCCGAGTTGCCGTGACCCATGCAGATGAAGAGTATGTCGATATCCGTGAAGTCGATGTCGCCGAAGACCAAGGGCGACCAAATCATGTCGGTGTGCACCGCGCCTATGGGCTTGCCCTTCTGCGATTCGCTCTGTATGTATTTCAGTTCGGCGTGCGGGTGGTTCACCAGCAGGCGAATGAGCTCGCCCGCCGTGTATCCCGCGCCTCCTGCGATTCCGATTCGTATCATGCGATTTTTTCGATTACTCCTCCTCGTTCACCGCGTGGTAGATCTTCAGCGGCATCGAGAATATTTTGGTGAATCCCTTTACGTCGTCGGCCGTCCATGCGTTGTTCACCTCGCCGTACTCGGCGAACTTGGCGTTCATCAGGTCGTGCTTCGACTCTATGCCCACGAGCGAGAAAGTGTAGGGCGCAGGGTGATGAAGACCTTGCCCGTCACGTTGCGCTGGCTGCTCGTGAGGAACTGCTCGATATCGCGCATCACGGGTTCCGAGTACATGGCCTCGTGCATGAACATGCCGTACCACGTGCCCAACTGGTCTTTCCAGTACTGTTGCCACTTGGTGAGCGTGTGTTTCTCCAGAAGCTCGTGCGCCTTGATGATGAGCATCGGAGCGGCGGCCTCGAAGCCCACGCGGCCCTTGATGCCCACGATGGTGTCGCCCACATGGGTGTCGCGGCCTATGGCCCATGCGGCGCCTATGGCCTCTAACTTGTTGATCGCTTTCACGCCCGTCGCGGCCTCGCCGTTGACGGCGACAACCTCGCCCTTCTCGAACTCGATCTCCAGCGACTCGGCGCCCTCCTTGCAAAGCTGCGAGGGGTAGGCCTCGTCGGGCAGGTTGGTGGCCGAACAAAGGGTCTCCTTGCCGCCGACCGACGTGCCCCATACGCCCTTGTTTATCGAGTACTGCATCTTGGTGAAGTCGGCCTCGAAGCCGTTCTCTTTGAGGTAGTTGATCTCATACTCGCGCGATAGTTTCATGTCGCGTGTGGGGGTGATGATCTCCATCTGCGGCGCGAAGACCTCGAACGTGAGGTCGAAACGCACCTGATCGTTGCCCGCGCCCGTCGAGCCGTGCGCTATGGCGTCGGCGCCGATGCTCTTGGCATAGTTGACGATCGCCAGCGCCTGAAACGTGCGCTCGGAGCTGACGGAAATAGGGTAGGTCTTGTTGCGCAATACGTTGCCGAAGACCATGTACTTTATGCACTTCGAGTAGTAATCGCCCGTAACGTCGAGATTCACGTGCGACTTCGCGCCCAAAGCGTAAGCGCGCTTCTCCACCGCGGCGAGCTCCTCGGCCGAGAAACCGCCCGTGTCGGCAAGAGCCGTATGAACCTCGTAACCCAGATCCTTGCTTAGGTACTTCACGCAGAACGAGGTGTCGAGACCTCCGCTATACGCCAAAACAACTTTTTTCATGATATTTCGTTTTTTTATATATTTCTGTTTGTTTCTGCGACTCGTAAGAGTCGCGCGGGCCGCAGCCTCGCCCCGCGGAGGCCCGCTGTTCGCAGTCGCTCGCATGCGGTCTCCGCAGGCTGCGCCCCGAAGCGGCAGTCTACTTTCCGAAAATTCGGCTCCACCACGAACCTTTCTTCGCCGCGGCGCGCTCGGCCTCCGGTTCGGCGGCCTTGCGTTTGGCGACCATCTCGGGTCGTATATCATGCCCGTGCATAGGCACTTGGTCATGTTGGTGCGTTGCAGCACGTCGTAATTGACGCACGAGCGGCATCCTGCCCAGAACTCCTCGTCGTCGGTGAGCTTGGCGAAGGTGACGGGCTCGTATCCGAGCGAAGTGTTTATGCGCATCACGGCCTCGCCCGTGGTGAGTCCGAAGATCTTCGAGTTGGGGAAACGCTTGCGTGAGAGTTCGAACGCCGCCTGCTTGATGCGCTTGGCGACGCCCATGCCGCGGTACTGCGGGCGCACGATGAGGCCCGAGTTGGCCACGAACTCGTCGTGTCCCACGACTCTATGTAGCAGAATCCCACGAACTCCTCGCGGTTCACGGCTATGATCGCTTTTCCTGAATTTATTTTATCGGCGATATATTCGTCGGTACGGCGGGCGATGCCGTTCCACGGCTTTTGGCAGCCTCGTCGATCGCGTCGTTGATCTGCGTCACGTAACGCAAATGCTCCTTCGAAGCGACCATCACATCGATTTTCATTGCTTATTCCGGTGAATTAAATGACACGTATTCGTTTCGTGGGTGCAAAGATTGCATATAAATACGCAAAATGCAAATATTTATTCCTTGATATTTGACGTATAATAATAAATACCCGCATATTTGCATATTATGCGGGTATTTATGCGTGAATATTCCGTTCGCGTCAATACGATCCCCAGCTGCGGATGGCGAGTCCCTCCTTTCCCACCTGACAAACGGCCATGATGAACGCCGAGGCCAGACGGGCGTTGGTGAGCAGCGGAATGTTGAAGTCGATGGCCGCGCGGCGGATCTTGTATCCGTTGTCCAGCTCGCGGCGCGTCTGGTTCTTCGGAATGTTTATGACCAGATCGACCTTCTTGTCGCGTATGTAGTCTATCACGTTGGGCGCGCCCGATTCGTCGGGCCAGCCCAGCACGTCGACGGCGATGCCGTGTTGCGCCAGAAATTCGGCGCTGCCCGCCGTGGCGTACACCTTGAATCCGTGGCGCAGCAGGGTGCGCGTCGCCGAGAGAAGCTCCACCTTCGAGCGCGCGGGTCCCGACGATATGAGCACGTTTTTCTCGGGATCGCCTGACCCACCGACAGCAGGCTTTTGAGCAACGCCTCGTAATAGCTGTCGCCTATGCACGCCACTTCGCCCGTCGAGGTCATGTCGACGCTCAGCACGGGATCGGCGTTTTGCAGACGGGCGAACGAGAACTGCGACGACTTGACGCCCACGTAGTCGATGTCGAACATCGATTTGGGATGCGACTCGACCGATCGGCCCAGCATTACGCGCGTGGCCATCGTGATGAAGTTGAACTTCATGATCTTCGACACGAACGGGAAACTGCGCGACGCGCGCAGGTTGCACTCTATGACCTTCACGTGGTTGTCCTTGCCGAGGAACTGTATGTTGAACGGTCCCGATATGTTCAGCTCGCGGGCGATCTTGGCGGCTATGTGGCGAATCTGGCGTATGGTCTCCAGATAGAGCCTCTGCGCGGGGAAAACTATCGTGGCGTCGCCCGAATGCACTCCCGCGAACTCCACGTGCTCGCTGATGGCCGACACCTTGATCTCGCCCCTCTGCGCCACGGCGTCCATCTCGATCTCCTTGGCATGTTCGATGAACTCGCTCACCACCACGGGGTGGTCGGAGCTGATCTCGGCCGCCTCGCTCAGGTAACGGTCCAGCTCGGCGCGTTCGTAGACCACGTGCATCGCCGCGCCCGAAAGCACGTACGACGGGCGGATCAATACGGGCAGCCCCACCTCGTCGACGAAAGCGTAAATGTCGTCGAGGCTCGTAAGCTCCCGCCAGCGGGGCTGGTCGATACCCAGCGCGTCGCACATCGACGAGAATTTCTGTCTGTCCTCGGCGCGGTCGATCGACTCGGCCGAGGTGCCGAGTATGTTGACGCCCTGACGATGGAGCGGCATGGCCAGATTGTTGGGGATCTGTCCTCCCGTCGACACCACCACGCCGTAAGGCGATTCCAGCTCGATTATGTCCATCACGCGCTCGAACGTCAGCTCGTCGAAATAGAGTCGGTCGCAGATATCGTAGTCGGTCGACACCGTTTCGGGGTTGTAGTTTATCATCACCGAACGCAGTCCCACCTGCGAGAGGGTCTTGAGCGTGTTGACGCCGCACCAGTCGAACTCCACGCTGCTGCCTATGCGGTATGCGCCCGAGCCGAGCACGATGACCGAGCGGTGGTCGCGCTCGTACTCCAAATCGTGCTTGTCGCCGTTGTATGTGAGATACAGATAATTCGTCTGCGCGGGATACTCGCCCGCCAGCGTGTCGATCTGCTTCACGCAGGGCAGGATGCCCATCCCCTTGCGCATTTCGCGTATGCGGAGCATGCGGTCGAACATCGGCGAGTCGGAGCGGGTCATGGTGAGCTCGGCGATCTGGAAATCGGAGAATCCCATTCGTTTCGCCTCGCGCAGAACCTCCTCGGGCAGCGGTTGCGAGCCGTCGCCGTCGTGCGCGCGCAACGCCTCCTTGAACAGATGTATGCGGTGCAGGCGTTGCAGGAACCAACGGTCGATGCGCGTGCGCTCGTGTATGTCGTCTATGGTGTAACCCTGCTCGAAAGCCTCGGCTATGGCGTACACTCGTTTGTCGGTAGGGTGCTCCAGCTCCTCGTCGATATTCACCTTCACGGGTTTGTTGCCCACGAAGCCGTGCTTGCCTTGTCCCACCATGCGCAAGCCCTTCTGTATCGCCTCCTCGAACGTGCGGCCCACGGACATTACCTCGCCCACGCTTTTCATCGACGATCCGAGCAGCTTCGACACGCCGTCGAACTTGTTCAGATCCCAGCGCGGGATCTTGCACACCACATAATCCAACGCAGGTTCGAAGCAGGCCGAAGTGACCTTTGTTACCGAGTTCTTTATCTCGTGCAGTCCGTAACCCAATCCTAACTTCGCCGCCACGAATGCCAGCGGATAGCCCGTGGCCTTCGAGGCCAGCGCGCTCGAACGCGACAGACGTGCGTTCACCTCTATGACGCAGTAGTCCTCCGATTCGGGGTCGAGGGCGTATTGCACGTTGCACTCGCCCACGATGCCGATGTGGCGGATGATCTTTATGGCTATGGCGCGCAGCTTGTGGTACTCGCTGTTGGTGAGCGTCTGCGAGGGCGCCACCACGAGACTCTCGCCCGTGTGTATGCCCAGCGGGTCGAAGTTCTCCATGTTGCAGACGGTGATGCAGTTGTCGAAGCGGTCGCGCACCACCTCGTACTCCACCTCTTTCCACCCTTTGAGCGACTTTTCGATCAGCACCTGAGGCGAATAGGAGAACGCGCTCGACACTATGGCCTCCAGCTCCTCGTCGTTCTTGCAGAATCCCGACCCGAGGCCGCCCAACGTGTATGCGGCGCGTATGATGAGCGGGAATCCCAATTCGTGGGCCGCCGCCACCGCCTCCTCCATCGTCGAACACGCTATGCTGCGCGGGGTCTTGACGCCTATTTCGGCCAGCTTCTCCGAGAAAAGTTTGCGATCCTCGGTGTCGATTATCGCCTGCACGGGGGTACCCAGCACTTGCACGCCGTACTTCTCCAAAACGCCCTTGCGGTAGAGTCCGACGCCGCAGTTGAGGGCCGTCTGGCCGCCGAACGAGAGCAGTATGCCGTCGGGACGCTCCTGCTCGATAACCTTCTCCACGAACTCCTCCGTCACGGGCAGGTAGTATATCTTGTCGGCCGCATCCTCCGAGGTCTGCACCGTGGCTATGTTGGGGTTGATGAGCACGGTGTATTTTCCCGCCTCGTGCATGGCCTTGAGCGCCTGCGAACCCGAGTAGTCGAACTCGCCTGCCTCGCCTATCTTCAACGCTCCCGATCCGAGGAGCAACACTTTCTTTATCTCTTTTTCCATAGTCGGGGTTACTTTTTCGAGGCTTTCCATATCTTTATGTTCTCGATGAATTCGTCGAACAGATACTCCGTGTCGACGGGGCCGCTCGACGCTTCGGGATGGTATTGCGTCGAGAAGAAGGGTTTGCTGCGGTGGCGGATGCCTTCGTTGGTGCCGTCGTTGACGTTCACGAACAGCGTCTGCCACTCCTCTGGCAGCGTGCGGTCGTCGATGGCGAAGCCGTGGTTTTGCGAGGTGATGTAACATTTGTCGGTGTCGGGCACCGTCACGGGTTGGTTGTGGCCGCGGTGGCCGTACTTCAGTTTATATGTCGAGGCTCCCGCCGCGCGCGCCAGCAGTTGGTTGCCGAGGCAGATGCCCATTATCGGCCGATCATCCTTCAACGCCGCGGCTATGTGGGCTATCGTCTCGCCGCACTGCGACGGATCGCCCGGGCCGTTCGAGAGGAACAGACCGTCGTAATCCTCGCGCGAGAAGTCGTAGTCCCACGGCACGCGGATTACCGTCGCCCCGCGACGCAGCAGACAGCGGAGGATGTTGTACTTCACGCCGCAGTCCGCCACGACCACTCTGTAAGGGCCGTTGCCGTAGACCTTTCGTTCGCGCGTAGACACTTGGGCCACTACATTGTCGGTGTTGGGGTCGTAAAACGGCGTCGTGTCGCACCCCTCGATTTCGATTCGCCCGAGCATCGAGCCGCATTCGCGCAGCTTCTGCGTCAGGGCGCGCGTGTCGATGCCGCACACGGCGGGCACCCGCTGCTCCCTAAGCCAATCGCCGAGGCTCTTGGCGCCGTTCCAGTGGCTGTACTCGTCGGAGTAGTACGACACCGCCAGCCCTGCGCAGTGTATACGGTCCGACTCGTAAAATTTCTCGATGCCCCACTCGTCCCTCTCGGCCGACGGCACTCCGTAGTTGCCTATCATGGGGTAGGTGGGCACCAATATCTGACCTTTGTACGACGGGTCGGTCAGGCTCTCGACGTAACCCGTCATGGCGGTATAGAAAACCACCTCTCCCGACGCCCCGCCCTCGAAGCCGAACGAACGGCCCTCGTAGCGGCTGCCGTTTTCGAGAACTATCGCCGCGCGTTTCATTGTCTGCATATATATGTTTGTTTTTCTATTGATCTCATGCGATTCATTTCACAAAAATAGGAAATATATTTTGGAAACAAGAAATATATGCGTTACCTTTGCATAAATATGTAGGTAATTCGGATTATGAATCAAAAAACGCAACGATTCGCCACCATTCGCAAGATCATACGCAGCGAACTGATCGGCTCGCAGGACGAGTTGATAGCGCGTCTGCGCGAATGCGGCGTGGAGATTACGCAGAGCACGCTTTCGCGCGACTTGAAATTCATGAACGTGGCGAAGATCCCGCACAAGAGCAAGGGGTACGTCTACGTCCTGCCCAACACCGCGCACCACGACGTGAACGTGTCGTCGAACATATCCGACAACATAACGAGCCTCACTTTTTCGGGAAATCTGGGGGTGCTCAAGACCAAATCGGGCTATGCGAGCGCCATATCGGTGCCCATCGACAACCTCGATTGTCCCGACATACTCGGCACCATCGCGGGCGACAACACCGTGCTTCTCATCCTGCGCGAGGACGCCAACCGCAATCACATCATCGAATCGCTGTTGCGGATATTCCCCATGCTCAGCAATGTGCTGTAGCCGTATATATAATGTATGGCGGTTCTTAGGTTGCTTTAGGCGTTCGGGTGGCAGCCTGCGGAGACCGCGAACGAGTGTGAAACGAGTTGCGGGCCTCCGTGCGCTGAGGCTGCGGCCCGCGCAGTTCTGCGAACTGCATACCTTTAATAAATAATTAAGATATACGTTACCTTTTGCGCGGCCAAAAGGTAACGCCAACCGACGCCAAGCCGAGGGCAATCATGCTTGCATGAATTGCCGCGGCGCGAAGGAGGAAAACAAGCGCAGCGCAGTTAAAATCCGCCGCGGTGAAACGATTTCGAGGTCGTTCTTGCGACTTCGCTAAATCGGATGCCTACGGCACTTTTGAAGCAATGAAAAGTTCGCTTACCCAGTCATTTTCTCGCCTCGGCAAAGCTCGAACAAGTTCGACTCTGCCCTCGGCTTATCATGTTCCTGCCGCGGGATAGGCTGACGCACATGAATTTCCCGACTCGCAGAGTCGTGCAGGCCGCAGGCTGCTGCCCGAATACCGATAAGTCATTAGTAAAACAGTCGGCGGTGTTTTCCTTAACGATACACGAGGGACAATTCCGAAAAATTGTCCCTCGTGTATTTTGCGAGTTCCGAGCGCGGGGTTAGTCCGCGACCGTGGTGTACTGCTTGATGCAGCCGCGTTTCGACGAGCGTATGAACTCTATCAAATAGTCGCGGTCGGGCGAGGCGGGCAATTCCGCTTCCGCCTTGTCGCAGGCGTCCATGTAGTTGAGTCCGCTCTGGAACAGTATGCGGCACGCCTCGTGGATGGCCGTTATCCGCTCGGGGGTGAACCCGCGTCGCGAGAGGCCGATTTTGTTGATGCCCGCATAGTGGTCGTCCTTCGACGTGGTTATGTAGGGCGGAATATCCTTCGATACGCCCGACATGCCTTGAATCATGGCGTGGTTGCCGATGCGCACCCACTGGTGCACGGCGGTATGTCCGCCGACGACCACCCAGTCGCCCACTTCGACCTCGCCCGCGAGCGATACGCGGTTCACGATGACGTTGTGATCGCCCACCACGCAATCGTGCGCCACGTGGGCATAGGCCATGATGAGGTTGTGCGAGCCTACCACCGTCTTGCCGCGCGAGGCGGTGCCTCGGCTGATGGTGACGTATTCGCGGATATCGTTGTAGTCGCCGATCTCGGCGGTGGAGAACTCTCCCTTGAATTTAAGGTCTTGCGGGGTGCAGGCTATCGACGCGCAGGGGTGTATGCGGCAGCCTTTGCCGATGCGCGCGCCGTCGTGAATGACGGCCGAAGGGCCTATCCAGCAGTCGTCGCCTATGACCACGTCGCCCGATATGCAGGCGAAAGGCTCCACGACTACGTTCGCGCCCAACTTCGCGTCGGGATGCACGTATGCCAAATTGCTAATCATTATTCTCTCTGTTCCGATTTTTTGTTTCTCACGATTTGCGCCATGAGCGTGGCTTCGCAAGCCAGAACGCCTCCGACGAATACCTTCCCGGCCAAGGTGGCGATACCGCGACGCACGGGTTCTATGATGTGCGCCTCGATCTGCACCGTGTCGCCCGGGACGACCTTGCGTTTGAAACGCACGCCGTCGATGCGCAGGAAATATGTGGAGTACTCCTCGGGGTGCTCCACGCTGCCCAGCACGATGATGCCGCCCGCCTGAGCCATAGCCTCCACCAGAAGCACGCCCGGCATTACGGGCTCTTCGGGGAAATGGCCCGTGAACTGCGGTTCGTTGGCCGTGATGTTCTTGATGGCACCGATCGACGATCCGTCGAGGTAGAATACCTTATCGATCAACAGGAACGGATAGCGGTGAGGGAGCAGCTTGCGCACTTGGTTGATATCGAGCAGCGCAGGCTTGGCGGGGTTGTATTTGAACGCGGGCTTCTCGCCGTCGCGGCGGATAGCGCGTATGAGTTGCTTCATGAACTCGGTGTTGGCATAGTGGCCCGGGCGCGACGCCCACACGCGGCCCTTTATGCGCATGCCGAGCAGCGCGAAGTCGCCCAGCAGGTCGAGCAGCTTGTGGCTCGCGAGCTCGTTGCTCGAACGCAGTTGCAGGTTGTTCAGATAACCGTCCGTGACGCGGATATCCTCCTTGCCGAACACCTTTTTCAGGTGCTCCAGCTGCTGATCCGACACGGGGTTCTCCACCACCACGATGGCGTTGTCCAGATCGCCGCCCTTGATGAGATTCATGTTGAGCAGCGGTTCCAACTCGTGCAGGAACACGAACGTGCGGCAAGGGGCGATCTTCTCGGCGTAATCGTTGAACATGTCCAGCGTGGCGTACTGGTTGCCGATCACTTTCGAGTTGTAGTCGACGTGCACCGACACGGTGAATTCGTCGTCGGGGTAGATGATGATGGCCACGCCCTTGTCGGGAATGGTATATACCTGCTTCTCCGTCACTTCGTAGTATTTGCGGTCGGCTTTCTGCTCGACGAGTCCCGTCTCGGTTATGCGCTGCACGTATTCGCGGGCCGAGCCGTCCATGATGGGCGTTTCGGGAGCGTCGATGTCGATCACGGCGTTATCCACGCCCATGCTCCACAGAGCCGACAGGATATGTTCGACGGTGCTTATCTTGGCTTCGCCCTTCTCTATCGTGGTTCCGCGCGAGGTGTCGGTGACATACTCGCAAAGCGCGGGCACGGTCGGCGTATTCTCGAGGTCGATGCGACGAAATACTATTCCGCTGTTGTCGGGAGCCGGATTTACCGTCATCGAAACATGTACTCCGGTGTGCAACCCTTTGCCCGAGAACGATATCGGAGCGGCGAGGGTTTGTTGTTTTGATCTGCATATTTCGTTATAATTTTTTGTTGTTCGTCCTTAACGGCGAGATAATAATGCGGACAAAGATACTAATATTTCGCAAAAAAAACCGTACTTTTGCGATAGATTTGCAATTACACGAGAGTGGTTATGTCGAACACCGAACCGCAAAACAAATTGGAGGACAAGACCTCGCGCGCGCCGCAAAAACCGCGCGGCAACGTCTGCGCCTGCCTTTCGACAACCGTCGGCAGGATGCGGGCGAGTGGGCTTACGACCATCGGCTGGGCCTGAGCGTGATGATAATAGTCTATTTAGTGCTGGGCATAGTCTTCGTCGGTTCGAAGATCATAATCGGTTCGAAACCCCACGAGCAGGGGATATATATCGATTTGCAGACCCTCGAAGATCTGGAGGCCGAAAAGGAGCGGTTGGAGCGCGAGATAGAGCAGAAGCAGGCGTCGGATCTCGACTGGTCGGCCATACGCAACCGCACCTCGAACGACGCCATGCTGAACGAGGATCTGAAGGACGACCGCGGAACGAAGACCTCGGAGCTGAACGCTTCGGCCAAGGATATCATGGCGGGAATGAACGCCAAACCGCGCCGCTTACGAAGCGGACTGGCCGAGGCGCAGTCGATTCTCGACGCCGATCGCGGAGGCAACGAAAGCGAAGCCTCCGACGGGCAGGATTCGAAGGTGAAGGGCGGCGTGACGGTTCGTTTCGAATTCAAGGATCCCGTGCGCACCAAGCGCAGATTGGTGGTGCCCGCCTACATGT
>PDYJ01003317.1_pt1 | contig 11884 bp, 14 predicted proteins | sample 1430841 | NCBI WGS metagenome assembly PDYJ01 (sample SAMN07237672, study PRJNA390542) | Gut metagenome, whole genome shotgun sequencing project. | isolation source: fecal pellets | host: Mus musculus | place: USA: New York, NY | collected 2016-10 | reverse complement strand
CTGGGCATTCCCGACCTCTACCGAAGTCAGAAAGATGCCGTCTGGATGGACAAGATGCTCGCGGCGGAATCATCGACCACGAGGTGGCGGCGGCAAGACGCCTCATCATGTGCTGCGGAGCCTACGAAAGAAGCGCCTGGGACTGGGCAACAAGCCCCTTATCATCGGACTGAAAGCCAACATCCACGAGATTGCGCGCACGTTCTGCACGGCCTATCCGAATGCAAAGGTGCTTTACCCCGGCAAGGAGGACTTCACGCCCAAGAACCGCGAGCGCATCTTCAACCTGATTAAGAACAACGACTGGGATGCCGTGATTCTCTCGCATGAGCAGTTCGGCATGATACCCCAATCGCCGGAGGTGCAACAGGAGATTTTGCAGGCCGAACTGGACAGCGTGGACGAGAACCTCGCCGTCCTGCAATCGCAGGGACGGGAGGTATCCCGCGCCATGCTCAAAGGCTGCCTCAAACGCAAGGCGAATCTGGAAGCCAAGTTGCAGACCATCATGCACACGCTCGAAACACGCAAGGACGATGCAGTGGATTTCCGCCTGATGGGCATCGACCACATCTACGTGGACGAGAGCCATTATCAGAACTTTTATGAATTTCCTAAATTTCGCATCAAGTTGCTGATTCTTATTTTGTTGCATTTTAATATAGTTCGGATTATTTATTGAGTGAGTTGTTATGAAATGAGGCATTGTACTTATTACAAGCACAATACCCACATTCGTCATTTATGCAAACCCAAGAAAACCTCAAGTTCCATTTTACCTTTTGCCGATTTCCATTTCTTACCAACGCACCTCTGGTTTTCATCCTCAAGCGTTTCCAATGCTTTTTCCTCTTGTTCGGTAGTTATGTCAAGAATATACCATTGTCGTTTGGATATTCTCATGCCCAAGCAAATAAGAGATTTGGGCAATGTTCATGCCGTTTTCAAGCCAATGGGATGCTTTGGCGTGCCTGAACTGATGCGCATGTATGTCCAAAGGAACGTCACTGCATTTGCCATGCGCCATCTTTGCGTACCTTTTCAGCATTTTATTAACATTTTCCGCAGACATGGGCGTGTATATACCTCTGCTTTTTGAACTGAAGAGTAATGCTTCAGCATCGCCAGGATTAGGATGATACTCGGTAAGGTATTTCTTCAAATATTGAACAGGCTTTGCCAGAAGAGGTATTGGGCGTCTCTTTCGTCCTTTTCCTATGACAATTATGTGAGGCTTTGCGCAGTCCATGGTAATATTGCAAATCTTCAGCGTCAAAAGCTCATTGATGCGCACGGCAGTCGAATACAGAAGAAGCAGAAGCGTGTAATCACGAAAACCAATGGCGGTTCTTTGGTTTGGCATGGATAAAAGCGTGTCAACAGCCAACTTGCTGAGCCCGATCACTTTCCTTTTTGGAGTTTTTTCATTCGGCACATTCTCCGCCTGCAGGAACACTGAAACGAATGATATGTCATTATCTGATAGGTATTTCAGAAAAGCGCGCAAGGCGGACAATCTCACATTGCAGGTTGCCGGGCTACAGTTACGGACTTTTTTCATCCAAACAATCCACTCCTCAATGTTTTTCTTGCAAAAGCAATCAGCATTCAACGTTTCGGGCGTTATGCCTTTTACCGTTCTGAGGAACTCTGCATAAAGCGTCATGGAAACATGGTAGTTTCTTAGGGTATGTCGGCTGCACGCCTTGATGGAAGGCACATGGTGTTCAAGCCAGTCATGCAGGCACGCGGCAATCTGCATGGCCTGTGGGTTAATCTTCTTTTTCATAATCGTCTTGCGTTAATTGTTGGCTGATTTCATTGTCGGTACACGCCATTATGTCCGAAATCGCCGGAGTCAAAGAGTAGTAAGCCAATGTACTTTCTATTTGCCTGTGCCCCATACTCTTGCTTAGAGCCAGCAATTTGTCATGTACGGCAAATCCTTGGTGTGTCCAGCTGTTTATGTTCTCTATGGCGTAGTTGTGCCTTAGTTCGTATGGGATTGCGCGGGATGAATTGCAGCTTTGCCACAGCACCCTGAAGTGGTACGTTACCCATACAGGAGGGTGCGGCTTGTCATCCGGTGTCGGGAAAAACACCCTACGGTTCGGAATCAGCCCATCTATTTTTCCGTCATAAGTACGCATCAGGGGCAACATTGTGTCATGGAGGACTACATAATGCTGGTCATACCCTTTGCCACGTTTGATGGATACCACGCCATTTTCAAGGTTTACGTCATCGCGTTCCAGCAGGATGGCCTCGGTTGTCCTTATTCCTGAACTGTACAGTAAACGGAAGAACACCGGCAGTGTCATGCGCTGGATGGCCGCGAGTCTGCCACGCCTTGGCTTTATGTTGTCGCAAGCGTCAAAGAAGCGTTTCAATTCATAGTGTGTAAAAGGATGCGGCGTATAAGTCCTCGGCACAGACCTTGGCACTTGCGGCAAGTCAATTTTCGTCATTCCACGCTTGTTCATGTACTTGATGAAGTCTAAGACAGGATAGACACGTGACACGCAGGAGTTTGTGCATTCAGTCGGACGTTGCCTGCACCATCTGTCCACGATTTCTTGGGTAAGCTCAGTTTGTCCCGGATATTCCCTTGCGCAAAAATGATCGAACAGTATTACGTTCTTGACATAGCTATGGCTGTTACGCCCGGAAGCCTTGCGGTATTTTACATACCCTTCTATAGCGTTGGATAGGAATGAAATAGTTTTCATACGTCAAACACCCCCTTTCCTACGGGAAAGTATTCTATGCTCAATGAACATTCCTTCAGCCTCTTGAATTCCGCACTAAGGTAGCGGTCGAGAGAATCCGGGGACGCATGGCCGAGGGTGGCACTTATAACAGGTTGCTGCACACCGCCCTGCAACAGGGCCGTTGCCACATTGTGGCGGAACAGATGCAGACTCTTTCTCTCATTTTCACCTTGTCTTATTCCTGCTTTGCACATGACTTTTGAGCATATAGCATCGAGATTGCTTGTATGAAGCCTTCTGTATGGCACCTGTACTGTGAGAAAAACATATGGTTCCGGGCTTCGGGGACGTTCTTTGAGCAGGTAATCAAATACAGCGTTTCCTACCACGGCACGGAGTGGCAATGTCAGGGGCTGTCCCGTCTTTGCCTGAGTGATTTTTATCAGGTCGTGTTCCCAATCGAAGCTGTCAAGCGTGAGTGCAGAGATGTCACATCCACGCAATCCCGTGTACATGGCCAAGGTTATGATGGCTTTGTCCTGTAGAGATATTGTGCTATCGTGTTCTAAAGTATGCCTGATAGCAGTCAGTTCTTGCTCCGTAAGGTATTGAATGTTTTTCCGCATATTGGGTATGGACGGCAGGTATGCGATTATACGTTTAACGGATTTGCCATAGTGAGGCAAACAGGCTTTCAGCCCATATTCCACCGAATATTTGAACGAATGGCCCATTTTCGGTTTTCCGTCTTTGGAAAACACTTCCAATACCGCATTTTCTGTTATTGATTCGAATGAGTACACCCCCATTTCCTGTAGCCGGAAGAAGAACGAAGATAGCGCATACTTCACATTTATTGAAAATTTGCAACGTCTGTCTACCATGTTGAAAGCCATGTCCGTTACATCCTTGTATTCTGCGCCGAGCAACTCATAGTGGTGAGGCTTGCTGTAGTGTTTGCAACCATCGGGTAATAATCCATTCTCAATATATTGGCAGATTACACGCAACAGGCGTACCTTGTTCCTGTAGGTATACTTGTTGGACCACAATTCTTTTAATATCGGTTCAACGTCGGAGAAACTCTGCCATTTATAATGGTTAGCATTTTCCGATAGCCACTCAGCCATTTTCTTCACATAGCCTATGTACATGGCTGAATAACCGGTTTCTTGTAAATAAGAAACAAGCCCCTCGACTTTTTCATTCAGATTAAATATGTCCATAATCGCATCTTGTTTAAAAGTTATTCTACAATTATGACGGAATATAATCAGAACTGTTTACAGATCAAAACAAATGATTACTAAATAATTGAGTGATTTAATAGGAAACTCATAAAAGTTCTGATAATGGCATAAATCCGAAATTTTGGATTTTTGGCACAAATTCAAGAACCTGACCTTCACCACGCGCCACGACCGCGTGGCGGGACTGGGCAATCCCGAAGGGTCGCAGCGGGCACTCAACATGCTCTTCGCCCTGCGCACCATACAGGAACGCACGGGGCGCGATCTGGGAGCCACGTTCCTCTCCGGCACGACCGTTTCCAACTCCCTGACGGAGCTGTATCTGCTGTTCAAATACCTGCGTCCGAAAGAGCTGGAGCGGCAGAACATCCGCACGTTCGATGCGTGGGCGGCCATCTTCGCCAAGAAGACCATCGACTACGAGTTCTCCGTAACCAACGAGGTCGTGCAGAAAGAGCGGTTCCGCTACTTCATCAAAGTTCCTGAACTGGCGGCGTTCTACTCGGAGATTACCGACTATCGTTCGGCCGAGGACATCGGCATCGACCGTCCCCAGAAGAACGAGATTCTGCACAACATCCCGCCGACACCCGACCAAGAGGAGTTTATCGGCAGGCTGATGGAGTTCGCCAAAAGCGGCAAGGGCGAGCTGTTGGGCCGTGCGCCGCTCTCCGAAAGCGAGGAAAAAGCCAAGATGCTTATCGCCACCGACTATGCCCGCAAAATGTCGCTCGACATGCGCATGATCGACCCCGACCTATACGGCGACCACGTGGACAACAAGGCCAGCCATTGCGCCGCATGATTGCGGACTACTACCGTCGTTTCGACGAACAGAAAGGTACGCAGTTCGTCTTCTCCGATCTGGGGACCTACAAAGGCGGCGGCGATTGGAACGTCTATTCCGAAATAAAGCGAAAACTGGTTGAAGATTACGGCATTCCGCCGAGCGAGGTGCGGTTCATACAAGAGGCGACCACCGAGAAGTCCCGCAAGGCCATGATCGCCGACATGAACGCCGGACGCATCCGCGTACTGTTGGCTCTACCGAGATGCTCGGCACGGGAGTGAACGCCAGAAGCGGTGCGTGGCGATTCATCATCTCGACAGCCCGTGGCGACCCAGCGACCTCGAACAACGCGACGGCCGCGGCATCCGCACAGGAAACGAAGTGGCGAAATACCATGCCGACAACAAAGTGGACGTGATTCTGTATGCTGTCGAGAAGTCGCTCGACGCCTACAAGTTCGGGTTGCTGCACAACAAGCAGCTCTTTATCCGGCAGCTCAAGACCAACAACATGGGCAGCCGCACGATCGACGAAGGGGCTATCGACGAGAAGTCGGGCATGAACTTCTCCGAATATGTCGCTATTCTTTCGGGCAACACCGACCTGCTGGAAAAAGCCCGCTTGGAAAAGAAGATTGCCACGCTCGAAAGCGAACGTCAGGCGTTCGTGCGCGGCAAGTCGTCGAGCCGCTACAAGCTGGACACCATACTGTCCGCCATAGAGAAGAACGACGCCAAAATCGAGGGCATAAGCACGGACTTGGATCATTTCAAAGCCCGTGTGCAGTTGAACGGCGACGGCTCGTACCGCAATCCCGTGAAACTCGACGGCCTCGAAACCTCCGCCCGAAGCTCATCGGCAAGCAGTTGAACCATATCGCCGCGACGGCCCGAACGGGCGGTGAATTACAACCCATCGGAAGCCTCTACGGATTCGAGCTGCTCGTAAAGAGCGAAACGACCGAAAAGGACGGATTCGACCTTACGCAGAACCGTTTCTATGCACGCGGAGAAGCCGATTATCTCTACTCCTACAATCACGGAAACATTGCCGCAGATCCGCGTTTGGCTTCGCTCAACTTCCTGCACGCCCTTTCGACCATCGAAACAGTTTTGGAGAACTTCAAGAAGAAGAACGAGGAACTGGCCAAAGATATTCCCACCCTGCAAAACGTGGTGGAGGGAACGTGGCGCAAGGAATCCGAACTGGCGGCACTGCGCGCCCAAATGACGGAGTTGGAGCGAAAGATTCAGCTGTCGCTGAACCCTATCGAAGAGGAGGCGGAGGTGATAGAAGAGACTGCGCTGATGGAAGATAGTCCGCGACATACGCAGCTGAAAGAGCGCGGACAGCCTTTTATTCCGTCGCGCCTGCAACAGATAGCCGATGCCTCCGGCGGACGTATCGTCATCGGGCGTGTCGGGACGCAAATCAAAAACGAATCCGGCGCAAACAAGGGCATCAAGATGTAACGACAAAGCCGACGGCAATACCGTCGGCTTTTATTTATACCGAATCATATTACTCTCCGATTCGGCTTTTCAAATCCATGCGTTCGTGCAGGATTCTCACGATCTCTACGGCACTCTCGGAAACCGTCCGATAGAAAACGATGTGTTTGCCCGTTCGGTATCCGTATAATTCGGCCATGATTTCCGCGTACTCCCGGCCCAACGGTCGAGAACTGTCGGCTATTTGACGGCAGGTGGCCACGAGCAACGCATAATATTTGTCGGCTTGAGCCTCAGACCATGTTTCAACCGTGTAATTCCAGATGTTCGTGAGGTCTTCTACGGCCTTGTTCGAGAAAAGCAGATCAGCCATTTTTCCGCTGCATTTTCAACATTCGCAGATGTTGCTCGGGATCGAACCCTACGGCGATGCCGCTTCTCACGCCCTCGTCGATTGCGCTCTTCAACGCCACGACACTGTTTTCCTGCTCCTCCAAAAGCCGCAGGCCGGCGCGCACGACCTCGCTGGCATTGTTATAACGTCCCTGCGCAATCGTGGACTGGATAAAATTCTCGAAATAGGCTCCCAAAGCTACCGATGTCGTTTTCATAATTCAACTCCTTTTCCGCAAAGTTACCAATATTTAGTAATACAACAAATTTACGGCCGATTTTATTATCTTTTTCCGAACGAATTATTCTCCCGCTCCTTTTTCAGTTTGCGAAAATTGCTGAAATTACGCTCGATGAACCGCAATACGTCCGATTCGCGATAGAACGTCTTGTGATAGATCATCTGGTAGGGCAAATCCCCGGAGGTACGATACCGTTGCAGCGTGCGTTTCGAGATGTTGAGCATCTTGCACAAGTCGTAATTATCCAGCAGCCTGTCGCCGTCGGGCAAAACGGAGAGGCTTTGCTCCGCGACGGGTGTGCACAACTCTTCGATGTGCTCCAACCGCTTGGCGAGACGCTGCATCCAGTTGTCGAAATACTCCCTGTCCAGCATCATGGCCGCCTACTCTTTACACAGGTTTACAGGTATTCGTTCTATTTTTCCGATGAGTTCTTTGTAGGTTTTTACTCCGATAATAAGTATTTTCATAATCCTTTGTTGTTTTGTTTGTTACAAAGGTCGATATTATTTGATACGGTAATAACGAGGTCGGTACGACTTTTTTGCGATAAAATATTCTGCTGATACAATGATTGTTATGTCGATAAAGGAGTTCTGGCGGCAATAAAAAACGTAAATTCATGTCGAAATAAGGCAAACACCGATGTCGGTAATCGCAATTATGGATGGCGGAAACCATCCATAATTTCGTAAAATACTTATTTGGGTAATCATCGGTCCCGTTTTTGATTCGACTATTTCTCCATGCGTTCGATTAAGGCCACTTTCAAACTATCGAGAAACGGAGTTTTCGTATTGCGAATCCGCATGTCGCTGAATGTTCGGGAAATATTCTTGTCCAATTCAATATTGAATACTGTTTGCAAATACTCGACAAGCTGTGTCATGGGGACATTACCGAACACCTTTCTGCTATCGCATGCGAAGATCAATTCGTAAAGATCCGTTTTTTGAGCAGACCATGTAATGCGTACTCTGGGTAGCGACAACGACGACCAGTGGTTCTCCAACCCATCCAATTCTTTATTCAGATATTCCGTAAGAGACTCATTTGCCAACAACCGAGCTACGGTGAAATCACAATTGGTCGAAAACATCGGATCGCGTTCATAATAAAATGAATCGAAATAAAGAGCGACATCGGCGTGTCCGCGAAGATAATAGATCGAATCCAGATGGGTAAGCCCTGAACGGTAATAACGGACAAAATCGGAACGTTTGGAGTTATAGCGATTGATGCCTTTAATCTCATCAATCAAATACGCTCTTTGCGATTCGACGCCTTCCGTTCGGTTCATTTCGATGTTATAAACTTTCCGCCAATAAATCAACCCGGAGCACAAACGGGGTTTGATTTCTTTGAAAAAGTGTATCTCTTCCGCATCATCGTGAAAGGTATAACCGGCAATGAAATTTTTTAATCGGTTGAAGGCTTCGGCATAAACGAGTGAGGCATCGTGCGATTTTTTCATGATGTTCAGATCGGATGACAAAATCGGTTGTAGTTTTTTGTCCATCTCGCATTTCAAATGTTCGATAAATGTAACCATAGCTTTGTGTTTAGGATTGGTATTTAACAGAATTGCATAGAATAAGGCGTGAAATCATTTCCACGCCTTATTCGAGCTCATTAAATTCTATTATTTATTGAATATGCAAAATACACTGGGTATTAGCTTTTTATAAGTAGCATATACCGCATAAGGTAATGGATTTTGAATTTTATTAGGTATTATAACTGCAAAATTTTATGTATTTGCTTTTACTATTCCGTTGACAGGATCGAACCGCACGCCGTCGTTGCTGAAGAGCCGCTCGATATGGCCGCTGCGGGCCATCTCCGCCGTCGGGAGACAGTGTAGCTGCGGCGGGTCGATAAGTGCGATGCTGTCGGCGAGCGACAGGGCGATGTCGAGTTCGTGGGTGGAGAACAAGATGCACTTGCCCTCGTCGTGCGTGAGGCGGGCGAGCAGCGAACAGAGTTCGTAGCGGTTGGGCAGGTCGAGAAACGAGGTGGGCTCGTCGAGCAGGATGATGGTCGTGGACTGCGCCAGTGCGCGGGCAATCATAATGCGCTGGCACTCGCCGTCCGACATCTTATCCATCGTCCGATGTGCATAAGCCTCCATTCCCACCGAGGCGAGCGACCGTGCCACGATCTCCTTGTCGGCATCCTGCATCCGTCCTATCCAGTCGGTGTAGGGAGCACGGCCGACGGCTACCACGTCCTCGCATTTAAGGTTGGCGATACGCGTGCGCTCTGTCGTGACGAATGCCAGCTTCTTTGCCATTTCGTCGGCTCTCATGTCGGAAATATCACGTCCGTCGAGCAGAATTTCGCCCGCATAGCGGCGTTTGAGTCCCGCTATGGCGCGCAGCAGCGTCGATTTGCCCGTACCGTTGCGTCCGATAAGGGCCGTCAGCGAACCTTTCGGAATAGCGGCATTCACTTCGCGAAGCAGTGTGCGTTCGTCGTAGCCGATGGAGAAATCGTGCAGTCGTATCATGCCGTAAAGGATTTGTTGCGCAACACCACCCACACGACAATCGGGATTCCCAATAACGCGGTAATGGCGTTTACGGGCAGGGTAAACAATTTGGAAACGAGGTCGCAAAGGAGCAGCACCGCCGCACCCGAAAGAAGGGTGCCCGGCACGAGCACGCGGTGGTCGCCGTTGCGGAACAGCATCCGTGCGACGTGGGGCATAGCAAGACCGATAAAACCTATCGGGCCGCAGAAAGCCGTTACTGTGCCGGCCAGCAGTGTTGTCGAGAGAAACAGCAGTCCGCGCGAGCGGCGGATATTCAGCCCCATAGTTACGGCATATTCCTCTCCGAATAGCAGGAGGTTGAGCGGCTTGATCGTGATTACCGCCAGCAGTAAGCCGGCGATAACCGACGGCACGAGGACAGCGAGCTGTGGCACCGTCACGTCGCCGAGCGACCCCATCGTCCAGACAACGAAGGCTTTCAAGGCCTCCTCTTTGCTTAGGTATTGCAGGATTTGCACTACGGCACCCACACCGGACGAGAACATCATGCCGAGAATCAGGATGACCATGATGTCCTTGATGCGGTGGCCTACAGCAGCGATTACCAGCAGCACAGTCGCAGCTCCCGCCCATGCGGCCGTAGCGATGCCGACCGACGAGCCGACGCCGGCAAGCACCACGAGCGCCACGCCGAGGCTCGCGCCCGAACTGATGCCGAGCACGTAGGGACCTGCCAGCGGGTTGCGGAACAGCGTCTGCATCTGCAAGCCGCTGACCGACAGCGCCGCGCCCGCCAGCAGAGCCACAATTGCCTTTATCAGGCGGATATTCAGGACGATTTTCGCCGTCGCTTGCGGACAGTCGCCGCCCGTCAGTGCCGCCCATACGTCGTCGAGGGGATGCGCACGGCACCGACGGCCAGATCCAGCAGGAAAAGGCCGACCGTAAGCACGGACAAAGTGACAAAAAGCATGGCGGAACGCGAACGCATCTATTTCAGCCGTTTGTAATAGACGAAACGGTTCCTCCACCAGTTCGGGGTGGAATATCTTCACCAGATCGCGCAGCAAGAGGTCGGGATGCACGACTGCTGATTCGAAGTAGTCGTTGCCTCCGGCGGCGTTGGTGCAGGCGTTGTTGTTATAGACATCGCCGTTCAGGAAGCAGCGCGTATCGACGAACTTCGGGCAGGCGGCTTTCACTTCGCCAAGCGTGTTCGCCATACCCACGTTCAGCCACATATCGGCAGCCGACGCGAGCAGATAGGCTTCCTCCATGTCGATAGGCGTCGAGGCGTTGCCCATGTTCTTCTTGTAGATGTAATCGCCGCCCGCATCCTTAATCAGCCGCACGGCATAGCTTTCGGTCGAGGGCATGAACCACGAATCGCCGTAGGCATGTTGAGCATCACCGACGGCGCGTCGAGGGTGTTCTCCGCCACCCGCTGTTTCAGTGCATTATAGCGGACGGGGATTTCCGCGAAGACCTTTTCACCCTCCGCACGTTTGCCGACGACCTCCGAGAGTACTACCAGCCACTCGGCTTTGCCCAACGGCGACTCTTCGAGGTAGTCGCCGACGTAGAGGAACGGGATGCCCAACTCGCGGAGCTTCGGCTCCATGCCGCTGGCACCGTTCACGCCGTAGAGCAGCACGAGGTCGGGATCGAGCGACAACAGCAATTCATAGTTGATATTCCCTTCGTAGCCCACGTCGCCGATGCGGTCGCGGCGCGCCTGAATGTCGGGATTGGAGATGTAGTCGATGCCCGATACGCCGACCACGCGGTCGACCTCGCCTATGGCGTCGAGCATGGCGATATGGGTCGAGGACATCGCCACGATACGTTCGGCATCGCCTTCAAGCACCTGTCCGTCGAAGCCCTCGGGAGCGGTTTCGCCGTCGCGGGCGATGAATAACTGCACGGCGATGCCGTCCGCGCCCTGCCACGGATTCGTGACGGTGAGCAGTACGCTTTGTTTGCTGTCGGCCCCCTGAATGTCGAATCCCGAAGCGTATTCGAGCATGTAGACCGGCTTGTCAAAATCTTCGAGCGAAACGCTCTTGCGACCACAGGCCGCGACGACTATCGCGCACAGAGCGACTACCGCCAACTGAATCCATCGTTTCATAGTTCTTTTATTCGTTTTCATTCGGTTCAAAAAAAGGGGGAAACGGGGCTGTTCGTCCGTTTCCCCTCGATAGCATGGGCGAAAATCCGATTAAGTCGTTATGGCAAAACACTCTGCAACTAAATCTCTAATCAGTCTTTCGGCTCTCGTCCATACAAAACACCGCAGCGAATAATCTTTTTACGAAGAAGGTTTGCAAAGGTTTCCGCGATGAAAAGGGACGCTGCCGTTATCTCTATCTCTTTTTACCCCATTTGGGCCGTATATCGAGGAATACCTCGAAATTCATGCGCGGCATGGGACGCGAGAGCACCGATTCGTACTCCTCGTTGAAAAGGTTCTTTACGGCTACCTTGACCGAGAAATCCGACCAATGCAGCGAAAAGAGTTTTTTCCAGCGACACGTCGCTCATGTAGTAGGG
>PDYJ01000834.1_pt1 | contig 11901 bp, 13 predicted proteins | sample 1430841 | NCBI WGS metagenome assembly PDYJ01 (sample SAMN07237672, study PRJNA390542) | Gut metagenome, whole genome shotgun sequencing project. | isolation source: fecal pellets | host: Mus musculus | place: USA: New York, NY | collected 2016-10 | reverse complement strand
GGTTGGTGGTTTGATTGGTGGTGCAATTTCGATTGACCTTGAAGTGGTTGATTTTGCATTAACTGCCTTATTCTTATATATGATCGTAATGCAGGTTCAAAACCACTTGACCCTAGTTATCGGACTTTTTGGCAGCTGTTCTTGGTGTATACTTCCAGGCGTTGACTAAAGGTACCCTTGGGATTATTATTGCGACCTTAATTGCTTCCTTTGTTGGATTCTTGATTGAAAATACAGTTCGTCATCATAGTAAGCGTCCAAACTCGAACTGGTTCTTGACGAAAATGTTTAGGCCGAAGATCACAAAGACTACGATCGAGGATAACCAAGCGCAACAAAAAGAAGTTAAGGAAGTTGAAAAACTGGAAACTAAGATTGAAGATGTTGTTGAACACCATGACAAGAAACATGAAGAGCGAAAACATGATGATCAACATCCTGATGAGGGCTAGACATGGAACAACTATTAAGTAATAAAATCGTTTACCATATTATAGTGATTATCTTGGCAGCTTTAGCGGCATTTATTCCCCGTTATCTACCAGTATTATTCTTCTCAACGCGAAAAATTCCAGAATGGTTTAATGAATGGATGAAATATGTCCCAGTTAGTTTATTTGCGACCCTGGTTGTAAAAAGGGATTTTCTTAACTGGCTCTTATCATTTTACTCTATTTGGTTATCCAGAACGGATTATTGCAGCAGTGATCGTGATTGTGATTGCGTACTTTACACGTTCAATGTCGATTTCAGTAATTGCTGGATTGGTTGCTGTTTGGCTTCTGAGTTTAGCGTTATAAGAGTAGTTTTGTTATAATTAAATTAAGCTTTAAACAGTGGATTGGTTTCTAACTTGCGAAGAAGCCAATCCCTTTTATTTTAGGAAGTGAGTACGTTGGATTTTAAGCAAACAATTGCATTTGTTAATCTTGCTAATACTTTGGATTATCAATATGCAGCAAAAAAATCAGGGATAACGGTTGATGAATTGGTTCGCACAATTAAGGCGCTTGAAGAAGAGCTTAACATCAAGCTTATTAGACCTGAAGGCGGCGTAGTTGAATTAACTGAAATCGGGGCAAAAATTTTACCGTTGATCACTGAAATTGCTCAAAAACATGCTAAATTATTATCGGTAGTTACGGATTATCGAAAAAAGGAAGCAGAAGAAGCGATCAAAGTTACTGTCGTCCCAGGCTTTGCCAATTATCAAGCAGCTCCGGTTGTTAAAAAATTAGCCCAACAGCATAAAATGAATATTGTTGAAGATGTTGATCCAATAGCACAGCTACAACAAGGGGAAAGTGAGCTGGCATTTATAAGTTTATGCTGGTAAACTTCCTGATGATTTTGAGGTGCTTTCAGTGGGAACTGATGACTTAGTAGCTTATATTCCAGCGCGGAATCCACTTTCTAAACAAAAGGAATTAACGCTTACGGATCTAAAAGCAGAAAAGTTCTTAACACTAAACCATCAAAATCCGTTTGCGGTCTTTGTTCAACAAGTTTGTGCTGCGGCTGGATTTGACCCATATTCCGTTTTTGAAGGAGAAAAGGGAAGAACATTAGTAAATATGGTTGCCTTAGGGATGGGGATAACCTTGTTGATGGAACAATCAATAAGTGAAAACTTAGATAGTAAAGTGGTTAAAGTGCCAATTGTTCCCCAAGTTACCCAAAAACTTGCTTTTGTTCGTCGCAAAAAATAATGTCGAACAGACGTTGAGGCAGGAAAAGCTATGGCAAGCTCTAAAAGAATCTTTTGCAAAATAGAAAAAAGATTTGACATTTTCATGAACTACGCTTATTATCATAAATAACAAAAAATACCTTTAACTTAGTCCCGTGAGGCTAGGAAGGATTTAATTGAGCGTTTAAGTACACCTTCTTAGCTATTGCTGAGGAGGTTTTTCTTTTAAGCAGTAGCACCAAGAATACGCCAGTAAAATCAATAGGTATTTTGAAACGACCGACCATTTAATTGTTTCCAGAGAGAGCAGAACGGTATGTTGTTTTTAGCCTACTTATATCCTAAAAGCAAACAGTGATGACTCTCGAAATCTAAATGGGAAGTTATCACTGTTTTGTTGTAATTAGACTGGAAAAGGAGCGCTATTGATGATTAGTACAGAAAGAATTCAACCAAATTTAGTAACAGTTGCCGACATGGACGCAGCAGATGCAATTGATTTGATTCATGAAGCTCAAGCATATAAAGCTGGAAAGCAAGCGGTTCTCACTGCACCTGCATATGCGGTTAACCTCTTCTTTGAAAATTCAACCCGAACAAAGACCAGTTTTCAAATGGCACAGATGAAGTTGGGGATGAATGTACTAGAATTCGAAGCGGGCACGAGTTCAGTGAAAAAAAGGGGAAAGCCTCTATGACACTGTTAAGACAATGGAATCAATCGGTGTAAATGTTGCGGTAATCCGTCATCCTGAAAATGAATATTACAACCAATTGATTAATCATTCAGACCTTAAGATCGGAATTGTAAATGGTGGTGATGGTAGCGGCCAACATCCATCGCAATGTTTACTTGATATGATGACAATTAATGAAGAATTTGGCGATTTCAAGGGCTTAAAAGTACTAATTATTGGTGATCTTAGTCACTCCCGAGTAGCACACTCAAATGCAATGATGCTTAATCGCTTAGGAGCAGAGGTTTACTTTGCTGGTCCGGAAAAATGGTATGATCCTACACTGGAACAATATGGAACTTTTGGTGACTTTGACGAATTGCTTCCTCAAATGGATGTAGTTAATTTACTACGAGTTCAAAATGAACGGTTAACGACTGCTGACGGTCAAGCTTTTGACGCTAACCAATATCACCAAGCTTATGGTTTAACTTTAGAGCGAGCCGCAAAGATGAAGCAGGGTGCAATCATTATGCATCCGGCACCTGTTAACCGGGGTGTTGAAATCGATAGCTCCCTTGTTGAAGCGCCTAATTCCCGCATTTTCCAACAAATGACAAACGGCGTATATACCCGGATGGCAATTCTTAGTCGAGTTCTTCGTTACCAAGGATTGATGTTAAAAAGGTGATTACGATGAGTAAGGCAGTTTTACTAACGAATGGCCGACGAATTTATAATGATGAATTGGTTAAGACTGAAGTTTTGATTGTAGATGGCAAGATTAAGGCAATTGGCGAGCATATCCAGGCACCAAGTGATGCAGAAAAAAGTCGACCTGGATAATGGCTTGATTACACCAGGACTAATTGATATTCATGTCCATCTTCGCGAACCAGGCTATACCAATAAAGAAACGATTGCTACAGGAAGCAAAGCCGCTGCACATGGTGGCTTTACGACAATCGCTGCAATGGCTAACCTTAATCCGACATGTGACACACCAGAAAAATTTAAAGAACAGGTTGATCGAAACGAGAAAGCTGGACTGGTAAAAATCCTCCAATACTCACCAGTTACAGTTGGTCGGGCTGGGAAACAAGCAGTTGATGTTGCTGAGCAGTATGCTGCAGGTGCCCGTCTTTTTAGCGATGATGGTGCGGGAATTCAAGATGCTGGAGTTGTATACCAAGCAATGCAACAACTGGCTAGAGTTAACGCTCTGTTATGTGATCATGCTCAAGATAATCAACTTGCACAAAATGGGGTAATTAATGACGGCGCAACTATTGCTAAAAAATTAGCTCTACCAGGAATGCCAGCGATTAGTGAAACAGCGCAAATTGCCCGGAATTTGGTGATTGCGCAGGCAACTGGGGTTCATTATCATGTTTGCCATGTTTCAACTAAAGAAAGTATTGACCTGATTCGTTATGCCAAACAACAAGGAATTAACGTTACATGTGAAGTGACTCCTCATCATTTACTTTTAGCTGATGCTGATATTAAAGAGGATGATGCTGAATTTAAGATGAATCCACCTCTTCGGCAGCGTCTTGACCAACAGGCTTGTTTAATTGGGCTGTTAGATGGCACGATTGATTGTATTGCTACCGACCATGCGCCACATACCGATGCGGAGAAGCAACAAGGATTTCTTAAATCACCAAATGGTATTGTTGGCTCAGAAACAGCTTTTGCCTTACTCTATACACACTTTGTTAAAACGGGTATCTTTACGCTTGCCCAATTGATTGACTGGATGGCCGTTAAAGCCGCAAGCGATTTTTAACCTTGATAACGCTGGATTATTAAAGGTAGGGGACCCAGCAGATATTGCTGTATTTGACATCGATCATCAAGATGTAATTCAACCAGACCAGTTTTTCTCTAAGAGTCACAATACTCCATTTGTTGGTGAACAAGTATACGGAATGACTAGGCGAACTTATGTTGATGGAAAACTCGTATATCTGGAGGGAGAAGGATAATGCAAGAAACACAACGATTAGCAGTTGAATTGCCGGGATTATCACTAAAAAATCCGATTATTGCGGCAAGTGGGACTTGTGGATATGGGCAAGAAGCAGCTAAAAAGTATAACCTTAATCATTTAGGCTCCCTTGTGTTAAAGTCCACGACCCTTCATCCCCGCCAAGGTAATCCGCGTCCGCGAGTTTGTGAAACCAGTGCCGGTTGGCTTAATGCTAATGGTCTTCAGAATGTGGGCATTACCGCAGCAACTAATGAAAAAATTCCGTGGTTACGAAAAAATTATCCGCAACTACCGATTATTGCAAGTGCTGCTGGTTTTTCTGAAGACGAATACGTTAAAGTTGTTAGTGAATTTGCTAATACGGCTGGGGTGAAAGCAATTGAATTAAACGTATCATGTCCGAATGTAAAACACGGCGGGATGGCAATGGGAACTGATCCAGAAGTACTTCAACGATTAGTAAAAACAAGTAGTTAAAGCTGCCCTAGGAATTCCTATCTATGTAAAGCTAACACCAAATGTAACTAATATTGTTCCCCTCGCGCAAGCAGCTGAGCAAGGGGGCGCTAATGGCCTGACGATGATTAATACGTTAACAGGATTAAGCATCGACTTAAAAACCCGACGCCCGGCTTTAGCTAATGTAACTGGCGGTTTATCAGGTCCTGCAATTAAACCTTTAGCATTAAGAATGATTCACCAGGTACGCCAGGTTTCTTCTTTACCGATCATCGGCGTGGGTGGAATTGAGTCAGCTGAAGATGTCCTTGAATTTATGATGGCAGGTGCTAATGCTGTTCAAATCGGGGCAGCTAGTTTTCATGATCCATTGGCTTGTCCGAAAATTGCAGCTGATTTACCAATCGTAATGGATAGATACGGGATTAAGAAACTTACGGATTTATGGGAGGTAAGATTTTGAAACGCTTCGTACCAATGGTGGCGATCGATGTTGCAACTAAGCAGGAAGCAATTGACCTATTTGACAAATTAATGGTAAAACCGCAGCCGATCGTAAAAATTGGGATGGAATTGTACTATGGCCTAGGACAAGTAATTGTTAAAGAGGCAAAAAAGCGGGGATTTAAGGTATTCCTTGATTTGAAATTATACGATATTCCAAATACTGTTCATCGCGCAATGGCAGCTATTGGCCGATTGGGAATTGATTTTACGACAATTCACGCAGCGGGGGGCAGTGAAATGCTGATTGCTGGATTAGCCGGTTTAGAAGAAGGAGCTAAGGAAGCAGGCGTTGAACCAGCAAAGTTATTAGCAATTACCCAACTTACTTCGATTGATGAAAAAATTCTGCATGAACAACAGCATGTTGATTTATCGTTGATTGAGTCAGTTCAAAGCTACGCACAACTAGCAGAAAAAGTAGGATTGGCTGGCGTAGTATGCTCAGCCCATGAAATCAAGGCGATTCGTGAAGTGACGGGGGATGATTTCCTGTGTGTAAACGCCAGGAATCCGCCCGACTCATGCAATAAAAGATGATCAAAAACGAGTGGTTACCCCTGCCCAAGCAAGAATAGATGGGAGCAATGCGATCGTAGTGGGACGGCCAATCACCCAGAGCTTTGACCCAGTTGCTGCTTATCAAGAAGTCCAAAAAGCATTCTTAAATGAGGAGGAAGAAAAATGACATATTCACAACGCGTTGCAAAGGCATTATTAGATATTCATGCTGTTACCCTTAACCCAGACCAACCATTTACCTGGGCAAGTGGTCTAAAATCCCCAATCTACACAGATAATCGATTGACGATTTCTTATCCAGAAGTTCGGCAAGCAATTTTTTAATGGGATGGTTGAACAAATTAAACTCCATTTTAGTGAGGCCGATGTTATTGCCGGGACAGCAACTGCTGGAATTCCTCATGCGGCATGGGTTGCTCAGAATATGGAATTACCGATGATTTATGTTCGGACTAAGCCGAAAGATCATGGCCAAGGCAAGCAAATTGAAGGGATACTTAAAGAAGGACAAAAAGTCGTTGTGATTGATGATCTTATTTCAACTGGTGGTAGTGTACTAAATGCTGTAAGGGCGGTTAACAATGCAGGCGGAAAAGTAATTGGCGTTGTTTCTGTCTTTACTTATGATTTGCCTGCCGCCGAGCAAAACTTTATGGCAAATGGGCTGAAGTACTATTCAGTAACGGATTATATGACTTTGATTAAGGTCGCCAAGGAAAATAACCAAATTAGTGCAGACCACCTCAAATCTCTGCAGGAATGGCGAAAAGACCCGTTAAGTTGGAGTAAAGAGCAAGCATCATAATAATTACTTATCAAAAAAGCCTAAGATTGATTCAGAAAAAATGTTAATCTGAATTAATCTTAGGCTTTATCTTATTGTTTATCTTCCCAAATCTTTTGAAGCATTGGGTAGCGTAAGTCGCCAACTTGTACTACTTGATAATCTGCACTTGCTAATGTTTTAGCATCACCAACACCAATTGCAATCGCATTTATGTGATGAATATTCTCGATATCATGAGCTGTCGTTCCAACTCCTATACAATTAGTGCCGATAAGGTTTAATTGATTAACAGCAGTTAGATATGGGTTTTCTTTATCATTAGTCTTAACGATACTATCGACATAGTTATCAAGGCCAATTTGTTTGAGGACATTTTGCACATCCCCATTAGCATCTAAAACGGCAATTTTAACGTAATGATCATAGAGATTTAGTAAAAGACGCTTAATCCCTGGAAGTTGATCTTTTTCACTTAGGCTATCCGCTTCTTCGTTAAGAAATTTTTGCCATTCTGCAATCATTGAAGCCTTTTCGCTAGGGGCAGGATTAGCATTAAAATGGGCTAAGACTAGGGAGAGCCCTTGTGAAGGAGTAAGGTTATCAAATTGGGAAGCTAATTTTCCAGGTAATCCCATCCCAAATTCATACATTGCAAAACGTTGCCATGCAGTAAAGGATAACTTATTTGTATTAACAAAGATATTATTAAACGAAAAAATCGCACCGTCCATGATTAAACATCCCTTCATAGGTAATTATGTCTATATTTTAACGTAATCGAAAATGAAAGGGAATACATTTATAATAACGAACGATATAATAAGGGCCTCCATTGCTCGGTTAAGCCGAACGTTGGAGGCCCATTTGTTTTTATTTTGTCATGTAATCCCGAGTCATTGGTAAGTTTTTACCTGAAGGACCCTTAGTTATCAAGTATTGAATAACATCAATATTTCCAGATTCAAATGATGCAGCACATGCTTGAAGATATAAATCCCACATCCGTGTAAAACGTTCACCCATCATATCAAGGATTTGGGCACGATGTTCATTAAAGTTCATATCCCAAATTTCGAGGGTGCGTTGATAGTGACGGCGAAGCATTTCGATATCAGCGATTTGCATATGATTTTCTTCAATGTGACCGATCATTTCTTCGAGACCAGGTACGTAACCGCCAGGGAAGATATACTTGTTAATCCACCCGTTATATGCGCCGCCTTGCTGACGAGTAATCCCGTGAATCAAAGCAACACCATCATCGGTAAGATAACCTTGGATGTCTTTAAAGTAAAGACCTAGATTTTCTTTTCCGACGTGTTCAAACATTCCGACCGATGTAATGTAATCCCACTTTTGGTCACCAAGTTCACGATAATCAACTAGTTTAACTTCGGCAACGTCTTGCAAACCTTCTTTTTCAATCCGTTCCTTAACAAGGCGATATTGTTCTTCACTTAGAGTAACTCCGGTAACTTTTAAGCCGTATTCTTTCGCGGCGGTTAGCATTAATGTTCCCCAACCACATCCAATATCAAGTAATGTTTTGCCAGGCTTTGGATCAAGCTTCTTTAAGATGTGATGAACCTTGTCAACTTGGGCCTTAGTAAGGTCATCGTGGTTGCCATCAGTAAAGTAAGCACATGAATAAGTTAACGTATCATCAAGCCATAACTTGTAGAAGTCGTTCCCCACATCATAATGGCTTTGAACATCATTTTCGCTTTCTTTTTCTGAGTGACCTTGCTTAGGCAAAAATTTGCGGAACTTAGAACTCCGCATAAAACTATCGGCACTTTCATATGCTGATTCGATTAATTCTTGAATGCTACCCTGGATCTCGATCTTCTTATCCATGTAGGCTTCCCCAAGTGCAATTGAGGCGTTCTTGGTAATATCACGCATTGGAATTTTTTCGTTGAAGGTGATAGTTACCTCAGGAGTTCCATCACCATAGATAACACTTGATCCATCCCAAAATACGATTTTTACTGGAATGTTAAACGAGTGCTTTAGTAGTGACTTATAGAACGTCTTTTCTAACATGAAACGTATCCTTCTTTCTGCAATAATAATATTCATTATAACACCCTTAAAATAAAAGTGTTTCAAGACAATTTATAAAAAACATTTCATAAGAAAGCGATAAACTAATTGCTGAAAAAATGAAAGCTTGCTACTATGCTAATTAGTAAGAAAAATAGGGAGATGATTGAATGACGAATGCCTGGAAGCATTTTATTGAGAATGTAAAACTACGGCGATTCACCGTCTTATTATTAATCATTGTCGTACTCTGGCTAATGAGATCAATGATGAATTTAATTTTATTTACGTTTATTCTTACTTACCTTGTTGTTAGTTGGGTAAGGCTCGTCCAGCGGTGGTTACCACGAATGTCGACAAGTTTAATTGTAATCGTTACCTATGTATTGTTAATTGTTCTATTATATTTAGGAGTGACACGCTATTTACCAGTTTTGTCTCGGCAAGTTGTTAAAATGGTTAATTCAGTAGTTCATTTCTATAGTACTCATCAAGCGACGATGATATATCGTTATGTCAGCCATTACGTAAGTACCGCTACTATTATGAGTCAGGTTCGACATGGGATAACAATCGCAGTTAGCACTTTGACAAGTATTGGAGCAATCACCGTTTCCTTTGTAATGTCTTTAATCTTGAGCTTTTTCTATACGCTTGAATTAAAACAGATGAATGAATTTTCTCATAGCTTTTTAGATAGTGATTTTGGCTGGTTTTTCCAGGATATTGATTATTTTGGCAAGAAATTTGTCAATACTTTTGGGGTTGTATTGGAGGCCCAATTCTTTATTGCTATTTGCAATACGGTGATTACCACGATTGGCCTATTATTTATGCGGATGCCACAGATTTTCGCCCTATCGTTGATTGTATTTATCTTTAGTCTGGTTCCGGTTGCTGGAGTAATTATTTCAACAATCCCCTTGGCGATGGTTGGTTACTCAGTCGGTGGAATTCGCGATGTGGTTTACATTATCATCATGATTATCATCATCCATACTTTGGAGGCCTACGTCTTAAATCCTAAGTTTATGGCTAGCCGGACAGATCTACCAATCTTTTATACTTTTATTGTATTGCTGATTGGTGAACATCTCTTTGGTACATGGGGATTGATTGTGGGGGTACCAATCTTTACCTTCTTACTTGATGTATTAGGCGTAAAACCCATTCGTGGTGCAAAAAGAATAAAAAAAGAAGTGTGAGTGGGAATTAGCCTTGTGGCGACGCGAAGCTATTTCCATAATATCTTGCTACTATTCATGGAAATAGTTAAGGCTGGGAGAAAAAGTTTTCTCCCAGTTTTTGTGTGCGCCCGGCATGGGTATTAGCTAGGCGGTGAGAGTCCGCTATGGGCCGTAGTAGTCGGAACCATGAGCTGAGGACAAGGGTGTCCACTGTGAGGTGGAATCTGAAGGAAGTCTAAGGCAAAGTACTGCACCGATGAACAAGAAGTAGCTATAAGGCTGGAACTAACTGGATAAGACTGCATGACAAGTCAAAGTCCATCACTACTCGAAGTTACCTTCAGTAAAGCTACCGGTGACATGGTACGAAAGTTAATATCCTTACCCGGGGAGAGCTGGCCTACACGTTTCCGACAAGAGGAATAAGTTTAATTTCCACAGAAACAAGCGGTGCAGTGATGTAGCGTTGAGTAAGCCAGAAGTCAGCCGAGGTCATAGTAGTCTGAGTAATCAGATGAAGGACTGAACGACAATAACTTGTAACTTATATCGGAGGTGTAATCAGGTGCGACAATCGCAGAAAACAGAACAACAAGCTGACCGCTTGTCGAGGATAGGTTTGGAAAACCGAAAGTACACAAGGGCGCGTAGTACCGATTATGGTGAAGGTAAAGGTATGAGTGTCACTATCCAAGACTTAGTCTTGGACCGCAATAACCTTAATCAGGCTTATTTGCGAGTTAAGAGAAATAAAGGGCAGCAGGCATTGACGATATGACAGTCAATGACCTTTTGCCATATCTCAGAGAAAATAAGACGGAATTGATCGCTAGTTTGCGTGAGGGCAAGTATAAACCAGCACCAGTCAAACGGGTAGAAATTCCGAAGCCTAATGGTGGAGTAAGAAAACTCGGAATACCAACAGTGGTGGACCGAATGGTTCAACAAGCTGTGGCCCAAATTCTTACACCTATCTTTGAGCGTGTTTTCTCTGATAATAGTTTTGGCTTCCGCCCTCACCGTGGGGCTCACGACGCTATTGCAAAAGTAGTAGATCTTTATAATCAAGGTTATCGAAGAGTTGTCGACTTAGACCTAAAAGCCTATTTTGATAACGTTAATCATGACTTGATGATTAAGTATCTCCAACAATATATTGATGACCCATGGACACTAAGACTCATTCGTAAGTTTCTAACTAGCGGAGTCTTAGACCATGGGCTTTTCGCTAAGAGTGAAAAAGGAACCCCACAAGGAGGGCCATTGTCACCACTACTGGCGAACATCTATCTAAATGAGTTGGACAAAGAGTTGACTAGACGTGGTCACCACTTTGTGCGCTATGCGGATGATTGTAACATTTATGTTAAAAGTCAACGAGCCGGAGAACGAGTAATGCGAAGCATTACCCAGTTTCTTGAAAAGCGATTGAAAGTTAAAGTGAACCCAGATAAAACCAAAGTCGGTAGCCCGCTACGGTTGAAGTTTCTTGGCTTTTCGTTGGGTGTAGACCACAATGGAGCCTACGCCCGTCCAGCAAAACAATCGCAACAAAGAGTAAAGAAAGCATTGAAGTTATTAACTAAACGTAATCGTGGAATATCTCTGACAAGAATGTTTGAAGAAATTCAGCGAAAAATGCGTGGATGGCTTCAGTACTACTCAATTGGGAAACTAACTGACTTTATTCAACGCCTTGACAAGTGGTTGAGGGTCCGAATAAGACAGTATATCTGGAAGCAATGGAAGAAACTTAAAACTAAGGTAACTAACTTACAGAAGCTGGGGCTGTCCCAGCGTGATGCATATGTCTTCGCTAGTACCCGCAAGGGCTACTGGCGAACTGCACACAGTAAGACCTTGAGCTATTCTCTAACAAATAGAAAACTGGAACAACTCGGACTTATGAATATGTCCAAGACGCTCCAGTCAATTCAATGTGATTAAGTTGTCGAACCGCCGTATACGGAACCGTACGTACGGTGGTGTGAGAGGTCGATAATTGAACTAATCAATTATCTCCTACTCGATTA
>PDYJ01003169.1_pt1 | contig 11921 bp, 16 predicted proteins | sample 1430841 | NCBI WGS metagenome assembly PDYJ01 (sample SAMN07237672, study PRJNA390542) | Gut metagenome, whole genome shotgun sequencing project. | isolation source: fecal pellets | host: Mus musculus | place: USA: New York, NY | collected 2016-10 | reverse complement strand
TGAGAGCCTCCTCTACCTTTCCCACCTCTACGATCTCAATCTCCACCTTCGAGCGGTTGAAACCCTTCAGATTGCCCTTAGGCACTATGATGCGCCTCATGCTCATCTTGGCTGCTTCGGTGATACGCTGCTCTATACGCGTCACCGGACGAATCTCACCCGACAGGCCGACCTCGCCTGTCATCACAACATCGTGGGGGATGGCAGTGTCGATATTGCTCGACAATATAGCACCGATAACAGCCAGATCGAGCGCCGGATCGCTCACCTTCAGACCTCCCGCGATATTCAAAAACACATCTTTGGCTGCCAATTTAAAGCCGGCTCGCTTCTCAAGCACAGCAAGCAGCATTGCAAGCCTACGGGAATCAAACCCGGTTACGGAGCGCTGTGGTGTGCCATAGGCAGCGGTGCTGACCAGCGCCTGCACCTCAATCAGAAACGGACGTATGCCATCAATTGTAACACCGACAGCCACACCCGACAGGTGCTCTCCATTGCCCGACAGAAGCATTTCCGATGGATTTGTCACCTCGCGCAATCCTTTTTGACACATCTCGTAGATCCCTATCTCCGACGTAGAGCCAAAACGGTTTTTGATCGAGCGCAGGATACGGTAGAGATAGTTGCGGTCGCCCTCAAACTGCAGGACAGCATCAACGATATGCTCCAGAACCTTGGGACCCGCTATACTACCCTCCTTGGTGATATGACTATAAGAATCACAGGCACTCCCGAGGTCTTGGCATAGCGCAGCAACTGAGAGGCACATTCCCTTACCTGACTCACCGATCCGGCCGAACTCTCTATGGCATCCGAAGCCACCGTCTGGATCGAATCGACTATGAGCAGCTCAGGCTTCACACTCCCTATATGGTCGAGTATGGTCTCCAGCGATGTGTCGCATACTATATACACATTATCGGCAGTGCGCCCTATGCGGTCGGCTCTCATCTTGAGCTGCGATGCGCTCTCCTCACCGCTCACATAAAGAATCCTGCGGCTCTTTATGGCAAGGATATTCTGAAGCACCAGAGTCGACTTGCCTATACCCGGCTCGCCCCTATGAGTACAAGCGAACCTGCCACCAGTCCGCCACCGAGCACCCTGTTGAGCTCACCCGAGGGCATCTTTATACGTTGCTCGCCGGAGGTCTCTATCTCCGACACCCTGAGAGGACGCTCGGTGCGAAGACCCCTCATGGCTCCCGCTCCTCCCCCCTTCTTGGAGGGTGCGCGCTCCTCTACCATAGTGTTCCATGCGCCGCATTGGGGGCAGCGCCCTGCCATTTAGGCGAGTCGGCGCCACATTCGGTGCAATACCAGATTGTTTTGGGTGATGCCATAACGATGAGTTGAGTAGGATTATAAAAAGAACAAAGCGGCGAGGCTCCACGAAGGGGCTTCGCCGCTGATATTGTAGGTTCCGTCGTGACCGGCGCGGGAGCAATGCCCATGCCGACAGAGCGGATATGCTTTGTATGCGGGAATGGATTTACTTGAGGGCGTCCTTGACGGCGTCGTTGGGCACCATGGATTCCTGGAAGGTATAGGCACCGGTCTTGGGGCTCTTGACCACCTTGATAATCTTACTGTAGGTGCGGCCTTCACCTTTCTGGAGCGATGCGACGGTTTTCTTTGCCATATCTTAAAGCTGAGTGGGGTTAATGCTATAGAGGTTGTTTTTACTTGATCTCCTTGTGTACAGTCACACGCTTGAGGATGGGATTGTACTTCTTGAGCTCAAGACGCTCAGTGGTGTTCTTGCGGTTCTTGGTGGTGATATAGCGCGACGTTCCGGGCATTCCGCTGGCCTTGTGTTCGGTGCATTCGAGGATCACCTGTACGCGATTGCCTTTAGCTTTCTTTGCCATCTTTATGTCAGAATTGAATGTATTTGATTTCAGTTAAATAACCCTTGGCAGCGGCATCCTGGATTGCAGCGTTGAGGCCTTTCTTGTTGATAGTACGGAGGCCGGCGGCAGAAATGGTGAGGGTAATCCAAGCCTGCTCTTCAACCCAGAAGAACTTCTTGTTGAAGAGATTTACGTTGAATTTGCGCTTGGTGCGGCGTTTGGAGTGCGAAACGTTGTTGCCGACCATAGCTTTTTTGCCTGTGATTTGACAAATCTTTGACATGGCTGGGGAGTGTTACTTAGCTTTGTTTGTTATCGTGGGGTAGGTTGATGGCCGAAGCCGTGGCTTGAGGCTATACCGAGTCTCATATCGTCGATAAGTGCATCATTCTCACCGACTTTCACGGGCCAGCTTTGTAAACCGACTGCAAAGTAAGCTATTTTTCTCCAATCTACCAAACATTTAGGTCTATTTCTGATGCCGGATCCATTTTTTTTTGCGCTGTGGGGGACATTTGATACCGGCATTGACAAAGCCGGCCTCCACTCCGTGGCATCGGATAGTGGAAACCGGCTTGATATCTGATGGTGCTTCGCGTCCTGTGCGCGAGGCGGGGGTCAATTCTTGTCCTTTGCTGCAAGATAAGCCTCGTGGTATTCGTCGAGGAGACTGCGGATAGCACCGCCGATCTTGAGATAGTCGTCCTTGTCGAGGTTGGCGAGCGACGCTCTCACACTCCATGCCGGGCCGTCGAAGCCATCGCCGTTGAGTAGCACCACCGCGGTCGACTCTGCAAGTCGGAGCACAAAGTCGAGTGGCTCATAATTGTCGCTCAGATATTTGGCAAAGTCATCGCCATAAAACTTGCGGGCCCAGAGCATGATATCGATCTCGGAGTAATAACCGGCGCGGAGTGGATCAACCAAAAGGGTGAAGCCTGTATTGGTCCAAAGAGCTTCCAGTCGCTCGGTGATGATCTCCTGCATGCGGGCCTTGTAGGGAGCGCCACCGGGCAGAAGCGAGAATGCGGCCATGAGGGTCATCTGGATCTGCTGAGGCGTCGACAGGCCAGCCGTGTGGTTAAGAGCCACAAGACGCGAGTCGGCAACCATGCGGTCGATAAAGCGGATCGACCCGGGATTGGTCGAGAGCGATCCGTAGCGCTTTGCCAGTGCTTCCTTCTGGTCGGCCGGAAGAGCGGCAATCTTTCGGTCGAAGATATTGTCGCGGTTGATGGCTGTCACAGCCAGACGCCAGCCCGTGGCTCCAAAATACTTGGAGAAGGAGTAGACACACATGGTATTGTGGGGCAGACGATACATGAGCGAATGGAAGTTTTTCACAAATGTACCATACACATCGTCGGTGACAATCATCAGCTCAGGATTGTCATTTTCAACAATCTCTACCAGTCGGTCAACAAGGTCGGGGTCGAGTGTGTACGACGGAGGATTGGAGGGATTGACCAGACAGAGCAACTTGACCGAGGATCGCGAAGCTTGTCGAGCTCTTCGGGAGGATACTGCATGTATGGAAGCCGCCGGGCTGCTCAATCGAGTTGGCCGAGATATTGACCACGTCAAATGAGAATCGCTCCAGTTCCGGAATCTCAATATAAGGAGTGAAGATAGGCACCATGAGAGCCATCTTGTCCCCCTTGTCGATCAGGAAATTTTCCTGAAGGAATCAAATGCATAACACATGCCTGCTGTGCCACCCTCTGTGGCAAACAGGTCGTAGACTTCGGTCGACTCAGGCTCTCCACCATCTCAAGGCGCAGATAGTCGCGGATAAGGATCTCAGTGTGCTTGAGGATACGGTCGGGGGTAGGATACTGATCGCCGATAATACCTCGGCCCATTCCATGGCCAACTCATCCGGATCGGCATTATGCACCTTCACCAGATAGTCGAAAGCGCTGCGGAGCAACTTGCCCCCAGGCTCCGAAGCATTGTCGGCAAGGAAGGCCACAAAGCGCTTGCCTATGCCCTCCTGCGAAGGGATGCCGGCAATGCCTACAGGATCTTCATATTTGCGTCGGCACTCCTGCATGCCAAACTTTCCTAAAAGGAAAAAGGCATCGCGAGGCTCAGTGGCTATCCAGTTTGGATTGCCTCGGCCTGCATTGAGAAATGTAGAGGTCGACTTGCGGGAATCGGCTTTAGCCATGCTGATGAGCTTGTTTTTGATCTCAAACGGACTCATCTGAGAGAGCTTCTCCTCTTCTGCGCGGCGAGATGGATTGGGTGAGATATTCATAGTCAATAGAGTTATGTCTGTGTGTGTTTATAATCATGTTATGCTAAAAAAGATCAGCGCCGAGGCCGCCTTTGCGGGTGAGTATCATCTTGACATCGTCGGACTTCTCCTGGCCCGAAGGCACCTCAAATTTCAGAGTTGATCCTTGGATCTTGACATCATCAAGATGATTGATCGGGTAAAAACGGCTCTGCACGGCGCGGGTGAGCTCGCTCCTCACTGCCGCATAGACCGAGGGTGGGATCGAATCGACAGTGGTCGGATTGCCGTCAGTGCTCAAGGCAACAGCTGCCGGATCAATGCTTATCGACATTGTCTTCGGGTCGATCGACACAAGGATCTCCTCGTCAGGATCGTCGGCATCGAGATCCACGAGGCATTGAAACTTACGGAAGCCGCAAGGGTAAGAGCATAAGGGGCCGACTGAGGCGCAACAGAGTCACCCTCAGCTGTAAGAGGCCACTCGACCGAAGCCATAGAAGTCACCACCAGTTCGCCACCTGTTGCGCGGGTATCGTCGTTGATAAATGTCCATGTGTCAGTCATATTTATTATGCCGGCTGAGGTCGATGGCACTGACACCGGATTGCCCTGCCACGACCCCTCTATCTGTTTCGCCAGCTTGCTGTTGTCGGCACACGATGCCACAGCCACAGCAGTCAAGGCGGCTAATGCGATGTAGTGGATCGATTTCTTCATAATTATCTTGTTTAATCTGTAATGTAAACCCAATGAGAGCCCAAAAGTTTGCTGATGACGAAAATAATGGCTACTTTTGCCGTGGACGGCATATCTACGCCGTCGCCAAACAAGGAAATTTCAAACAATCATAACCCTTTGCCCAATGGCTACCAAACCGTTTCAGTACCAGGAAATGTTTCCGCTTGGTCCCGACACCACGGAATACTACCACCTCACGTCGGATTATGTAAAGGTAGAGCAGTTTGAAGGCCGCGACATGCTCGTCGTGGATCCCGAAGCCCTCACCGTCCTCGCACGTCAGGCCACCCACGACAATGCCTTCATGCTCCGCCGCGAGCACAATGAAATGGTGGCTAAGATACTTCACGACCCCGAAGCATCCGACAACGATAAGTTTGTCGCCCTCACCATGCTCCGCAATGCCGAAGTGGCAGCCAAGGGGCAGCTCCCCTTCTGCCAGGACACCGGCACAGCTATCGTCATAGGCAAGAAGGGACAGCGTGTATACACCGGCGGCGGTGATGAGGAGCGCCTCTCAAAAGGCGTATACCTCACCTATACCACCGACAATCTCCGCTATTCGCAAAACGCACCCCTCAACATGTACGACGAGGTCAACACAGGTTGCAATCTGCCTGCCCAGATCGACCTCTATGCCACCGACGGCGACGAATACAAGTTCCTCTTCGTGGCAAAGGGCGGCGGCTCGGCCAATAAAACCTATCTCTATCAGGAGACCAAGGCCCTCATCAATCCCGATAAGCTCATTCCCTTCCTCGTAGAGAAGATGAAGAGCCTCGGCACCGCAGCTTGCCCTCCCTACCACATCGCTATCGTTGTGGGTGGCACCTCGGCCGAAATGAACCTCGCCACCGTGAAGAAGGCTTCGGTGAAATATTACGACAACCTACCCGACCACGGAAACGAGCTCGGCCACGCTTTCCGCGACAAGGAGCTTGAGGCAGAACTCCTCAAGAAGGCTCAGGAAATAGGCCTCGGCGCCCAGTTTGGCGGCAAATATTTTGCCCACGACATCCGCGTCATTCGCCTTCCCCGCCACGGCGCATCATGCCCCGTAGGCATCGGCGTAAGTTGCTCGGCCGACCGCAATGTCAAGGCCAAGATCAACCGCGAGGGCCTTTGGATCGAGCGTCTCGACACCAACCCGGAAGCCTCATCCCCGAAGAGATGCGCAACGCCTCCGAGACCAATGCCGTGTCGATCGACCTCAACCGCCCGATGAGCGAGATTCTGGCCGAACTCTCCAAATATCCCGTATCCACACGCCTGAGCCTCAACGGCACCATCATCGTAGGTCGCGACATTGCCCACGCCAAAATCAAGGAGCGTCTCGACCGCGGCGAGCCCATGCCCGAATACCTCAAAAACCACCCCATCTACTATGCCGGTCCCGCCAAGACTCCCGAAGGAATGCCCTCAGGCTCGTTTGGCCCCACCACCGCAGGACGAATGGACTCCTATGTTGACCAATTCCAGGCAGCCGGTGGCTCAATGGTGATGATCGCCAAGGGCAACCGCTCACAGCAGGTCACCGACGCCTGCCACAAGCACGGCGGCTTCTATCTCGGATCAATAGGCGGTCCCGCTGCCATCCTCGCCCAAAACAGCATCAAGAAAGTCGAACTCCTCGAATATCCAGAACTCGGCATGGAAGCCATCTGGAAGATTGAGGTCGAAGACTTCCCCGCATTCATCCTCGTCGACGACAAAGGCAACGACTTCTTCACCGAAATATCCAAGCGTTGCTCAGGCTGCCCCATGAGCCAGCACTGATCCTCCTTGGATTAACCATCCGATATACCCCGCCGGAATCCGGCTCCACCTTTGTGTGCGAGCCCGATTCCGGCCTTATTATTTCAGCATCCTCCCCACAACAGGCCAAAAAGTAAGACGGCCCATGATTTAGAACCACGGGCCGCCTTACATTATTTATTAGCCTCTGAGGAGGGTCAGATGCTGTCGATATGGCTTGCTATTGCTGTGAATATCTCGTCAGGATGACCTTTGCCCTCAACCTTGCGGTATTTACCCTGTCCGGTATAATAGTCGCGAAGAGGTGAAGTCTGATTATGGTACACTTCAAGACGCTTGCGGATGGTCTCCAGATTATCGTCGGAGCGACCCGAGTCGATGCCGCGTTTGAGCAGACGGGCAGTGAGCTCCTCATCGTCAGTCTCAAGACCTATCACCATGTCCACCTTACGGCCCCGCTCCTGAAGGATACCTTCCAGAGCCTCAGCCTGAGCCACAGTGCGGGGAAAGCCATCGAATATGACGCCCTTTGCCCCTTTGTCGACCTCATTGTCGAGCACATCGGCAAGGATATTGGCCATAAGATCGTCGGGAATAAGCTGTCCCTTGGATATATAGCTGTCGGCCACGCGACCAAGCTCGGTGCCGCGGGCAATATGCGAGCGGAGCACATCGCCTGTAGAGATGTGGTGGAAACCGTAGCGGTCGATCAAGCGCTCGCTCTGAGTGCCTTTGCCGCTTCCCGGCGCACCGAATAATACAACATTAAGCATATTGCTGAGAGTATGTGTGGGTTTAACGTCAATAGAAAAAAGGGGATCGCTTCACACAGCCTGACACTCTTCGTGGAGCACCCATATATCCGGCAAATTGCGGGCCAGTCCGTCGAGGTCGAGCCCGTAGCCTATGATAAATTTTGAGGGTATCTCAAACCCTACATAGTCAGGATTTACCTCGGCCTGAAGGCATCGGGCTTGAATAGCAGTGTGGCCACCGATAGCGATCGCGGCGAGCGTGATGCAAGATCCTTGAGCAGACCCGCCATAGTGCGGCCGGTGTCGATGATATCCTCGACTATGACCACATCACGACCCTCAATTTCTTCATTGAGGCCCTGAAGCTGCTTCACAGAGCCGGTCGACGACATGCCATCGTAGCTTTTTAAGCGCACAAAGGCTATTTCAGCGTCGATAGTAAGGGATCTGAAAATATCGGCGGCAAAAGGGAATGCGCCGTTGAGCACACACACAATCAAGGGCACGCTCCCCTCAAATCGCCGACTCAGAGATGCTGCTATTTCATTGACGCGCTCGCTGATAGCTTGCCGGGAAATGAAGGGCACAAAGGTGAGCCCGTTGTATGTCACTGTTGTCTGGGCGGGGGATAATGTCCCACCTCCTGCTTCGTCTTGCTTCATGGGTGATCAAATATGTCTGGCAAAATTAGCAAAAATTCCGCTATCTGCCGACAAAAGTATCACCACATTTTTGCCGAGCACATCATTTACTATTGTAGTTATCCCTTCCGAGCAGCCACACCAGTGCAATCTCAAGCTTGACCGGCCCCACCCAATTGAGCCTGCGGGTCGCCCGACACACATAATTGTCCCCCTGCGGTTCATATTTTATATACCTTCCGCCGAGATAGCCGACACCGATGGAAAAGTCGAGATTAAGACGCCGCGAGACAGGCAACGCATATCCATATTCCACCGATGCGGTATAGTTGCATCGATCCCAGAGAGTACCGTGGGGACGACCTCCCATATAGCCGGTGCCTCCCCATTCAAAATCATAGGTCACAACTCCCGCCGACACACCAAGATGATGGCCCTGCCGGATCGAAGCATTACGGTTTTCACCGATCCACCATCTCACACCTATATTGCCGCCATAGGCACGCCAATAACGGTGTTTGCCACGGTTGCTCCACCATCCATACATCCAGTCGGCAGCGACTGACCAATCCTGGCCTAAGTATACTTCGGCTCCGATATTGGGAAGCGCAAGCAGATCGTAGAGCATATTGGTCTTGACCGACATGGCAAACGGACGCCGCTCACTGTCTGGCTCCACACTCATGGGCTCCACAGCTTGAAGAGCCATGGAAGAGGAGAGCAGGAGCCCGGTCATAGCCATCGGTATTTTCTTCATAACATGAACTGAATGGGGGTATGGGTTGATTCCTATCAACTCTCTAACCAGCTCCCGCACCCCATTGTTTTAGCCTATATGAATATTTTACGGTCGGTAATGCCGCTCTTACCTCCATTTTTTGTAATTTTGTAGGTCATAATCTGTCGGTACTTACCAATTTCCACCTCTTCTCTTTGCAGACTTGAAATGAAAATATTCACCAACGACGATATAAGGGCAATCGACCGCCTGACTATAGAGCGAGGCACATCTTCGTCCGAGCTCATCAACCGTGTGGCCGCAGGTGTCACCGATGAAATCATAGCGCGGTTTCCCGATTCACGCCCCACAGCCATTTTTGCCGGCCTGGTAACAACGGCGCTGACGCGCTGGCTGTGGCGCAGCGTCTGGCAGCTCAGGGCTTCATGCCCGATGTTTACCTCTTCAACATCGGTGGCGACAAGCTTTCGGCCGAATGCCGGACATTCCGCGACAATCTTAAGACTCAACCCGGGGTGAGACTGGTCGAAGTGACCGGAGCCTTTACCCTGCCTGATCTCGACCGAAGCTATCTTGTGATAGATGGTCTCTTCGGTTCGGGCCTCCGCGATGGTCTTTCGGGTGGATTCAAATCGCTCGTTCAATATATCAATGAGAGCGGTGCCTCTGTGGTGTCGATCGACATCCCGTCGGGTATGTTCAGCGATTGGAACAGAGGATCGATCAACCGCAACATTATCCACGCCGATCTCACCATCACCACCCAGTTTCCGCGCCTTGCATTTCTGATGAAAGAAAATGCCGAGCTCGTAGGCGAATGGAAAGTGATCGACATAGGGCTCGATAGCGATGCCATCCGCCGCACTCCCGCTAATTTCCAGCTCGTCGATGCCGGAGGCATGAAGCGCCTTCTCAAACCCGCAATCCTTTCTGCAGTAAAGCAGATTTTGGCCACGCGCTCATAGCCGCAGGCTCCTACGGCATGATGGGCGCGGCACAGTTTGCGGCCCTCGGCGCGCTGCGTTCCGGCGTCGGTAAAGTCACAGTGAGGTCAGCATCGTGGGGCTACGAGGTGATGCAGTCGGCAGTGCCTGAAGCTATGTTTTCATCCGATCCCAACGACAGCATCATCACCGCCATCCCGTCGGCCCACAAATTCACTTCCGTGGCTATAGGCCCGGTATCGGTACGGCCGATGCCACGATAATGGCCCTTGAGACATTTCTCAAGTCGGCTGTCGACCCGTTGTGCTCGATGCCGATGCCCTCAACTGTCTGGCTCAGCGTCGCTCTATGCTCGACCTTATCCCCGACCACTCCATCATCACCCCCACGCAGGCGAGTTTGACCGTCTGTTTGGCAAGCACTCCTCCGACGAGGAGCGTCTGATCCGCGCCATCAAAGCCTCGGAAGACTACAATATACTCATCCTACTCAAAGGACGCTACACTGCCCTTGTGCGACCCGACGGAAAGGTCTACTTCAATTCGTCAGGCACTCCCGCTCTCGCCACAGCCGGTAGCGGCGATGTACTCACCGGCATCATCGTATCGTTTCTCGCCCAAGGCTACAAGCCCGAAGTGGCGGCTCTGCTCGGCGCCTTCGTACATGGTGTTGCAGGCGAGATCGCTTCAGAGTCAAATGGCATATACGGCACCACTGCCGGCGATATTGCCGCCTCAACCGGAAAAGCAATACGACGCATAATGGGAGAGTGATCCCATACCTTACTAATCAACGCGATTCAACCCCTCAAAAGCTCTATGATGACGACGACAGCAATGAAAGCCGCACTATTGGCATCGGCTCTCCTCATAGCCTCTCAGGCATCTGCCCAGCAGACCCAAAAATTCACCGCCACAAAGGCCAACGAGTATGGCCTCACCTACACCCTGCCCGTCACGATGCTCGACATATCAATCGAGACCGAACGCATCGACCGCGAGCCGGGCGAGTTCTACAACTATTCAAAAAAATATCTCGGCATCGATCCGGTGATGACCCCCTCGACAGAGTGGAAGCTACGCAGCGTCACCGTCAATCCCCGAGGGGAGGCTCCCGGCGACAATGCAGAGCGCTATCTGATTAAATTCAAGGCCGGATCGACTCCATTTGTCCTCCTTACATCCGATGGACTCCCCGTAAGCATCAACTCGGAGATAGATTATCAGCCGGCGCCTGTCCCCAATCCCGTGCCCGTGAATGTAAAACCCGAGATCTCGGTGCTCAAGCGCCCTGAAGCACGTCAGGCTATGACCGAAGATATGCTTCAGGCCCAATCGACAGCCAAGCGAGCCGAGCTGGCTGCCGCCCGTATCTTCGAGCTGCGCCAGAGTCGGAGCGACATCATTTCTGGTCAAGCCGACAATATGCCCTCCGATGGTGCAGCGATGCAGCTTGTGCTCGACAATCTCGCACGTCAGGAGGCCGCTCTCACCGCAATGTTTACAGGCACAGAGATCCACTCAACCGAAGTCCACACTGTGCCTTTCCGTCCCGATGGTGATATCGACGGTGACAGCCAGACAGCCACCGTTGGCCGTATATCGGTGGTCGACGGGCTTGTGGAGTCCGACGATCTTTCGGGAGAGCCTGTGACAATCACCATCGACATAATCGAGCGTGGGGAGATGCCTGTCAACGACAAAGGTGAAACCCTCCGTTTCCCTAAAAACGGCGTTGCCTACAACATCCCAGGACGCGCGCGAGTGACCGCCGGCTACATGGGCCGCGAATTATTCTCGCAGGAGATGGAGATTGCCCAGCTCGGCATAACTTTCGGCCTTGATCCAGCCATATTTACCGACAAGAAGGCACCTGCATCGCTTCTGTTCTACCCACTACAGGAGCCATCAAGGAGCTTTCCACAGCAAAGTAAATTCCAGACCTGTTTCCTTATATACTTATATTCCGCCGCGTTGTTACATTCATGTGACAACGCGGCGGAACCATTGTCGGGAGTCATTTGTTAGAAAAGCATGATTGGACATCATTCCATTCATCAACTGCTCTTATTCAAACACACACATCCACTCATCTCATCCATACTCCTCCGACAATGTCACGCGTCCTAAGTTTCATAATAGCTTATCTGTTGCTTGCTGCGCCCATGATGCAGGCATCCGAACCGGCCTCGGAGCTCTACACTGAGCCCATGCCGCTCAACGGACGCAACCTCACGCTCTACGATTACCCAT
>PDYJ01000068.1_pt1 | contig 11921 bp, 12 predicted proteins | sample 1430841 | NCBI WGS metagenome assembly PDYJ01 (sample SAMN07237672, study PRJNA390542) | Gut metagenome, whole genome shotgun sequencing project. | isolation source: fecal pellets | host: Mus musculus | place: USA: New York, NY | collected 2016-10 | reverse complement strand
TTGGGTTGCTGATACTGAATTCAAAGCACCAAAAGAAGCGCTTGAAGCTATGACAAAACGGATCGCGCATGGTGCTTTTGGATATTCCTTAACACCAGATGCGTATTTTGAAGCTTATTTCAAATGGCAAAAGGAACGTTATGGGATCGAATTGCATCGCGAATGGATGCGTTTTGGCACGGGGGTCGTGCAATCTTTGAGCACGCTAGTCAACTTATTGACACAAAAAGATGATGCTGTTTTAGTCTTACAACCGGTGTATTATCCATTTATGAAAGTCATCGAAAATAACGAGCGTAAACTAGTCGTTTCTGAGCTCAAACATGAAGCTGGGGTCTACTCAATGGATCTAGCCGATATCGAAGCCAAGATCACTGAAGAGCAAGTGAAGTTGTTGGTCTTATGTTCACCACATAATCCAGTCGGACGTGTTTGGTCTGAAGCAGAACTAGCTGAGCTACTCGAACTTTGTCGCCAAAAGCAAGTGCTTGTGATCGCAGATGAGATCCACCACGACCTTTTGTTGACGGATAAACCATTTATTTCAGCTTTAGAGGTCAGTGAAGGTAAGTATCGTGATAATTTAGTCGTTGTCGATGCGCCCTCGAAGACCTTTAACATGGCAGCTCTTCAAAATAGTCATGTGATCATCCCTAATCCCCAAATGCGCCAGCGCTATGATAAGTTAGTTGAACGTTTAGCTGCTCCAGCCGGCAGTATTTTAGGTAAGGTAGCTGCAGCGGCTGCCTATGAACATGGTGCTTCGTGGCTTAAAGGTCTATTGGAGACGATCCAAGCTAACTATGACTATGTAAAAGAAAAGCTAACTAAAGCTTATCCACAGATCGTCATTTCACCGTTAGAAGGGACCTATCTAATGTGGATCGATCTTAGTGCAGTCGTGGATCCAGCTAAATTAGAGATTTTTATAAAAAACAAAGCTGGCTTAGCAGTCGATTTTGGCGCTTGGTTCGGTGCTTCCGGTGCCGGGCATATTCGGGTCAATTTAGCAACGACACCTGAAAATATTGAGCGTGCCGTGACTGCTTTGGTGAAAGCTTTAGATGAAAATCAAAGCTAAATTCACTAAAGCACTATCAATTTTTTGGATTTCAGTGTAAAATATCTTTGTATCATAAACATAAGAAAGAGGTTTTTACTAAATGGCAAAATTAGTATTTATCCGTCACGGACAAAGTGAATGGAACTTAGAGAACCTTTTCACAGGTTGGGTAGACGTCAACTTGAGTGAACAAGGCGAACGTGAAGCTAAGGAAGCTGGCCGCAAGTTAAAAGAAGCTGGTATCGAATTTGACCAAGCTTACACATCTGTTTTAACACGTGCCATCAAGACTTTGCACTTCGCACTTGAAGAATCAGGCCAATTATGGATCCCTGAAACAAAATCATGGCGCTTAAACGAACGTCACTACGGTGCATTACAAGGCAAGAACAAAGCTGATGCAGCTGAAAAATACGGTGACGAACAAGTTCACATCTGGCGTCGTTCTTACGACGTATTGCCTCCATTATTGGATGCAAACGATGAAGGTTCTGCAGCAAACGATCGTCGTTACGCAGAATTAGACCCACGTATCATCCCTGGCGGTGAAAACTTGAAAGTCACATTGGAACGTGTTATCCCATTCTGGGAAGACAACATCGCTCCAGACTTGTTGGATGGCAAGAACGTTATCGTTGCCGCACATGGTAACTCATTACGTGCCTTGACAAAATACATTGAAAACATCTCTGATGAAGACATCATGGACGTTGAAATGGCAACAGGTCAACCAGTTGTTTATGAATTGGACGACAACTTGAACATTGTCTCCAAAGAAAAGCTTTAAGATAAAGCCTTTCGCTAAAAAAGCGTGATCTCCGAGCGAGACCACGCTTTTTTTTGTGTATCGTGACGATACATGACGAATAAATGACGAGTTTAGGACAAATATTAGGAGATTGGTGCGTCCGGGAAATAAATTGAAGGAAGTACCCCAACCACCCTAACTACCCAAACTATCTAGCCGCTTCACTCTTTATATACCTTAAAGTAGGTTAACATAATATGACGCAGTTTGTAAAATTAAGTTAGAAAAATAAAAAGCCATTTGTGATAGACTTTTGAGTAACGACAAACAAAAGTAAAGGAAAATCACAAATGACCTATAATCATCTTACCATAAGCGAACTGTCCTTCATACAAAATTTTTGGAATCAAGGTGTTAAAGCCTATATTGTAGCTAAAACCTTAAAACGTAGTGCTGAAACTATTTATCGAGTATATCGTTTTTTAGATGCTGGGAATTTGATCTCTGAATACTATGAAAACTATCGGACTAATAAAGCTAAGTCTGGGCGTAAACCGATCGTATTACCTAATGACGAACTTGAGTACATCAAGGAAAAAGTTAGTCTAGGTTGGACTCCTGATACGATCATCGACGTAATGAAAAACATATCAGTTGTTCGATGCGTACCCTTTATCGTATCTTTAAACGCTCTAAAGACCTAGATGTTACCTCGCTACCAATGAAAGGAAAAAGGCATCCAAATGGTTACGTTGAACGCCGTGGAAAAGCTGGACGACTAGGTCGGCTCTTTCGGAACGACATCAGGACTATCCCAACTACCATAATGAATTTGGACATTTTGAAGCTGATACGATCCAAGGTAAAAACCATCGTGGTGCAGTAATGACATTAGTTGAACGAAAGTCTAAGGCTGTCATCATTTTGAATACACGCCATAAGACGGATAAAGCTATCTTTGAGAAACTTGATGCTTTACTTTCTGTTACTCCTAAAGGGCTCTTTAAATCGATCACTTTTGATAATGGTAAGGAATTTTCTAAGTGGAAAGATATCGCTAATAAGCATGATATCGGTACTTACTTTGCCGATGTAGGTGCTCCTAACCAACGAGCGTTAAATGAACAGACAAATGGATTACTTAGGAAGGACGGACTAGGAAAAGATATGGATCTCAGTAATCTCCCCACTGACTATGTCCAACAAGTAGCTAGCTATAGAAACAATATTCCACGTAAAAGTTTAAACTATAGAACCCCACTAGAAGTATTCATAAAGTATATTACGAATGAGCAAGTAGTTTTTTCTAACTTGATTTGACAATTCAAGTCTATTTAAACTGTATACTTGACGAACCCCAGTGCCCGAAATAGGTGGCTTTTAGGATTTTAAAAGAAATCAGTTCTATAATAAATTAAAAATCGTGTTGGTAGAAAAAATCGTCTACTTCTACCAACACGATTTTACAAAGAGCCAGTACTTAAATCTCTTTTTCTCCTGTAAAACTATTGTATCTTGATACTTTAAGGAGTTTCAATCATTCGATCTGTTAACCGTTATTTTTTGGGGTCTAAACTTAATAACATAGCATTAATGGCGACGATGACTGTTGACACAGACATTAGGATTGCTCCTAATGCAGGGCTTAATGTGATACCAATGGGAGCCAAAATTCCTGCAGCTAGAGGGATAGCTATAAAGTTATAACCAGCTCCCCAAAATAGGTTTTGTTTCATTTTACGAGTTGTTTTTGTGTGCTAATTCAATGAATGATTCAATATCTCCTGGATCGGATTGAGTCAATATGACATCAGCTGAATCCAATGCAACTTGAGTTCCAGCACCTATAGCTATACCAACATCTGCTAAGGCAAGAGAAGGAGCATCATTTACACCATCACCTACCATGATAACTTTCTTTCCTTCATCTTTAAGTGTTTTAACTAACTCATATTTGTCTTGTGGAGATTGATTTGATCTATATTCAATCCCTAAATCTACTGCCGCGCCTTGAGCCGCTTTTTCATTATCACCTGTTGCCATAATTGGTTGAATATTGTTCTTTTTAAGAGCTTTAATTAACTCTTTACTCGTTGGTTTTAATTCGTCCCCTAAAGCTACAGCACCAATGGCATCATCGTTTTCTACTAAGACACTAAGAGTTGCTCCTTTTGGAATATCCATATCAAGATTACGTCCATAGGCTTTTTGGCTGATTAATTGGTAACGGTGCCCACCTGCTTTACCCTCTACTCCAGCACCGGAAATCACATCAATCGAATCAAAAGATGCTGGACGTATATTTTGCTGCTCGGCGAAACTTATAATTGATTGAGCAATTGGGTGGCTAGATCCTCCTTCAATACCTGCCAATAAGGCAATGATTTCCTCTTTTGTATATTTGTCATTAAGAAGTTTTACATCTAATACTTTAAATTCACCAGTTGTTAAAGTACCCGTTTTATCTAAAATCATCACATCTGCATCTTGAGCTATTTCTAAGGCTTGGCGGTCTTTTACTAGTAAGCCACGGCTAGCTCCTAAGCTTGTGCTACGGGCGGTTACCAATGGAATAGCCAGCCCCAATGCGTGCGGACAAGCAATAACTAATGTAGTAATAGTAAATATAACTGCCGCTGGTACATCTTCTATAACCATCCACACTACAAAAGCAATTAGCGCGACAATAACAGCAATATAGAAGAGCCACCCTGCAACTTTTTTGAGCAATATTTTCTGCTCTGGAAGGCTGACTTTGAGCTTGGCTGATTAAAGTCTGTACTTGAGAGATGAAGGATTGATCACCTGTCTCATTCACTTTAATATAAAGAACCCCTTCTCCATTTGTTGAGCCTCCGATTACTTCATCGCCAGGGCCTTTTTTTACTGCTTTTGACTCCCCAGTTAGAAGAGCTTCATTTAAACGTGATTCGCCACGCTCGATAATCCCGTCTGCTGGCACATTTTCTCCGGCTTGAACACGAATTAAATCACCTACCTTTAAGTCAGCAACTGGTCGTGTTTCAATTGAATCGTCTTTTAATACAACGTGAGCATCTTTCGGTACTAACTTAGCCAATTCTGCTTGTGCGTCTCCTGCTTCTCCAATAGCTTTCATCTCAATCCAGTGACCTAATAGCATGATTAATAGTAATGAAGCAAATTCAAAGAAAAAGTCCATCACGTGTTCACCCGTTACGTAGGTAATGATCACAGCATAAATACTGTATAAATATGAAACACTTATACCTAAAGAAACGAGTGCCATCATTCCAGGTTTTTTTTGTTTAAATTCGTCAACTGAACCTTGATAGAATGGACGTCCACCATAAATAATTAATATAGTAGATAAAATAGCTACTACAATATCATAATATGGAAAAGTAAACTGGAATGGTAGTTTAAATCCATGTATAGGGGATAAGAGCATAATAATGATTCCTAGTGGCAATGACTTTAAGAAAAGTTCCTTAAAGCTTCCGTGATGATGGTGGTCATGCCCACTGTGCCCGCTATGCCCGCTGTGATCATGCCCAGCATGATGTACTTGATGGTGATTATGGGACGAATATTTGTTGTCATTATTCATTTTAAATTCCTCCTTATGCTTAATGATGATGTAAATGACATTCGCATTGTCCTTCTGGACAATTGCAATCCACTTCTTCTACTGCGAAAGATTTTTTCATCTCTAATATTTTTTCTAGTCGATCTATATCATCGAAGCTTAAAACATGATCTTCAATGATGCTTCCTATTACATTTCCGACTTTCTTATTGCAAATACGGTTAAAAATATCTTCTGCATAATCCCTTACGGCTTCTGTCTCTTCAATATTAGCAGTGTAAATAAACTTTCTACCTTCATGCTCTGTATTTAGTACGCCTTTTCCAACTAATCGACCTAAGATCGTTTTGATAGTGGATTGTGTCCAGTCCATTTTTTCTTGCAATACGGAAATGACTTTTTTACTAGTTACTCGATCATTTGCCCAAACTACACGCATGACTTCCCATTCTGCATCTGTGATATGAGTATTAAATTCTATTGTGCTCATTCTCCTTTCCTTCTAGTTGTCTACAGATGTAAACAAATATGTTCAAAGTAAGTTTACCATTGTAAACGAATTATATCAAGTCTTTTTTTGTTCTTGGTCTTGGCATAATATTTCCTCCTACTGTCAATTTGATATTATGTATCCAGATTATTTGCAAGGAACACAAATGACTCAAAATTTAAACGCTAATTAAATATATATTTTTATATTGAGAGCAAGTTACTAGTTAAGTAGCTCGCTCTTTTTATTTGGTATGAAATTAGGCAGTTGTGGATTTTATCTAATTGGAAAGGAAGAGGTAACATGAGAAGAAAGAAGATTAGCTTTGTTAGACTTAAACAGGAAAAGTTATGTATTAAGGGATTGGAGGAGCTAGAAGCAAAACCAATCTCTTCACCCTATGACCTTAAAGATCTAATGATACCATTCTTTAAAGACTTAGATAGGGAAATGATGTTGGTACTCGGTTTAGACACAAAAAATAAGCCGACTGTCATTAGTGTAATTTCGATAGGGACATTAAATCAGGCGACAGTTTCAACAAGAGAAATTTTTAATAATAGTTGGGCGGAAATCCCCTTACTTTAGTGAGGGGCTGGATAGCCCTAGCTTACGTCAGTAAGCTATTAATATGATATATTAATAGTTGAAAGGTGGTGAAGTAAAATGAAATCAATGAGTAAACTAGCTTATCACTTTGGGTTAAAAATGCGAATTTATCCTTCGACTAAGCAAAAGCAAATTATTCAAGTCAACTCTGATATTAGTCGCACGGTGTATAATAAGATGGTGGCGATTGACCAAGAATTATACCACTTAAAGCAAGTTAAATTGCCAATTGATACTATCCAAGCACGGATTGTTGACTTGGAGAGTCGAAAAAACGCTAGAAACATGTCTAATCACTACCAATATATGCAAGATAAACGAATTGATAGTTTGACTAAAGCTAATGCAATCCAAAACTATCAAAAGGCTTGGAAATTGTATCGGAAGGTTCATAAAGCTGGCACACCTAACTATCATAAGAAAAGTTATCGACAAAGTTATCAAACCAATTGCCAGTACGGTAAAAATAAATCCATGGATATGTTTAGTGGGTCAGTTAGATTTATTGATAAGAAGCATATCCAAATGCCCAAATTAGGTAAATTGAGAGTCAGTGGCTCATACCGTCGTATTTTAGATAAGAAAAGCGATATTAGAATCGGAACAGTAACTATCTCAAAAGATAGTGCTGATAGGTATTTTGTTTCCATGCAATTAGGGTCTGATACCCCATTCGTTAAAATCTTACCTAAAACCAATTCTCAAATCGGCATTGACCTTAATACCGAGAACTTCTTAACGACTAGTGACGGCGTAATTGTTGATAACCCACGTTATTATCGAACTATTAAGCATAAATTAGCTAAGGCTCAACGAACCTTATCACGGCGTGAATTGCGAGCTAAGAAAGAAAACCGTTCCTTACGTGATAGTAAGAATTATCAAAAACAAAGACACTTAGTAGCTAAGTTGCATGATAAAATTCGCAATCAACGAAAAAACTTCTTAAATTATCTCTCCATGGTACTTATCAATAACCACGATTTGATTGTGGCAGAGAATCTAAGAAGTAGTAATTTGTTGAAAAATCACGCTTTAGCTATGTCAATTTCTGATGTCGGTTGGCGAAGCTTTTTACAAAAATTAGAATACAAAGCTAATTTATACGGACGAATCTTTATTACCGTTAACCCAAAGAACACAACGCAAATGTGTCATACGTGCAAATTTGTAATGGGAACTGATGATACTCAAAAACTAACCCTAAAGGACCGTCAGTGGATATGCCCTCAATGTGGAGCTTTCCACATTCGTGACCACAATGCTAGTCTAAATATCTTAGACAAAGGCTTAGCTAAGTTGGCTAAATAACTCATTAAAATAGTCCGTTTGGCAACTTGCGGACTCTAATGGCGTTGGTAATTAGCGTGTCAGACTTATGATTTATCTCAGATGGATTATAAGCAGGGCTGTATCTACGCAAATTGTGATTAAAAGCCGTAAGGCTTAGCCTCACAAGCCCCTCACTTTAGTGAGGGGTAGTTGACAGACAGCCAGTGATATTTACCGCTTCAATGATCCAGCTGATCCAGAAAGCCAACAGCTAAAAGAGATGTTGACGACGTTACCTTTGATCGAGGTGATCTACCAAACAACTGGGTTAGATAAACAAAAAGATGCTGCACTGCTGGCAGAATTAGAAGCGCAGTGTGAACGATAACTTTGCTGACTACTACCCTTAGTTTGGGGTGGTAGTTTTGTGTTGCTACCTAATATTTTAAATATAAAAAATTAAAGGCTATACTGGGGGTAGGACGATGAGAAAGCAAGGTGATGAGACGTGGTAAGATTGACCAAGCGCCAGGAAGTGATCTTGACCGAGTTAGTGAAAAATGCTCCTGAGGGGATCGCACTTTCACAGTTGAGTAAGATCACCAAAGTCAGTCGACGTACACTATACCGGGAATTTAATGAATTGAGTTTGTATTTGCAACATCTCGGGCTAAATTTACAAAATGAACAAGGACGCTATGTTTTGGTGGGCGAAAATGCAGCTTTGAAGCAATTACAAGTGATATTAGGGATGCAGACCGAACTAATTGAACCACTTAAACCAAAGAGTCGTCAAAATGCTTTGGCAGCCTTGCTGTTATTAGCTGACCAACCGCAAAAGATCATCAGTTTAGCGTTAGAATTGGACGTCAGTGAAGGGACGATCCAACGTGATCTAAGTGGGTTAGAGGAAGCATTTGCTGGTTTTGCGATCAAGTTGCAGCGCCAAAAAGGTGTGGGTGTTTGGCTAGAAACGACTGAACTCAAACGGCGTCAGTTTTTAAGTGAGATCATGTTGAATGAACTCAATGATTATCAATTTTTTGCTTATCTAGATGATAAAACAACGATCGTACCCGACTTTTTCTTACGATTATTTCCTAAAAAGATATTACAACAATGTTATCAAGGCTTGGAACAAAAGGTTTTACCAAAATTAAAGGTCACTTCGGATCATCAAGTATTGCAATTAGTTATCCTTTTTGCGATCTGTTTGGTGCGAAGTAAAAAGCATCCCGTAAAAGTAGAGCTAAAAGACCAACTCTTGCGCTATCAAGGCTTGGTCTATGCTTTTTTGAGTGCCGTAGATGAAGAGCTTGAACAAAATGAGCTCACTTATTTAGCATATCAACTGAAAAAGGGTGATCAAAATGCCAAGAGTTTTACCTATACTGATGAGTATGAATTAGCAGTCTCCCTTAAGGTCAAGGCACTGATCGCATTAGTCTCGCAGGAGATGAAATTTGATTTTTCACGTGATCTAGTCTTTTTTAAAAAACTCAGTCGCCACGTGATAACGCTCTTAAAACAGTCGCACCAAGGTCTACCAAATGTTAGGATCGAGACTTTAGCGCGGATAAAAAATGATCATCCAGAATTATTTGCTTGTGTCAAACGAGCTTGGAAGGAGATCTTTTTTGAACAAACGATCAGTGAGACTGAATTACAACTGATCTTATTATATTTTGCTAGTCAATATGTAGAAACTAAGCGCTCGGATAAGTTAGCGGTGCTGCTTGTTTGTGAAAACGGGATCGGGACGTCTTCACTTTTGAAGCAACGTTTGAAAAAAGAGCTCCCACAAGTTGAGCATTTCAACCTGGCCCGGATCCAAGAACTAAATGAGCTTGAGCTAGCAGAATATGATATCGTATTGTCGACGTTACGCTTGCCGGGATTTCCCCGTGAATACCAGATCGTTAGTCCATTATTGACCAAAGAAGAACTTATGCGATTAAAGACCTATATCAAAGATTACCAGCGTAAATATTTTGCTAAAGTAGCGACTAGAAAAAACAAGCAGTTCAACGGTAAATTACCGCAAACTTTGAGCTTTATCGCAGCGACAGCCTTTTTTTGCACAGAATTAGTTAATGAGTTACAGGTCAAAAAAGTTGATAATACTGGACTTGATCTGCAACAGACCATTGAAAAGCTCGTAAGTGAGATCGGTAACAATATTATTTTGAATGAAGCCAAAGTGGTGACTGCTTTAGAGAAAAGAGAACGCTTAGCTCCGATCGGGCTGCCGGATAGTTCGTTAGCTTTATTGCATACGACTAGTTGTGCGATCAAGCGTTGCCACTTTGCGATTTTCGAGCTGACTGAACCGATCACGATGCAAGCGATGGATCAACGCCTGATCGCCGTCAAGCGCATGTTAGTGTCATTAGCACCAGAAAATATGTCTCAGATCGAACAAGATGCTTTGGGAACGATCAGTAGTATGATCATCATGAATGATGACGCCTTGACTTTATTTGAACAAGGAGATCAAAAAACACTTCAAAGTGAGCTGGCTAAGCGTTTCTTAAAAGAAATCAAATCTGGTATACCAATTTAAATATATATTAGTTGACAGAAGAATTTCATTGCGCTATATTTAGTCTTGTTACTTGATGTAACTAACTTCTATGAGATTTGAAAATAATAATTAAGGTATATACCAATTTAAAAATGTGAGGTATTGAATTATGTGTGGTATCGTTGGCGTAACTGGCAATGAAAATGCAACAGATATTTTATTAGATGGATTACAACAATTAGAATACCGTGGCTATGACTCAGCCGGTATCTATGTAAATGACCAACAAGGTGATGGCTTTTTAGTTAAGGAAAAAGGTCGGATCGCTGATCTACGTGCTTTAGTTGGTCCAGAAGTCAAAGGCTCGACTGGGATCGGCCATACACGTTGGGCAACACACGGAGTTCCAAGTGTTAAAAATGCCCATCCCATGTTTCAGTCGATGGACGTTTCTTCTTAGTTCATAACGGTGTGATCGGTAACTTTAGCCAATTGCGCGATGAATACTTGGGAGATGTTGAATTAAAGAGTGATACAGATACAGAGATCATCGTGCAATTGATCGGTAAGTTTGCCGCTGAAGAGATGGATACTTTAGCTGCTTTCCGCAAGGTTTTAGGCTTAGTTGATGAAAGCTCATCCTACGCATTCTTATTGATGGATAAAGAACAACCAAGCAAGTTATTTGTAGCTAAAAACAAGAGTCCATTGTTACTTGGGGTGGGTGATGGTTTCAACGTTGTTTGTTCTGATGCTACAGCGATGCTTGAACAAACGCATGATTTCATCGAATTGATGGATGGTGAAGTCGTAGTAGTCGAACCAGACAAGATCTTGATCATGGATCCTGCTGGCAATGCCGTAGAACGTGAACCATTCCATATCGATATGGATCCACAAGCTGCTAAAAAAGGCGCTTATCCATATTACATGTTAAAAGAGATCGATGAACAACCAGGTGTGATGCGCACTTTGATCCAAGAATACGTTAACGAAGATGGCTCAGTTAAGATCGACCAAGAACTGTTGGATGCTCTATCCAAGGCAGATCGTTTATACATCGTAGCTGCTGGGACAAGTTATCATGCTGGTTTAGTGGGGAAAGAGTTATTTGAAAAATTAGCTCATATTCCGACTGAAGTTCATGTGGCTTCTGAATTTGCTTATAACCCACCATTGTTGTCTGAAAAGCCATTCTTTATCTTCTTGACCCAAAGTGGGGAAACAGCTGATAGTCGCCAAGTGTTGACACAAGTTAATGAATGGGGTTATCCAAGTTTGACGATCACCAATGTGGCTAACTCAACGCTTTCACGTGAAGCAACTTATACTTTGTTGTTACACGCTGGCCCTGAGATCGCTGTTGCTTCAACTAAGGCTTACACCGCTCAGATCGCTTTAGAAGCTATTTTAGTCAAAGCTTATGGTGAAGCCAAAAACATCAAGGCTGCTAAGGACTTTGATGTTGCAGGTGAATTGACAAAAGTTGCTAACGGGATGCAAGAATTAGTTGATGAAAAAGGTGACATTGAAAAGATCGCCCAAGATATGTTTGCGACAACACGCAACGCTTTTATATCGGGCGTGGTGTGGACTATGCATTAGCCCAAGAAGCTGCTTTGAAGCTAAAAGAAGTTTCTTATGTTC
>PDYJ01002363.1_pt1 | contig 11938 bp, 12 predicted proteins | sample 1430841 | NCBI WGS metagenome assembly PDYJ01 (sample SAMN07237672, study PRJNA390542) | Gut metagenome, whole genome shotgun sequencing project. | isolation source: fecal pellets | host: Mus musculus | place: USA: New York, NY | collected 2016-10 | reverse complement strand
TCTCAGCATGCTCTGGATCTAAAATGTGATCAATTCTACCACTAAAGAAGGGAACCATAGCACCTGCATGATGAACAAGAATCTTTAAGTTGGAGCTTTTTTTGAAAATATCACTTTGAACAAGTTGAAGCATTGCTTGCGACAATTCATATTCCCAAGAAAACACTAGATTATTATCTGGCTTTCGATTATCAAAAACGGGATGTAGCCATAAAGGAAGATGCAGCTCAGCTGCTTTCAATAGAATTGGTTCAAATTCAGGATCAGCAATACTTTTACCTAAATGACGAGTAAAAATCTGTGCGCCAACTAAGTTTTTATCGGTCTTAATTCTTTCTAAGATCTCGAGCGAAGCAGGAACATTATTTAACGCTAGCATCCCTACTCCCGCTTCAAAATAATCAGGATAAGAAGCTACAATAGTGGACAGTTCTTGATTTGCTTCTTGTGCAATTTGACTAGCTTTCTCTCCATCTACAAAGTCTTCTGGATTAATATTAGCAAATGAAATTACCTGCTTAGTATTTTTATCCGGCCAATTAGCTATTCTTTGATTTAAATCAACTAGAGTCTCTATCTTTATAAAAGGATATTTTTGTGGAATTGTAGCATCGATTTTTAACATAGTCTGATAAAAATCAGGTGTTAAAATATGTGCAAATGCATCTATTTTCATCATATTACCTTCTTTTCTCTTTCACCTTCATTTTAGCATAATTATTAAAATGACCTACTCTCCATATTTCTTACCATAAATATATTTATGAAGTTTCAAATATTGTTGTTCGAGCTTTTTCTCATTAACATTATCTTTTGCAAAGTAATATCTTTTGCCTTCAAGACCTTTCGGCATGTAATTTTGTTTTGCAATTTGAAATGATTGTGTAAATGGATTATCTATCAACCCACCACCAGTTATTTCTTCTGAATGTTTGTAATGCATATCTCGTAATCCACGTGGCATGGGATGCTCATTAGGATGAGTAGTATCTTTATCAAGCTTTTCCCAAATTTCATCAAAAGCACCTGACTTAGGGGACAAACACATTAACATAGTCGCAAACATTAAAGGATATTTTGCCTTTGGCATCCCTATTTTTTCTGCTTGATTAGCGGCAACTACTATTTGCGTTACTTGTTCTGGATTGGCTAAGCCAACGTATGTGTATGGAATTTCTCGCAAACGTCGTACTACTGATGGTAGATCCCCGTTTTTAAGTAAGACGGTAAGATAATACAAGGCTGCATCAGTATCGGACCCAGCCATTGAATCTGAATAAGCTGCTAAATAATCATAATGCTTAGTTGCTTTTCTGTCATAAGCAAAATGTTGGCCTTTTACAAATTCCTTAACACTTTCAATTGAAATCTCGTCACCATTAACTGCATGGATACTTTCTAATAAATTTAATGCTACACGCAAATCCCCATCAGCTGAGCGAGCAATAATAGTAATTGCTTCTTTATCTATTTGCTTTTCTTCTAACTGGAATACTTCTTTTAGAGCCCGGATTAAAACCTGACTAATATCCTTATCATCTAAAGTCTCAAATTCAAAAATCTGACAACGTGAGCGGACAGCAGGAACAATTGACATAATCGGATTTTCAGTAGTTGCCCCAATTAAAAGAATTTGCCCGTTCTCTAAATAAGGCAGAAGATAATCCTGCAGTGTTGTCGTCATGCGATGAATTTCATCAATTAGTAGAACAAACGATTGGTATGAATAAGTATTAATGATTTGCATCAGCTTTGCTTTATTATCAATCGAAGCATTAAAAGTGGCTAATGGATAGTCATACTCTCGAGCGATAATTTGCGCTAGACTTGTTTTTCCTGTTCCAGGTGGTCCCCATAATAAGAGCGAAATTGGAACATGATTTTTGATAATTTGATAAAGGGGCTTTCCTTCAGAAATTAGCTTAGTTTGACCTACAAATTGCGATAAATTTTTTGGTCGGATCAAATCTGCTAATGGCTTTTTGATAGGCATAAAATCGACCTTCTTACTTATAGTAAAGTGTTAAGTTTTATCTATTATTATCACAATTATTAGTTCAAAACAAATTTACATACTTCTAAACTCCAATAAAATCCTTTTAAACACCTTGTCCAATTGGACGAATAATGATCTCGTTCACATCTGTATCTTTAGCTATATCAATGGCATAAGCTACTGTTTTAGCAATTTGTTCTGGATCTAAGCCGATTATTTTTTCAACTTCAATTTCAGCTTGACGATTTTTAGGATCATTAATTGAATTGAATAATGCTGTGCGAACAGCACCTGGAGAAATAATTGAAGTCTTAAGCCCTCCGTAATTGCACGGACAGCAAATTTAGAACCATGATTAGCTAAACGTCGTTGCAGCTCTCCACTCGACGCTCCCATAATAATTACTTTATCTTTCACACTCATTATTTCCTCCTTCATTTTTTTCTCTTTAATTAGTACTATAAAAGTAAAAGTTATCTATGTGAAAGATTGAAAATATATATTGAAATATAAATAGTAACTATAGGAGGATTAATTAATGGAACTTAAAGTACTGCGTTACTTTTAGCTGTCTGTCAAGAAAAAAACATTAGTAAGGCTGCTGAGAGTCTCCATATTGCCCAACCTTCTCTATCAAAACAGATCAAAGATTTGGAAGAAGAACTTGGCGTTACTTTATTTACCCGTGGTCACCGACAAATTTCTTTAACAGAAGAGGGCTACTTTTTACGCGATCGTGCTCAAGAAATGATTGATATGGAAGAACAAACCGCCCAAGCTTTAACTAGTTCTAAGCTAATTACCGGTAACTTAAATATCGGTACAGGATAATCATTTGTCATTAAATCAATTACTAAAATTATTCAAACTACACCGCAAGTTCACTTTAACTTTTATGATGGTAATGCTGACGATATTGAGGCTAAAGTAAACGCTGGTTCTCTTGATTTTGGAATTATTATGGGTGATTGCCCAATAGAAGATTTTGAAAGTTTAATTTTGCCAGATAGAAATCAGTTCTATGCCATCTTTAGTGAAAAACCTACCATTAGCCCAAAAAGATAAGATTACCCCAACTGATTTAATTGAATATCCTATTATCTCTTCTAGGCAAAACTTAGTTAATGACAAATTTAGAAACTGGTGGGGTAATTTATATGATCAAGTTCATACGGTTGCAAACAGTAATTTAGCTTATACTACGTCTCTTTTAGCTGGTGAAGGTCATAGCGTTCAAATTTCTTACAATAATTTATATGATAAGAAACTAGAGGGTTTAACTACTCGCCCTCTATCTCCAAAAGTTACTGATCCGAATATTGTTATTTGGAAGAAGAATCGTAAGCTATCTAATTTAGGTAACTTATTTTTTAGAAAAATTACGGGACTCGCTTAGTAATTAAGTAATGAAAAAGAGTAATTGTCTATCTCATACCATCTATGAGACTACAATTATTCTTTTATGTTTTTCAGCTTAATAATCCTCATCTTCTCGCATTTCTGCTGGCCAGCCATCAATTGGCTTACGCTCGTCTAAAGCACGAAGTTGCTTAAGATCTTCTTTATCTAACTCAAAATCAAAGATATCAATATTAGCTTTAATATGAGCTGGATTAGTAGAACGAGGAATAGTTACAATGTCATTTTTTTCTGCGTAAACCCCATTATTTCTCCCATCTATTATTTTATATCTACCCTTTATAAATTAAAAATAGTTATTTCTACTAGATATCTATGCATTTAAGGTATGGTCTTTTACTACCTAGGCTAAATATTTAAGATAATGTCTATAATTTGCTATATTTAAGATAATAAAAAGAAAGAGAGGGTATAACTTATGAAAATCACTTTTAAAGGTAAAGAAGTTAAATTAATAGGTACTCCGCCGGCAGTTGGCGAAGAAATGCCTAATTTTACAGTACAAGATAAGAATAATCATGAATTCACCAAGTCTGATTTGCTAGGTAAGTTTAGTTTAATTAGTGTAGTACCAGATATCAATACTCCTGTTTGTAGCATTCAAACCAAAACTTTTAATAAAACAATGGATAAATTTCCAGAAATTAACTTTTTGACTATTTCAACTAATACTGTTGAAGACCAGCAAACTTGGTGTGCTGCCGAAGATGTTAAAAATATGCAATTGATGTCGGATAAAAATTTGTCATTTGGTAAGGCCACTGGATTATTAATTCCAGAATCTGGCATTCTTGCTCGCTCGGTTTGGGTTCTTGATCCGAATGGTAAAATCTTATACCGTGAATTAGTTGATGAAATTACACATGAACCTAATTATGATGCAGTATTAAATGAATTAAAACAATTACATTAAGATTAACAAAATTAGTTTATAAAAGAAGTGTTTACCAGATTTTTTCAAATCTTAACGATAAACACTTCTTTTTTTCTTGATTAAATTTTAATATAAAAGTGCTAAGGAACTACGATGGATGATTAAGGAGGATTAGATATGTCATTAACGGTTAATCTTTACTATACCGGTAAAAATGGAAGTGCACGGAAATTTGCTGAAGAAATGGAAAGTAGTGGCGTAGCCGACCGTATTCGAAAAGAACCAGGAAATGAAAAATATGAGTACTTTATACCATTAGATGACCCTGAAACTATTCTTCTAATTGATAGCTGGAAAAACCAAGAATCTCTTGACGCTCACCATGCTTCACCAATGATGCAAGAATTAGCCGATCTACGTAAAAAGTATGATCTTCATATGCGTGTAGAGCGTTACATTTCTGATAAAAATGGTGTTCCAAGTAGTGATCAAAAATTTATTAGAAAATAATAGAGTTTTAATCATATTCAAAGACTAACAAAAAGGCGTATGCCTAACATCTAAAAAAGATATTGGCTTACGCTTTTTTCTCTATATAAACTTCTAAAAATGTACTATTGTTGAACTTGCTGTTAATAACGTAGGAACTAGAATCAGATTTTAAGACGATCATTAAAGCGTTAGATTCACCGTAGTTAGCATCTTCCCAAGGCATATAAATATTTTTAGTTTTTCCAGATTTAAAAATCAAATCTACATCAACTAAATCATGGAATTTAGAAATCCGGTCAGCTAAATTATATTCTTCCCAAGTTTCAATGGTATTTACTCTATCCCAGTCAGCAATCATAGTAAACCCATCACATTCAAGGCCTGTTTTAAGGACATCACTATCTTCTTCTTCATGGTCCCAGCGATGGCTTAAGTTAGTATATACATTTTTAAAATTAAAATAAGGAATATACTCAATTGGAATTTGCTCAGACTCACAATTTTCAAAATTAAATTGAATTGCTTTTAATTTTTCCATACTATGCTTCCATCCTCTCAAACTTTACTGAATTGCCCCTTTATTATACAAAATTATTTAACAATTTTAACTAATTAACAAGGATGAAAAATATATAGGCTCCAATATAATACTTTTTATCTTCTTTAGATAATTTGGTCATAAGACCCCCGAAATTCGTGTCCGAATTTCGAGGGTCACTACAATTCTTAGGTTGGCTACTTCCATTTTTTATTAACTGTTTATTTTATTTAATTTAAACTGATCTACATAATCTGCTAAATACTTCACGGTCAAGCTGTGCGGATCTTTAATTAATTCTAATGGTCTACCTTTAGCCACTAAGGTTCCTCCATTTTCACCACCACGTGGTCCTAAATCAAGCATGTAGTCAGTATTAACGATTAAGTTAAGATCATGCGTAATGGTAATTATAGTTGCGCCTTGATCAATAAGTTTTTGCATTACATGGACTAATACCTTTACATCTAATGGATGTAGACCAATAGTAGGTTCATCAAAAACAAATAAAGTATCGTCTTGTCTCTGACTTAAGTGCGTTACTAATTTTAATCTCTGTGCTTCTCCACCAGACAAAGTTGGTGTACTTTCTCCTAAGTGTAAATAGTCAAGACCTACTTCCTTCAATAACAGTAGATCACGTTCAATTTTTGGAACTTCTTTAAAAATTGGAATGGCTTCGTTTATATCCAAGTTAAGAACATCAACAATTGAAAGATCATGCCATTTAACTTTCTGAATTTTCTGATTATATCGATCTCCATGGCAAGTAGGACATGTTTGTTGCATATCCGGTAAAAACTGGATATCTAAAGTAACGATTCCGGTACCACCACAAGTGGGACAAGCCCCTTCTTTATTATTATAAGAGAAGTAACTTGGAGTATAATGCTTTTCTTTGGCTAAAGGTTGCTGAGCAAAGAGCTTACGCAAATTATCCATAATCGAAGTATAAGTTGCGACTGTTGAACGCGTACTCTTTCCAATTGGAGAAGCATCCACACTTACAACATGGTGCACAGGAGAATTAAATTCTTTAACTTGCTTTGGTAAAGGCTCTCCCTTATCCTGGCCTTAATTGCTGGAACAATAGAATCTAAAATTAAACTAGTCTTACCTGCTCCTGAAAAGCCAGTTACAGCAGTAATTTGATTTACAGGAATGCCTGCTTTAATATCATGTAAATTAAAATAGTGATCTACTTCAAAAGTAATTTGGTCGGAATTAACTTGATCACTAACTTTACGAGCCATTAAATCGGCTTTGCCATCTAAATAAGGTGCAATTAAAGATTGAGGATCTTTTTCAATTTCTAAAGGAGTGCCTTGATCCAAAATTTCTCCTCCAGCTTCACCAGACCCAGGACCGATTTCAATAATTTCATCAGCTGCTTTTATAATATCAACATTATGATCAACGACCACAAGGGAATTACCTTGTGCAACTAATTTACGCAATACTTTAATTAATCCATCAACATTAGCAGGATGTAATCCAATTGAAGGTTCATCTAAAACGTATAAAACTCCGGTAGTTTCTGTACGTAAAGTTCTAGCAAGTTGGATTCTTTGTAATTCACCAGTAGACAAGGTATTCCCAGCTCGTGCCATGGTTAAATAATCTAATCCTAAATCCAGTAATGGCTGCAAATTATTAATAAATTCATTGAGTAAGGCTTTAGCCATGGGATGCATATTTTCTGGTAGACTAGCGAGAACTTCTTTACTCCATTTAGGCAAATCGCCTAGTTGCATATGTTGAACTTGATCAATATTTTTTCCATTAACTAACTGATTAAGTAGTTCTGGACGAAGACGCGTTCCATGACAAACCGGACAAGTTGAATAAGTAAAAAATTCTGCAAGACGTTTCTGTGCTCGTTCACTTTTACTACTTTCAGCTGATTTTAAAACGGCTTGATGCGCATTTTCATATAAAGCATTAAAATTATGAAAAACTCGACCGGTTCCTGACAACAAATCCATCTGGTACTTCTTTTCAGGACCATTTAAAACAAAATCTTTCTCTTTCTCAGTTAAATCCTTATAAGGAATGTCAATTCTAACGCCCGCATGTTCAGCCACATTTGGCATAAAGTTCCTTCCTGGTAAATTCCAAGAAGCTACAGCACCGTTTCTAATCGAAAGATTGGGATCGGTAATTAATTTACTTTCGTCTAATTGGCGTACCTTACCAGTTCCACCGCAACGCTCACAAGCTCCATCAGAATTAAAAGAAAAATCTTCCGCACTTGGAACGTGAAACTTTACACCACAAGTTGGACAAGTAACGTGCCCCATCTCATCTCCGGACTTAGACATTGCTTCTGCAATATCTAAACTTGGGCAACTCGGTGTCCATTCGGACAGACCGGTGAACCTAATCTTGAAAAAATTAGCCGTAAAAACATTATATGTTTCAGTAGTTGTTCCAACAGTCGCTCGTTCATTAGGAACACTTGGTCTTTGGCGCAAGGCTAAGGCAGATGGAATATGTTTTACACTAGTTACATCCGCTTGCGCACCTTGCTTAATCCGTCGACGCATATAGGTAGATAGAGCATCCAAGTAACGGCGCGACCCTTCTTCATATAAAATCCCCATTGCCAGGGATGACTTTCCGGACCCCGAAAGTCCTGAAATAGCCACAAACTTATGAAGTGGGATATCTACATTAATATTCTTCAAGTTATGAACACGTCCACCACGAACTTCAATCTTTTTTGGGACTGCCATTTTATTTCCTTCTTTATCATTTCTATAATTTACATCTATATATTATAGGAAACTTTTTACTCAGTTGTTAAACTTTTGTTTTCATATATATTATGTGTAGTTTTTTCTTACAATATAGAATTATTCGTTCTCTCCAACAACTTCTTCCGAACTGAAAAAAAGTTATAAAAAGTTATAAAATTAAGCGAAAGTTATAAAAAGTTATAAAAAGAGGTGTAACTAAATGGAAAATCCTTTTAATCCTAGTTTTGGAAAAATGCCCAGTGTTTTCTTAAATCGTGACTCATTAACTCAACGTATAGTTAATGAATTAAATAGAGTGGGCTTGCCTTTTCAAACATCCCTTCTTTACGGACAACGTGGTTCGGGAAAAACCACATTGATGACAGAAGTTTCTAATTTAATAAGTAGATATAAAAATTGGTTAGTAATCAATTTAGTTCTAGATGATGATCTCTTAATCTCCCTAATAAATCAATTACAAAGGCATCTTCTTAACTTGAAGATTATAAAAATATCGACCTAAAGATAAACTTCTTTGGACTAGATATGAGTGCTAGTTTCCATCAACAGGCTGAATCTAATTTTCAATTATTATTCCAAGATGCCTTAGAAAAACTAACGAAAAAAGGGTTTCATGTTTTAATTAACATTGATGAAGTCCATTTAACTCCATTATTAAAAAAGTTTGCTAGTTGTTATCAAATTATGATTCGAAACAATCTTAATGTTTCTTTGCTTATGGCCGGTTTACCAGAAAATGTTTCAGAAATCCAAAATGATGATGTTCTTACCTTTTTATTGCGTGCCAATCGAATCGTTTTGAATCCTTTAGATATTGAAAGTATAAAAAAATAGTTATCAGCATATTTTTAGTAAAGCTGGCTATACGTTTTCTACTGAAACTCTTTTATATATGACTAAAACAAACTCAAGGATTTGCTTATGCTTTTCAATTATTGGGCTATCATTTGTGGGAAGAAATCATTCATTCCTCCAATAAGACGATTTCTATATCTGATATAAACAACATCTTAGACATCTATATTAGTGAATTAAATAGAAATGTTTACTTCAAAGTTTATAGTGACATGTCTGAACGTGAAAAAGAATTCGTACAAGCTATGGTTAAATCCAAGCAGCACAAGGTTAAAAGTCAGGTTATTGGTAATCTTATGGAAAAAGGACCGAATTACATTGCTGTATATCGCCGAAAATTAATTGATGATCAAATTATTAAGCCAAATGGTTACGGCTATGTTAGCTTTTTATTGCCCTACTTCGATAAATTCGTTGAACAAGAGATGATTTTAGATGAATTTTAAAATTAATCTAGAACTTTTTAGTTTCTTTCTTATTCCTCGTGATTTAACTAAATATAAATAAAAATGAGCAATAATTTTCCTACAGTGGTATAGAAAATTATTGCTCATTTTATATTCACATCTAAGATTCTTTTAGTACTATATCCTTCAGTCGTAAAAAGATAAAATATTATCAACATTAATACACTTATGCAAAAACAATTCCAAAATTCCTTAAAAAGTATAATGAAGTATTAAAATTGTGCTGAAAAGTATAATGAAGTATAAAATCATACAACAAAGTATAATGAAGTATAACGAGGTTATAAAATGTACAGTGAAAATCCATTTGATGCCGAATTCGGCGGTTATTCCTGAACTATATCTTGATTTTAATAATGATGCTGTCAAATATGCTAAAAGAGCACATCGTTACAAAAAACATCCCACTTACTCACTTTTTATTACTGGTGTTCGTGGTTCAGGTAAAACAGTTTTTATGAACAAAGTTGGTAAAGAACTTAATAAATATGATGATACAATTCGTAGTAACTCTTCATAATACTGAAGATTTATTTCGTATAATGTACATTAAGCTAGCCCCAATGCTTAACAAATTAAAAAAGTGGTCTTCATCTGTTTCAATTAACTTACCATTTTGTTTCTATAAATTTTGCTGAGGCAAATGAAAAATATGATGAAATCTACTATAAAACTGAAATTCACTAAAATTTTAAAATTATTGAAACAAGCTAACATGCGAGTCGTATTTTGTATTGATGAAGTTTCTAATACACCAGCAATTCAAAAATTAGCTGAAGAATTTAATAATTGGAGCTTAAGTGAACTGCAAGTTTCTGTTATCATGACTGGAGTGTTGAAGGAAGTGGCGGAACTTTCTAGTTCGCATAATTTAACTTTTTTAGTACGCGCTGATAGGTTTCACGTTAATAAATTGCAAAAATTATCAATTGCTCAAGCGTATATTAAAGTATTTGACATTGCAAGTGACCAAGCTGAAGAAATGGCCGAGATGACACAAGGTTATGCTTATGCTTTTCAATTAATTGGCGATTTGATGTATGAAGGGCTATCTACTGGTAAAAATTTTTGAAGACTCCTGGAATTATACTAAGTTAGCTTTTAAAGATACGCTTTTCAATCAAGCGTATGATGTCATCTCACATGAATTAACAGAAATTGATTTTCAATTTCTCTACGCGATGTCAAAAAAATAATAATATTAGTGCAATTATTGAAAAAATGGGTAAAAGCAAGCAATATGTTAATATGTATCGGACTAAGCTAATTAAATATGATTTAATCAAAACAATCATTCGCGGTAAATTAGGATTCACCCTACCTTTATTTAGGGAAATTTATCCAAGCAAAATATGATGAATTAAATTGGGGATAAAAATCTGTAATAACCATGTGAATTCTTTTTTTAATTATTTTACTTTTCAAAATATAATCTAAATAATAAATAAACCAAAACGGGTGAAGCCAATCAACTTCACCCGTTTTACTTTGTTAAAATTTATTATTAAATTATTTTGGCCGATTGTAAAATTAAGTTGAACACTTTTGAAAAATAAAAAAGTCCATCTTTGGACCTGTTTGATAGAAATGTAATTACCAACACAACATTCAGAAACGAGGTCACAAATGGACTCTTTACATTCTATCATGCCTAAGCACAAAAAGGGAAAGCATTTATCACTAGAAGAGCGAGTTATTATCCAAAACCCGTTTAAAAGATAGATGCTCCATTAGGGCTATTGCTCGCGAACTAGCTTGTTCTCCTTCAACAATCAGTTATGAGATTAGACGTGGCACAGTTTCTCTTTATCATGGCAAGCAAAAAGCGGTATAAGGCGATCATGGTCAAAGTGTTTATCAATCTAATCGTAGTCACTGCGGTCGTAAATCAGATTTTTTAAAGAAAGCTGATTTCATCAAGTATGTCAATAAACATTTCTTTGAAGATGGCTGGTCGCTTGACGTATGTGCTAATCGTAGTTTAGCCATAGGAGAATTTTCTCATCATCAAACAGTTTGCACTAGAACTTTATATAACTATGTAGACCAGGGTTTATTAGCTATCAGAAACTCTGATTTGCCTGAAAAGCTAAAGCGTAATACTAAAATTCATCGTATTCATAAAATAAGAAGAAATTAGGTCGAAGTATTGAGGAACGTCCCAAAGAGGTTAATGATCGCAAAGAATTCGGTCATTGGGAATGTGACCTAGTCTTAGGATAAGACTAAAGACGATCAAGTATTGTTAACTTTGTCTGAACGAATGAGTCGAGAGTTCTTAATTATGCGTATTCCTGATAAAACAGCAGACAGTGTAATGGCAGCTTTTCAATCTTTACGCAAACAATACAGTGAGCACTGGAATGAAATCTTCAAGACAATTACTACTGATAATGGTTCAGAGTTTGCGGAACTTTCCAACTTAGAGAAAGTATCTAACACATTAGTCTATTATGCTCATCCATATACTTCTTGTGATAAAGGCACTGTTGAAAGGCATAATGAACTTATTCGCAGATTCATTCCTAAGGCGACTAC
>PDYJ01002411.1_pt1 | contig 12004 bp, 14 predicted proteins | sample 1430841 | NCBI WGS metagenome assembly PDYJ01 (sample SAMN07237672, study PRJNA390542) | Gut metagenome, whole genome shotgun sequencing project. | isolation source: fecal pellets | host: Mus musculus | place: USA: New York, NY | collected 2016-10 | reverse complement strand
TATTTGACTGAGTAGCGGCTTTTTGTTCTGGTTGTTGCTGCTCTAAATTGTGTTGTTCAGTCATTTAAATCTCCAGCCTATTTACTGTGGTTTCGTTATTTCTTTAATCAATATTTGTCTCTGTGCACGTTTCTCAGCCAATTTAGTCCTGTCTTTAATTTCACCGGCTAATTGACCGCAGGCGGCATCTATGTCATCTCCTCGAACTTTTCTCACGGTGCAGACAATTCCGGCATCGTTAAGAATTGAGGAGAAAGCCTTCACGTTTTCCTCTGAGCTTCTCTCAAGTCCGGAACCCGGGAAAGGATTGAAGGGGATTAAGTTAAATTTACAAGGTACCTTTTCAACAAGTTTTACTAACTCTTTAGCTTGTTTTGAAGAGTCGTTAACGCCTCCGATCATGATGTATTCAAAAAGTGATGAAATCTCTCGGAGCGACTTTTAAGGTATCTTTGGCAAGCTGCCAATAAATCTTCAATAGGATGCTTTTTGTTAACCGGCATGATCTTGTCGCGCAATTCATTGTTAGGAGCGTGCAAGCTCACAGCAAGCGCAACAGGGCATCTTTCTGCAAGTTTATCGATTTGACGGACGAGTCCGGAGGTTGAAACCGTCACTCGGCGTCGGGATAAGCCGTAAGCATGATCGTCAAGCATCAGGTTAAGTGCGGGAACGACGGCATCTAAATTCTGAAGAGGCTCTCCCATGCCCATTAAAACAACATTGGAGATAACTCTCTCATTTTCATCATTGATGCCGCGAGACTGTCTGAGGGTATGTTCGGCATGCAAAGCTGACCGATAATCTCGGCAGTCGTCAGGTTTCGGTTTGAAACCTTGTTTGCCGGTTGAACAGAACAAACAGTTCATTGCACATCCGGCCTGCGTAGAAATGCACAAGGTGCCTCGATTGGATTCAGGAATAAATACCATTTCAACGGCATTACCGTTTCCGACATCGACGAGCCATTTGCGTGTTTCATCAGCAGAAATTTTATCGCGCAAAATCTCAGGGCCTTTGATTTCAGCAATCTGACTGAGTTTGGCCCTGAAAGATTTGGCGAGGTCAGTCATTTCATCAAAAGTCTTAGCTCCCCTCCGGTGAATCCATCTTTCGAGCTGGACAGCCCGGAAACGGCTTCTCACCTAAAGAATCGCAAAACTGTTTCAGGCCCTCTTGATCGAGTCCTAAAAGGTTTGTTTTGGTTTATTTTCTGAAGTGACTGACATTATTCCCTCAATTAGCGAGAATAAACATTCATCTGTGGGAAGAAGAATGCGATTTCAACAGCGGCTGTTTCAGGACTGTCAGAGCCATGAACGGCGTTAGCGTCGATGCTTTGAGCGAAGTCAGCGCGGATAGTGCCCTTAGCGGCTTTCTTCGGATCTGTGGCGCCCATCAATTCACGATTTTTCATGATGGCGTTTTCGCCTTCAAGAACCTGAACCTGAACAGGACCGGAAACCATGAAATCAACGAGGTCTTTGAAGAAAGGTCTTTCTTTGTGAACTGCATAGAAAGCTTCGGCCTCCTGACGGGACAACCATTTCATCTTGGAAGCGACAATCTTAAGACCGTTGCTTTCGAATCTTGTGTAAATTTGACCAATAACGTTTTTAGCTACTGCATCAGGTTTAATAATAGAAAGTGTGCGTTCTACAGCCATTTCTTACTCTATAAAATATTAAAAAATCAAAAACCTTCGACCTCTTGGGTCTCCGGAAGCATAAACCTTCTCTAGGAGAAGAAAATCTTGCCACTATTGACAATTATTCGATTTTATCACGCACAAAATAACGCAATTTCACATCAGTCGCATTTAGAGAAAAAGCAAACATTTGGAAACAAGTTTGTCAGGCTCTCATCCGTAAATGGACTCTGTCATTATCGTTTTTCAATTCGGCCTCAGTTTCTTCGCCACCTTACCTTAGGAATGCTTCGTTTTTTTGAACTGAAAGACGGAATAAAGAAAAACAGCAAGATTAATTAAAGCAAATGCAATCAAGGCAGGCAGGGAATAAGAGGTCACAGACGCAAAAGACAAAGGCCAGACCTGCTTGGGTGCTTCTAAAAGACACAAGGCTGCTCCTGCAGCGTTGATACAAAACCACATGGTCAAGGTCTTCATTGTGGATCCCTGGGGATTGTTTTTGAAAGAGAAGATAAATGAGGTAGACGGCCATCATTTCGCACAGTATCGAGATTGTGCCGGATGCCTTAACGTACCCCCAGCTGTTAAGTACGGTTCTTGGATAACTTTCTGTAAAGAAAAATATTTTTGCGAAGAAACAAATCAAAAGAAGCGGATTGACAATAAGCGTCAAAGCAGCTGCAAACTTCAGATACCTCTGTTTACTCGGGAACCTCTGTCGCAGGAAATAGGCAATGAACACCAAGAGGAGCAAAGCTCCTCCAATGACAAAATAGTCATTTGAATCAAAATGCAGAAGCATCAAAAAGACTTACTAAGACGGGTAGAACTTAGCTACTTCCGGACAGAATCTGATATACGCAGTAATTCCCAGAAGAATTGCGATATAGACTGAGATATATAAAGCACAGTTATAAACGATAGGCTCACCAAGTTTGCCTAAGAAGAGAAAGGGGAGAATACTGGCTGCGCAGACTGTCATTAGTGCGGAACACCACATAAAACGGATGGCCCGAAACAGACTTCTTCTATTATGACGCACATACAGCATCCAAGCTGCCATGACGCTTTGAACAACGCTAACCAAAAGGAAGGCTCCGCAAACTAGAAGAAAGACTTGATCTAGAGAAGCCTTTCTGTGAAGGGAGCCGGCTTGCATCGTTACTTGTTGAACGATGTGAGGACGCTCCCCGGCGATCCCTTCAAACATGGTATTCCATACGAAAGGCAGAGATTCCTGTGCAATTCCGACATTGATTAGGGGAAGAATGAGAAATAAAAAAACGATGCAAAAAGCCAGGCCCCACAAAGGAATTCCCCGGCCCTTGGTTTTAATGACATAAGCCGGGAACCAAACGCAAAAACCTAAAGCAAATATCAACGCAAACCAATACTCAAAAACACCGCTTTCTTCCATTATTCCTCCATTTTTTAAGATCTATTATCGGACATCTTTTGTTAGATTTCTAGTGAAAACGTGCATCAGTCAAGCTTTATGACCAGTAGACTTCTCTAGATTTATCGGAAAAAAACAAAATAAACCCCTGAGAAAAATAAAGTGATAAGAAGCTCAAAAACAAAGAAGGTATTCGCCAGGTTCATATCAACCGAACCGCCATAAAAAAACGGAGGGCACGCCGAAGAGACCAAGCAGGCTCAATGCGGCGCTCAGGCACATAAAACCTAGGATATTTATTCCTATCTTTTTCCTCTGCCCTGAATCAGCTGAATGACCACAACTAACGATGCGGCCGCCGAACCTAAAGTAAAGGCCCATGCTGCAGACGAAAACTCAACAACGTACGGAAGCCCCCATGCTGCCCCATTTCTACCACTTGTTGGATTTCGAGGTAGTTATTGCTTAGGATCAGCACGGGCAAGAAGAGAGAAAAGATAGAACACAAAATCGCAGATCCCCGCGACAAACTCTTAACTATCCATTTAAAGAAAATTGCAGGTACAAAAATAACCACGGCAAAAAAAGCTAATGTCTGAACGATAGCCTGGATCAAAACTGTAGTGTGCACAATCTCCCCGTCTTATTTCTTACTACTCGGAAGGATTTCCTTCATTATCTGGTTTGCTTTCTTCCTCGACTGATTCTTCCGGCTTTTTCTGCTTTCTTTATTTTGCAAAGCTCAAGCTCCTCAGACGATCCTTGTTCAAACAATGCAATGCTCTCAACATGTCCGGTGTGCGGAAACATATTCATGATTCCGGCTGCTTTCAACACCCAGCCGCCTTCGTTAACGAGGATATTGCAATCTCGGGCAAGTGTTGCAGGACTGCAGGAGACATACACAATTCTTTCCGGCCGCTCCGAAGTCTCAGCCAAAGAAGTGCACAATGCTTGAGCACCGTCACGCGGAGGATCTATCAGCACCTTATCGATACCTCCCATTTCTTTCCACAAGGCTGTCCAATCTTCTAACGTCCAAGTAAATAAATTGCGCTCTCTGAAGGAAGCTTTATCAGCGAGCCCGTTAGCGACCGCACTGGCTTCAGCCCTCTTAACAAGCTGTTCACTGCCCTCAATACCAAATACCTTCGCAGACTTTGTGGCAATCGGCAAAGTAAAGTTGCCGAGACCGCAAAAGAAGTCAGCCACTTTGTCTGTTGTCCGGAGTTTAAGTAAACGAAGTGCACGGGTAATCATGACGTCATTTAACGCGTGATTAACTTGAGTGAAATCTGTAGGCTTAAAGACCGTTGTAACGCCGGTTTCAGAATGCACAAGCTTCAGATTATTAAGGTTTTTCCGGATCCATTGGAAAAACAGTATCCGGACCTTTCGGCTGATACCAGAATTCGACACCATACTGTCTCTGGAAGTCTCTGAGCTTTGTTTCATCTTCCTGCGAAGGTGTCTCCAAAACTCTCAACACTAAGGCAGTGTGTTCACCGGCAACAGCAATTTCAATCTGAGGAATTTTCTGACGAAGTTTCAAAGAACTAATGAGATCGCGCAAAGGCACCAGCAAATCACTTACTTTTTTAGGAAGGATTTTGCAGGATTTCATATCTGCAATAAAACTTGAGCGTTTTTCGTGGAAACCAACCAAAACCGTATTCTTTTTTAAAACATCCTTGACTGACAAACGCGCCCGATGACGATAATGCCATTCCGGTCCGAAGATCGGCGGAAGAATACGCAACGGTTTGACTCGGCCGATATGCTTTAAGGAATCCATGAGGACTTTTTGTTTGACAGCTACTTGTGCGCGCGGCTCCAAATGCTGCATAGCACACCCGCCGCAGCTGCCGTCAGCCATGCCGAAGTACGGACATCGGGGGGCAACTCGCAAAGAGGACTCTTTTAAAAATCTGAGTAGCAATACCGCTCTCAAAGGCCTGTTTATTGCGTATTCTTTCGTACTCAACCTCCTCTCCGGGGAGAGCGCCTTCAATAAAGACAACCTTCCCTTCCCGTCGGGAGACACCTCGGCCTTCCTGATCTAATGAATCCACGGTGACAATAAATTTGTCACGAACTTTTTTGCTTTTTCATAGCATTCTCCGGAAATCGCCTCTAATCTATTCGGGATAGGAAGCAGAGGACTCGAGTAATAACTGTAACGGTCTTCACTAAAAACCAAACGGTAATACTTATTCAATATTCCGTCCAGCAGGATAATCTTACCGACTTTCCGTTCCACAGAAAATCGGTTTCCGGAGGGCTATGTCCCTCCGTTTTTGTTTGAAATAAAGCGTTGCTTAATTATTTGGTAGGAAGCATTTCTACCGGGTTCAGCGGCTTGCCAAGCTTACGAATTTCAAAATGGACTCTCGGGGCTTCTGAATCGGTCTTTCCGATAGTTGCGATCTTCTGCCCCTTCTTAACCATATTTCCTTGTGCTACTTGAATATTCTTGAGATGACAGTAGGCGGTAACGTAAGTGGAATTATGCTGAACAATGACCAAATTTCCTAAGTTTGTCATGTTGCCAACGACAATGACCTTACCGTCAGCAGAAGCAACAACTGAATCTCCCTCCTTACCGGAAATATCCACTCCCTTATTATTCGGGCCGAAACTCTTGACGATATTTCCCTGTGCCGGCCACATAAATGTTCCGGAAGTTGAAGCCGTTGTAGTTGTCTTTGCTGCAGGCTCAGCTTTCGCAACCTCCGCCTGGCTTTGTTTGACCACCGGTGCGGCAGCTGTAGTTGAAGAAGCTTTCTCAGCCGCCTGAATCTGTGCTATCGCAGAAGAAGAGGAATTGACTGACAGTCGAATACGCTGTCCAACTCTCAGCTGATTCGGATTTGTCATTCCGTTTTCTCTGGCTACGGCCTTCGGATCGACACCGTAACGACGGGCAACAGAATACAAAGTGTCTCCGGGTTGAACGGTATAGACCGTAGTAGAGGTAGGTCCTTCCACAATAGGCGCCTGAGATTTTCCAGAGAATGAGCAACCTGAAATAATCAAAACCATTGCTACTGGCGCAAACAACTTACGGAACTTCATTTAATTACCTTCTTGGAACCTGGGCAGACATAAACGATAATGGTACCAAATTTATCCATTTTCGATCATCTAAAAAGCGGGAGAAATTACTACTTATTTTTATTCCACCAGGTGCGAACCTCTTCCAATTGGAAATAATCAGTCATATCCATATGAAGCGGAGTCATACTGACGTAGCCATGATCGACTGCCCAGAAATCTGTGCCGTACACATTGTCCTTTGCATCCCCGGCCGGGCCCATCCAGTAGATCTTTTCCCCTCTCGGATTAATTTGTTCAACCACAGGCTGGGCTGAATGACGTCGGCCAAGCCTTGTGACAATAACTCCCGACAACTCTTCAAAATACATGTTGGGAATATTCACATTCAGCAAAAACGGGGATTTCAAAGGATTCTTGATGTAGTCTCCGACGATGATCTCAGCAACGCGCACGGCGCTGTCTAAGTATGACCACCCGCTCTTTACCTGAGAGAAGGCAAATGACGGGCAACCGAAAAGGTATCCCTCCATGGCGGCGGCAACGGTTCCCGAATACAGGGTGTCATCTCCCATATTCTGGCCGCAGTTAATGCCGCTCAATACTAAGTCAGGCTTTTCGGGAAGCAGACCGGTCATGGCAATATGTACACAGTCACTCGGGGTCCCGGTAACAAAATAAAGATTTTCCTGAAGCTGCTGAATGCGCAAAGGCAAATGAAGCGTCAACGAATTGCTTGCCCCGCTTTGATTTCTTTCAGGCGCAACGATCGTTACTTTTCCAAATTTCTTCATTGCTCGGGCCAGTTCTTGAATTCCCGGAGCCAGATATCCGTCATCGTTCGAAATAAGAATATGCATTTTTATGTTCTTCTTTGGAAATTAGAGCCATTGCAAACTTTCTTTGTCAGTTAACTTCGGACAACTATGTTCCGTCAAAAAAGACAAAGTATTGACGTTGGATTCACAAGCTATTTTGGAAAATAGACTGGTTAATTCTGCTTTCCGCTCGGAATTCAAGATGAGAACGGCTCTGCATTTTCTCATGAGAAAGAATTTTCTCAGATTTTTTATCCTCTTGGATAGAACAAGAGCGGCGGTTACTCGAAGCCGGTTATTATTGTTTCCGTCCGTAAACAAAAAACCGCAGATTCTCTTTCCGCGGTTTTTTCGTCTGTCCTTAAAGTTAGGCTGCTGCCGGCTTATGCATCTGCGGCTGAGCTTTGGAAGCACTATTTAACGCTTCTTTGCCCTTCTCTCTCAACATTTCAGAGCCCTTTCGGCTTGCTAATGCGATTAATTGAAGCGATGCACCAGCTAAGACCAAACTTTTCTTGGTGGGCAGTGTCTGTGGCATTTTGTTTCCTAATCGATGTTAATAATTTCATTCTATGAATCGATTGTGACAGCTAAATGACACAGAAAAAGACCACCCCGTTTCTTACAATTTATTAGCAAATTCAATAGGAAATACTTACTCGAAAACCCTCATTTTTTAATCTTTGCCCGATTTTATCCATTTTTTCTTTCGAAATTTTTTCTAAATTCGGTGCCGGCGTTTCGCGAGCAAGGGTATAAATCATGACTTCTTTCGGTTGAATTTCTTTGAGTGTCGAGATCCAGGGGGCAATAAATTCTTCAGTTGTATTGTCTATTTCTTTTCCCTGTGTTCTTCCCTTGAGGAAAATTGTTTGTATGATCAGATCCCCGTTGAACTTCTTGAGATTCTCGATCGTTTTCTTCAAGTCATACGAAGAATTCGGACGGTCCACCATTTTGATGAACTCCTCATTTACGGTGTCCAACTTCAGAATATTGTTGTCAACTCTTTTCAATGCTCTAAATACGTGCGGTTTTGCAATGAAGGTAGAGTTGCTCAAAACTGAAATCTTAGCCTTCGGGAAGTATTTGCCTCTCAGTTCGATTACATCTCCAACGATTTCTTTCAAAGTCAGGGTGACTTGTCGGCTCTCCATTGCCTGCAAAGGTAAAGACATCGGGAGCAACTCCTTCTTGGGTAAGCTGTATTAGTTTTTTCTCAAGAACCGTCCTCACTTTTTCTCGGGAAGGGAGCTTTGTATTTTCTCTATTGTCTTTATTAAAACCGCACTCACAATAGATACAGTCAAAAGAACAGAGCTTTCCGCCCTCCGGGAGCAAATTCAGACCTAGTGAGGTCCCTAACCTTCTGGAGTGGATAGGCCAAAAACCGGAGATGGGAAGTTAATACAAGCCATTGCGATTACCTTTTTCTACAATTTCCAATATGTCTTGCCTACGGCAAAGTTAGTATTCTAGTTCCAACTCTTCTTTCTAATGTATGTATACCGATCTTGATAATCTTTTCCAAAAAATTGGCACGCTCGAAATTTAGAAGCAAATTTCGCCTCAATTACGATGATCAGTTATTTGCAGAAATGAAAGGACCGGAGGTTTTGCGTCAGCATGCTCATGATTTAATTATCAAACGGCTAGCTCCCGAAGAACCTCTAAAGGACGGCAAGCAAACACCGGTCAAAGGGCACCCGGTTTTCGTTGCTCAGCATGCAACAGGATGCTGTTGCCGGGGCTGCCTTCTGAAATGGCACGACATCCCAAAACATAGAGAATTGTCTGACGAAGAAGTTGAGTACATCGTCAGAGTTCTTCTGGAGTGGATAGCAAAAAATTTGCAAAAAGAACCTCGCAAAAGAAGGATCAAAAAAGGAGAGACTCTGCCGCTTCTTTAGCCTCTCCTTTTTTCAAAAACTTGAGTAATTAATTGTCTAATTGCTCCAGCATCGCATCAATCTTTTTAATGCAATCTTTCTTCCAGAACTTATGCTGTTCTCTCACAGGTTTTCCGCCGAGAGCCTTGCAGTAAGCTGTTAAAGCCTTTTCAAGCTTGTCACTCTTTTCGGGGCCTTCCACACCAAAAATGTTATTAATGCGGTTTGCAGCGATAATGGCGCGGTCATTGCTCTTGCGGCCTTTGCCGTAGCCGAGCCAACGAGCCGGTCCGAAATGAAGCTCACCGTCCCAGTGATAAACTACAAACACGACACCTCTTTTTACGATATCGAGTCTGTCTTTCTTCGGAAGCTCTTCTAATGCACGGATATTGCGGGCCAAACCCTTACGGCCGGTAACAAGATTCTTTTCTCCGTTGACCTTTGCATGAGATTTTTGATTTGCCAAATCCATAATTTTCCTCTTAACGTTTTTCTACGATGATGACCAGAGTAGACCTCACAGCAGTGAGTGGGGGTTCTTGCGTACCAAATGAGGTATATAGCGCTTTGCGGTGCACACCAATTCGTAAGCAAAAAAGACAGAAGAAACAAAAACTCCTAGTTGCTCAACGGTTAAGATAAGTCTTTTGGCTTAGAATCGATAAAATGTGCGGAAAGCGCTTCCCTGTAATACGAATAAATTCAAGCGCGTTCCAGACTAATAACTACGGAGATTTTTTGAATGATTTCAATTACATTGCCTGACGGCTCTAAGAAAGAGTTTGAAGGTCCGGTAACTGTTAAAGAGGTTGCCGCATCAATTGGCGCAGGCTTAGCTAAAGCTGCGATCGCCGGTAAAGTAAACGGTAAGTTAGTTGACACAAGCTACCCAATTACAGAAGACGCAACACTTTCTATTGTCACAGATAAAGATCCGGAAGGTTTGGACATCATTCGCCACTCCACATCTCACTTGATGGCTCAGGCGGTCAAGGAAATCTTCCCGAGCTCACAAGTCACAATCGGACCGGTTATCGAAAACGGCTTTTACTACGACTTCTCTCTCCCCCGTCCTTTGACCATGGAAGATCTTCCTGTCATCGAAAAGAAGATGGACGAATTAGTGAAGAAAGATCTTCCCATCGTCCGCGAAGAAATGGAAAGAGACAAAGCTGTCGAATTTTTCAAGTCCATCGGTGAGGATTACAAAGCAGAAATTATTGCTTCAATTCCAACTAATGAAGCAATTTCTCTCTATCGTCAGGGTGACTATGTTGACCTTTGCCGCGGCCCTCACGTACCGAGCACAGGCCGTTTGAAAGTTCACAAACTAATGAAGATTGCGGGCGCCTATTGGAGAGGCGACAGCAACAACGAAATGCTTCAGCGTATTTACGGTACTGCATGGGCCAAGAAAGACGAACAGGCCAACTATCTGCATATGCTTGAAGAAGCAGAAAAACGCGACCACCGCCGCTTAGGTAAGGAATTGGATCTTTTCCACTTCCAAGAAGAAGCTCCGGGTCTCATTTTCTGGCACTCCAAGGGCTGGGCTCTTTGGCAGCAAGTTGAACAGTATATGCGCAATGTCTATCAAGAAAACGGCTACATGGAAGTCAAGGCTCCTCAGCTCTTAGACAGATCTCTTTGGGAACGTTCCGGCCACTGGGATAAGTATCAGGACAATATGTTCACAACTAAGTCCGAAAACCGCTACTACGCTCTCAAACCGATGAATTGTCCGGGCCATATCCAGCTGTTCAACAACACTGTTTCGCTCCTATCGTGATTTGCCTCTCCGCTATGGCGAGTTCGGGGCTTGCCACCGCAACGAACCCTCAGGTTCTTTGCACGGTTTGATGCGTGTCCGCGGCTTTACTCAGGACGACGGCCATATTTTCTGTACTGAAGATCAGATTCTTGACGAATGCATCGCCTACAGCGATCTCGTTAAAAAGGTCTATGCAGACTTCGGCTTCCATGACATTTCTTACAAGGTAGCTACTCGTCCTGCAAAGAGAATCGGTGACGACGCCAGCTGGGATAAGGCCGAAAAAAGCTTTGATGACCGCTCTGGATCGGGCAGGCATTAAGTTCGACATTCTCGAAGGTGAAGGCGCATTTTACGGTCCTAAGATTGAATACCACCTCAGAGACTCTTTAGGCAGATCTTGGCAGTGCGGAACAATCCAGGTTGACTTCCAGATGCCCGGCAGACTCGGTGCTGAATATGTAACGGAGGACAATGAGCACAAAGTCCCGGTTATGCTTCACCGCGCTATTTTGGGCAGTATGGAGCGCTTCATCGGCATGCTGATTGAGCACTATGCCGGCTTGCTTCCGACATGGCTTGCCCCGGTTCAGGTCGGTATCGCCAACATTACCGATGAGCAGGCTGATTACGCAAAAGAACTGGTAGAGACCTTCAGAAAAGCCGGCATCAGATCTGAAGCAGATTTGCGCAATAACAAGATTACATATAAGATTCGCGAACTTAGCCTTCAAAAACTTCCTTATATTGTTGTTGTGGGAGCTAAAGAAAAGGCTGAAGGTAAAGTCTCAGTCCGGGCACGCGGCGGTAAAGACCTGGGCGTAATGACTACCGAAGAATTTATTAAACTTGTCCAAAAAGACGTTGAAGAACGCCGTAACGGACAAAATGATTAACTAACCGGAGACAAAAATAGCTCAAGAACGCACGCACCGGATCAATGGCGAGATCCGTGTTCCTGAAGTACGCTTGACCGGGGTTGACGGTAACATGATTGGTATCGTCAAAACCTCTCAGGCATTAGCCATGGCAGAAGAGGCAGGTGTTGACCTGGTTGAAGTCGCGCATAATGCACGTCCTCCCGTTTGTCGCTTGATGGATTACGGCAAGTTCCGTTATCAAGAGCAAAAGAAGGCTCAAGAAGCCAAAGCCAAGCAGAAAGTTATTCAGGTCAAAGAAGTTAAGTTCCGTCCTCAGACAGATGAAAATGACTTCCAGACTAAGCTTAGAGCTTTGCAGCGCTTCATCGGAGACGGCAACAAGGCCAAAGTCACTCTTAGATACCGCGGCCGTGAAATGGCTCATCAAGAGTTCGGCAACGACCTTCTTAACCGCGTAAAGGAAGAGTTGGCAGACATTGCACAAGTCGAGTCTTTTCCAAAATTAGAAGGTCGTCAGATGATTATGGTTCTTGCTCCGAAG
>PDYJ01000089.1_pt1 | contig 12028 bp, 17 predicted proteins | sample 1430841 | NCBI WGS metagenome assembly PDYJ01 (sample SAMN07237672, study PRJNA390542) | Gut metagenome, whole genome shotgun sequencing project. | isolation source: fecal pellets | host: Mus musculus | place: USA: New York, NY | collected 2016-10 | reverse complement strand
GACAAGTATATTTATGATAAGAGTAACGGTCTTTGGTACGAATTGCAAGGGGATTACTTAACTTAAAGATAACATATACATACAGCCTGCTGATACATTGCTTGCAGATACCCCGCAGAAGCCAAAACACACAGAAAAGGAGTTTTTGCATATGAAATCAATATTTGAACAGTTAGGCGGCACATACCACGAAGAAAACGGGTATCTTACTCCAGACTTGAAATTACTCGCTGAGGAACAACAGCCGATAGGCACATGGGGACAGCGGCATCTGGACTATCTGAAGCAGTACCAAAAGGTTACATACACCAATCTTCTCACAAGCGGCAGGCTCAATTCCTATCTTGCCGACATTGACAGGCAGGCGCATGAACGCTTTGAAAGGCTTATAGAAGACATAAAACAGGCACAGGGCATAACGGAATGCTTAAAGGAAGAAAACGCCTTAGAATGGGTCGGACGGCTCAATAACATACGGACTTGTGCAATGAAGATTGTGAACGAGGAAATTATTTTCACATAGGCAACATGGCGGCAGAGGGTTAAAGCTCTGTCGCTTTTCTTTATAATTTTAGCAATAGTCTTCTCAAAAACGGTCAACGGATATATAATATACTTGCATTAACCGTTACGGTCAATAAGGAGAATGTATATGAATGACAAGTTTTTCAAACTTCCATTAGAAAAACAGCGGCGTATTATAAACGCTGCTTACAAAGTGTTTTCAGAAAACAGCTACAAAAAAGCCCAATGTCGGAAATTGCAGACAAGAGCGGTATTTCAAAAGCATTGCTTTTTCACTATTTTACAAACAAAAAGGAATTATATATGTACCTGTGGATGAACGCTATTGAGATGACAAGGAAAGCGGTTACAGAATACAAAACTTTGGAAACAGATGATTTTTTTGAAATGCTGAAAAGAAGCCTATTATCAAAGTGTTCGCTTATGCGTGACTATCCGCATTTATATGCTTTTTCGCTAAGAGCATATTATGAAACGGCTCCAGAAATACACAAGTCCATTCAAGAAAACTTTAATGATGTTAGCAAGGCAAGTGAAATGATAGTGTTTGAGAAAATAGAAATATCAAACTTTCGGAAAGATATTGAGTTAAAAACAATGTATGATGAAATTTTTTACGCTGTCGATGGATATATGCTGAAAAAATATCGTTCAAATTGTATTATACCAGACGAAATTGAGAAAGAAATTATTGTTTTAATTGATTTTTGGAAAAAGGTTTATACGCAGGAGGTGTGAACAAAATGCAGCATAAAACAACTTTGGCACAAGGCGGAACTGTACATTATTGGATTGCCAGAAATGACAATGTATCAGACTGTATTGTTTTTACGCATGGAGTAACCGCAGACCATACTATGTTTGAAAAGCAGATACCCTACTTTTCAGGTAATTACACAATCATCTTATGGATGTTCCTATGCATGGATTGTCGAAACCATATCAGAAATTCACTTATCAAGATACAGCAGAAATATTACATAGCATATTGCAGAAAGAAAACATTGAAAAAAACATTTTTAGTTGGAATGTCTATGGGCGGCTATCCAAGTCAACATTTTGCTGCTATGTATCCTGATATGGTAAAAGGATTTGTGGCGTTAGATACAACGCCATTGGGACTTAAATATTACTCAAAATCAGACTTGTGGTGGCTGAAGAAGGTTGTTCCTATGGCAAAATGCTTTACAACAAATCTTTTAAGAAAGAGCATGGCATGGTCAGTATCAGAGAGCCGCTATTCCTATCAAAAAATGTTGTCTATGTTAAAGCCGCTGTCTAAAGCAGAAATTATCCAGCAAATGCGGATTGCCTATGAATATTTTATTGTAGAAAATAAAGATGTTGATTTTTCGTTCCCCATATTGATATTGGTTGGTGAGAAAGACAGCACAGGCAAGGTTAAGGCATATTGCAAAGAATGGCAAAGCAAACAGGTTATCCTTTGCATTTTATAAAACAGGCAAAGCATTTTGCCAATGGAGATAATCCGGAGCAAGTAAATAAGGAAATAGAAAAATTTATTATTGAAACTGTTCACAAAGAAAGGAAAAATTATGCTGTATTATGATGAATATGGAAGCAAGGAAAATCCGACTATCATGCTTCTGCATGGGGCGGGGGCACTTGATACATTTTGTAGGCAGTATTGCTTTTCTGATAAATACCATCTTGTTGTACCTCACTTAGCAGGTGCGGGAAAGGCGGCTACTGAGATTTATGAGCCCGAAAAGACCGTAGAGGAACTCTTTATGCTCATTAAATCCCTACATAAAAAGCGAATCGGTGTAATCGGTCATTCGCTTGGAGGTCAAATTGCAATAATGCTTGTCAGTAAGCAACCCGAATTATTTAACTTTGCAGTATTTTTAAGCGCATGGATTAATCCTAAACCGAAAAAAATTCGGATGTACGGTTCTCTTGCGGGATTATCCGCAAAAATGCTGCATTGGAGGTGGTTGGTGCAGTTTCAAGGAAAATATTGGAACTACACAAAAAAACAAGCCGATAATATGGCTGAATATTCAAAACAGATTACTCCGCTGGTGTATCGCTCATTCTTTTACAATACATTAGATTTATCAAAGTTACCTGAATATCAAGCAGTAACGATACCTATGTTGGCGATTTGTGGGAGTAAGGAAGTCAGAGATATGAAAACTTCTCTTACATTACTTGCTCAAAATCCAAGCTGTCAGACAATGACATTACAAGGAGCAAATCACGGCTTTCCAATGCGTAATGCCAAGCAACTTAATCCAATGCTTGAAAAATTTATATTGGAGTGCTCATGAAACGAGAACTGACATTGACGAACAGGCAACGGCGATGATGTTTAGATTGGTTGAACAAATGGCTAACAAGGAGGGCGTAACCGAACAACTTAAAGCGGAAAAAACGATGTTGTGGGTTGGAAAAATGAATGAGATACAGGCAAGGGCGAGAGAAATAATTAATACGGAAATTATTTACGCATAAAAGATTGAAGTGACAGGGGGTAAAATCTCTGTCGCTTTTATGGTCTTACAATGATATAAAATATCTCTTGCATTCCCCCGATATGTATAATAGTATTGGAATTTCGCAAGAAAGGAGGAGAACGAATGAAATCACGAACAATGTTTAACTCAAAAAAACTAACAGTTGGATTATTGATTATTTATCTGGCTGTGCTGACTTGGATTATAGTTTTCAAAATGGAATTCGACCTTTCCCTTTTAAGTCGTATGAACCTTAGAAGCATTAACTTAATTCCATTTGCAGAGTCAGCAAGTTTAAATGGTAGAGTCGATACATCTGAAATTCTTTTGAATATGGTTGTTTTTATTCCTTTTGGTGTCTATCTTTCTATAATCAAGCCGAAATGGAATTTCATACAGAAAGTACTACCGATTTTTTCAGTAACTCTTTTATATGAAGTTGTTCAATATATTTTTGCGATTGGTGCAAGTGATATTACAGACTTACTTGGAAATACATTAGGCGGAGTGATTGGAATCGCTCTATTTGTTTTGTTTGCCAAGATACTGGATAAGAATACTGTTAAAATCTTAAATATCCTTGCTACTATCGGAACAACTCTGGTAGTTATCTTTTTAGGATTGATGTCAATTGGCAGTATGTAATCCTTTCGGTATAATGAAAGATTTATAATTAAATAAAATGCTATGTACACCGCCGCTATGGGTAAAACCATGACGGCGGATTTTCTTCTGCTTTGATATTCCCACTCGGCAAGGTCATGGTTGTTAAGATGATAGTAATATGTGCTTCTGGCAATTTCTGATAATTTCAGCAATTCTTTTAGCGGATGTTTCTGCCTTAGTTCAGAGATAATTATTGATTTTTGCTTTTTTCTCGCTCTTCCGCAAGAACTAAGGCACTCAGTTTTTTAGGTATTCTATCTCCATTCTCAATCGCTGATTTTCTGCAATTAAATCTTCTTCGACCTTTTTATCAAGCTTTGGTGATATGCCTTTACTTCCTCTGCCTCGTCTTTCTTTCATCAGACCTTCTGCTCCTTCTTCTAAGTATATGCGTTCCCACCTTTGTATTTGTTTTTGATAGTGGTGTTCTTGTCCTTCTCTTATATCCCAATATTTTTGTACTATTTTACTATAGCACAAACCGTGTTCATGCATGTCCATTATAAAACCTATTTTGAATTCTGCACTATATACTTTGTTTTTTCTTCCTATTTTACCCATAAAAAATATGCATCTCCCAAAGTGTCTAAGAACACGAGGTATTTGGGAGGGGTATTAGAATTTTGTTTTTAGTATTCTTTGATATATAAAACATCTGATAATCTGCTGGTATACTTACATTTATTCAAATCACAAGCAATCACTTCATCATTGGAAATGTTTTCAATAGTTACTGAATAAAATCCTCCGGGTTTATTAAATCCTAATCCCAAAAGCAAATTATTTTGTTTCAATCTCACATCACATCTTTTCCCTACAAGGTAATTGCCAATATCCTTAATGGATTCTTTGCTTGGAATAGGTGGTAGCTTCATTTGCTTTTTCTTATCAACAAAATCAGAAATGGTGCTAACAGAATATCCGTCTATAAATCCCAGCTTACCCTTGTCATTCATAATAATTAAATATGACTTCTGAATTGATACAAGAGCAACGCAGTGCAAACCGTTAAACTCTCGGTCTTTCAAAAAAATCCGCACCCATTTTCCAACATAAGATTCATAAGACGATATTTCCCTTTGTACGCTACAATCTTCTGCTGTTGCAGTTTTATCTCGCATAAGATAGTCTAAATCAACATCTAATATTTCGCAAAGTATCAATAACTTTTCCGTTTCGGGGTATCCTAAACCTGTTTCCCATTTTGAAACGGACTGTCTTGTTACATTGCACTTTTCAGCCAACTCTTCCTGCGACAATCCCTTTGATTTTCGCAAACTCTGTAATTTATCAGCAAACACCATTTGTATGCCCTCCTTATTTTTGATGGTTTTATTTTAACCTATACTCTTTATTATACCACCAATTTTGTCGTGCTTTTTCGCAACTTGAAGTTGCGATACCACTTTTACTCTATGTAATGCTTTTCTATACAGAAAATATTTAATCTCTTACGGGGTTAATTCTTCGTATCTTACTATGGAGAGGTCTATTTATGTATGTCAATTCAATCTTTCAAAAAAGAAATGCCATATATTTTGAGTGAATGAAAGAATGAGAGGGATTCCATAGCCTGTTATGCACATTTCCACAATGCTTGTCTTAGAAACGATATGTGATTGTGCAATAATCTGTCTTTTGTGAGGTTAGCTTTTGAGAGCCATCTCGCCGCAAACCCGCATGAATACTGGGTTTTTGCCTGTTTGCTTTCCCTTTCCCCAATAACCTGTGTCTAACTTTTGGGGTGCATATCATTGTTTGCCCGGTGCTTGTTTTTATGCTATAATGAATGATAAGCTTTTAATGCGGAGGGTGTTATGAAATATGAATATGTGATATGGGACTGGAATGGTACTTTATTTAATGATGTTCAGATAAGTATTGATACTATGAACAAAATGCTTGAGGTAAAGGAATACCCTCAAAGACTTGATACGGATTTATATAAAAGTATTTTTTCTTTTCCTGTTGTTGATTATTATATAAAAGTCGGTCTTGATTTTGAAAAGCATTCATTTGATGAGCTTGCGCAGCTTTTTATTGATTTGTATTCAGAGGTTCAGGACAGTGCAGAACTGTTTGACAGCGTGCGTGATGTTTTAAAATATTTTAACAGTCTTGGTTTAAAGCAAAGTGTAATTTCTGTTTGTGAAAAAGAAAGACTGTATCACCAAATAAGTCTTTTTGATATTGAAGATTATTTTGATGACGTAATCGGTACTGATGATAATTATGCTGTGTCAAAGGCTGATATTGCGAAAAAATGGTTTGCCGACCATGAGCTTAACCCTGATAAGGCTGTTTTTATCGGTGATACTGTTCACGATTACGAGGTAGCAAGGGCAGTGGGCTGTGACAGCATTTTGATTGCCGACGGTCATCAGAGCAGGGAAGTGCTGAGCGTAACCGATGCGGTGATAATCAATTGCATTTCCGATATTAAAGAAATATTTAACTAATTTTTAAAATTAGTTATAATTGTTGAGTTTTTTATTTGCATATGTTACAATGTCAAATATATGCTTAAGGAGATCGGCTATGATTAACTTAATCCCCATTCCGAAAAAATGTGTTGAAGGCAACGGATATTTAATGCTTGGTGAAAGCATTAAGCTGAAAAGTGATTTTGAATTGCCGCTGCTCGATTTAGAGCACAGCGAAGATGCAGCTATTGTAATAAAAAAAGACGACACTATTGGCGGTGAGTCTTATACTCTTTCCGTTACTCAGAATGGTGTTTTGATCAAAGCAGGTGATGAAGCAGGTGCATATTATGCATTGCAGTCACTGCGTCAGCTTACCAAATATGAGTTTGGTGTAAGACGTGTCAAATGCTGTGAAATTGAAGATAGTCCAAGATTTAAATGGCGCGGTCTGCAGCTTGATACAGCACGTCATTTCTGGTCGGTGGATGAAATAAAAAGATATCTTGATAATATGTTTATGATGAAGCTGAATGTTTTTCACTGGCATATTACCGATGATCAGGGCTGGAGATTGGAAATAAAAAAATATCCGCTTCTTACGGAAATAGGCTCTGTAAGAAAATATACGCAGCTTAACGGCTGGAAGTCGACGGAGCTTGATAACACAGAGTATAGGGGATATTATTCTCAGGACGATGTCAGGGAAATTGTTGAATATGCAAAAGCTCGTTCCATTATGATTGTTCCTGAAATTGATTTTCCTGCCCATTGTGCTGCTGCCATTGCAGCATATCCTTATCTTGCCTGCCGTGAGCTTGACAGACCTGTACCCGGTTATTTCGGTGCAACGATTCCTGAAAAATTGCAGGGTATTAAGGATTGGAACAGAACAATCTGTATCGGTAAGGAACGGACAATTCAATTTGTAAAGGATGTCATTGACGAGGTCTGCGAGCTTTTCCCTGCTCCATATTTTCATATTGGCGGTGATGAAGCACCGAAGGATGAATGGAAAAAATGTCCTCACTGTCAAAAGATAATAAAGGATAATAACCTTAAAAATGAAGATGATTTGCAGGGTTGGTTCAATAATCTTGTGCTTGAACACCTGAAAACCAAGGGCAGACAGCTTATTGGATGGAATGAAATTCTTGCAGCAGGCAATCTTGACAAAACAATTATCGCCCAGTACTGGACACCTGAGAGAGATAAGAATGCTGAAAAGCATGCAAACAGCGGCGGAAGTATTATTATGTCAAATCATAAATCGTTTTATTTTGATATGCCTTACGGTAAATATCCGCTGAAAAATACATATGACTATTCACCTGAGAGGTTCGGAGTGAATAAGCAGAACATTAAGAATGTGCTCGGTGTTGAGGGCGAGGTATGGACTGAGTGGATAGATTCTGCCGAACGTCTTGATATGATGCTTTTTCCAAGACTGCAGGCTCTCAGTGAGGTCGCCTGGTCTTATGATGAAAACAGGAATTGGAAGAGCTTTCTTGAAAGACTTGATTCTTTCAAAGTGTTTTATAAATTACTTGGTATTAATTACGCTGTTGATAAGGTGACAATGCCTGTGAACTTATTTGACAGGCTTAATGTTGAACTCAAGTTCTTAAAGGGTGATACACATCTTGAAACAAGGCGTAACAGAAAATATATTGCTAAAGGAGAAATATAAATGAAATTTGCTGAATTTCCACAGTCGGTTATTGATGAGAATGTTGACTATACCGTTCACGAAATAACCAATGTAATCAAAAAGTACGGACCGCGTGAGTCCGGTAATGAAAACTGCTTTGCAGCACAGAAGCATATAAAGAAGGAGATGGATACCTTCTGTGATGAAACAGGCTTTGAGTCATATAAAATGGCACCTAAAGCATTTCTTCACTTCACTAAGCTTGTAAGTGCCGGCATTATTCTTGCGGTAGTTGTTTGTGCGGTGCTGGTGTTCACAAGTGTAATATCATTCTTTGTGGCACAGTGCATTGTGTGCGGCTTTGTAGGTGTCGGATTATTTATTACTGTTATGGAGTTTTTGCTGTATAAGAGATTTATGGACCCTCTTTATAAAAAGGTTGAGGGTCATAATCTTTACGGTGTAAGAAAGCCGAGAGGTGAGGTTAAGAAAAGAATTATTATCAGCGGGCATATTGATTCCGCTTATGAGTGGCGTCATCTTTATTACAGCACAAAAAAAATTAAGCTGATGATGCCTTGTATGGCACTTACAATCGGCGGTGCAGTGATTTCTTTTGTTTTATCAATTCTTGCAATCATTGCTAATTTTGTTGATATGGGCGGCTTTGGTGCATTTATTACCGATTATAGCTATTATTTCCATTTTGTTACTGCTCTTGCAATGGTAACTCTTTTCCTGTTCATTGATTTCAAAACAATTTCACCGGGTGCTAACGATAACTTAACAGGTACTTATGCTGCTGTTACAGCACTTCGTATGCTTGATATGGCTGGTGTCGATTTTGAGAATACTGAGGTTTGTGCTATGATTACAGACGGTGAGGAAGCAGGTCTTCGCGGCTGTAAGCAGTGGGCAAAGGATCATTATGACGAATATGTCAACAGCGGTGTTGAAACTGCTATTCTTTGTGTTGATACCTTAACTGATCTTGAATATCTTAATGTATACAGCCGTGATATGACCGGTACAGTTAAGCACAGCCCTGAGTTCAGTCAGCTTGTTATGGATTCTGCAATTGAAGCAAATCATAATGATTTGAAATTTGCCAATGTATTCTTTGGCTCTTCGGATGCCGCAGCATTCACACAGGCAGGTATTACCGCAACATGCCTTGCTGCTATGGATCCTGCTCCGGCAGATTATTATCATAACCGACGCGACAGCTATGACAGATTAGTTCCTGAAGCAATCAAAACAGGCTATGAGGTTGTTATTTCAACAATCCTTAACTTTGATGAAAAAGGCTTAGGCAAATAATAAAACAAAAATAAACCGCTGCTATTTCCGGCAGCGGTTTATTTTTGTTGTTTGTTTTGTAATTTTTCTTATTAATCCAAAGCATCCTTTACTGCGTCGCCTGCTTTATCAACTGCTCCGCCTACGCCGTCTGCAACATCGTCAGCACCCTGACCGATATCATCGCCAACCTGATTGGCCTTTGATTCAACCATATTTGTTGTGCCGTTTTTATCTGTGGTATTATTATCATTTGTTGTTGTAGTGTTATTGTTTGTTGTATTTGCTGCAGTTGTAGTCGTAGCAGTTGTGTTTGTGGTTGTAGTATTGTTATTATCATCATTTTTAGAACAACCCATAAATACAGTTGCAATAACAGCAATTGCTAAGGCTATAATTAAAATCTTACTTTTCATAATATAACTTCCTTTCAAGAATAGGTTAACCGATAAAATTTGTTTTATTCAAATTATTTTGTTAATGTTCCGCCGTCACTGTACAGGAGGAGAAGAATGTTTTCCTCTGCACCGGTCTGTGCATTTACATAAATCAAAACCTCTTCGCCCGTTTCATTGCTTTCGCAGTGAAGCTCATAGCATTCAATCTCAAGACCGTTTTCCTTTGGTATTACACATTTTTGGTGTCTAATATTTTAAGATAAGGGCTTGCATTTTTTTTGATTTCATCAAGCTTTATTTTTTCACTGAAGCCTTTTCTTTCAATATGATTTGTCAAAAAGCCTTCAGCCTCAAGTGAAAGTACCTTGCCGTCCGCCATTGAAATACCGACCTTGATTAAATCACTGTAATATATTATGCCGTCTTTGCTGTATGCAAAGTTTATAACACAGATATTATCGTTGGTCATATAATAGGTTTCTTTCATATTTTCATAACCGATGTTTTTCAGATATGATTTGGCAATATTTCTGGCATTATCCTCTGTTATAGATGATTGTGTGATTTTGCCGCCGTAAAGAATATAAGAAACGTAGCCTCCCTGCTTTGAAATACCGATATGCTTCTGACCGCATGTGAAGGTATAGCATGGGATTTTGCCGTCCTCATTATTTTCATTGCCAACCTGATTAATATTACAGTTAAGTGCAGTCGCAGCAATTTCACGTGCCTGTTCCTTTGTAATATTATCTTTGTTTTTTATCATCTGCGGTTCACGATTGAGTACTGCGTCTGCGAAGGGACCATCATATAAAAGCGTTGGGTAGTTGTTAAATGCTTCTTCTGCTGCTGTCATATCTGCTGAAATGGCATTGACATTGACGTTTGCTTTGCTTTTAACATTGCTTGCGGTTATTTTTCCGCCGCTGTTGCAGATTGAAACCATACCTTCAACTGATTCATTAAGCTTTCTTGAATAGTTTAAGAGCGTTGAAAGATTTTTGTGTTCCTCATCGGTTATCTTTTCACCGGAGGAAATTTTTTTAGCGATATAAGTTGAATAGTCGCTTGCCTGGCTGATGAACTTGTATGTGCTGCTTAAATTCATCTGACTTACAGGCAATCGAGAAAGTGCCTCTTTGGCTTCACCGCATTCAGCATAAAGGTCTGAGCTTATTTCAAGCAGCATCTTGTCGGAGTTGGAATATATGCTTTTGGTTAAATTTGTTTCAATAGCGTCCAGATTTTCCGACAGCTCATTAAGGCTTTGCTGATAGCTGTTTTTCAAGCTGCATTTTGTAGCTGTTGGCATGGTTCATATTAATTATCGCATATCCTGCCAGAACAGATATTGCTGCCAATACAAAGGAAAAAATCCTTACATAGCTTCTTGTAGTCATAAATAAAACCTCCGTAATCTATTTTTTACCGAAAATTAAAAAAACATACAAAAAAATCAATAAAAATGTTTAATTGTTGCGTTTTATATGTTACAATACAAATAATTGTAATTAAAATGGAGTAGTATGTTATGGCAAAGGTCGAGGGAAAGAGAAGAATTGTTGTTAAGGTTGGTACATCTACCTTAACGCATAACACAGGTAAAACGAACATTGCACGTATGGCAAAGCTTGTTTCAGTGCTTTCTGATTTGAAAAATGCAGGGCACGAGATTGTTTTGGTATCAAGCGGTGCAATTGCGGTAGGTGCAGTTAAGCTTGGCTTTAAATCAAAGCCGGTTACCACAAAAGGTCTGCAGGCTTCTGCAGCAGTGGGTCAGTGTGAGCTTATGTTTTTGTACGATAAGCTGTTCAGTGAGTACAGTGTTGTTGTCAGCCAGCTTTTGTTTTCAGCCGATACGCTTGAAAATCCGCAGGAAACTGCTCATTTGATTGACACCTTTAATCAGCTTCTGGAATATGATTCTCTGCCGATTATAAATGAAAATGACTCTGTCTATGTTGAGGAGCTTCTGAATGGTGATAATGATTGTCTAAGTGCAAAGGTTGCAACCCTCATTGATGCGGATTTACTGATTCTTTTAACGGATATTGACGGACTTTATGACGATAATCCGAATGTTAACAGTAATGCCAGCTTAATTACAAGGGTTGATGAAATTACAGAAGAGCTGAAAGCGGTTGCGGCGGAGCAGGTGCAAAAGGTACAGGCGGTTTTGCAACCAAGCTCAAGGCGGCAGAAATTGCCACAGGTAAAGGTATACCTGTTGTTATTATGAATGGTGCAAAGCCGACAGATATTTATAAGGTGCTTGACGGTAAAAGTATAGGTACATATTTTTCAGTAAAGGGTGAATGAAATGTTGGAGCAATTAGGAGTTAATGCAAAAAAAGCGGCTGGTATATTAACAACTGCAGATACAGAAATTAAGAATAAGGCACTGCGTGCAATCGGCAAGGCACTTGTTGATAATGCAGACGTTATAATCAGTGCAAATAATATTGATATTGAAAACGGAAAAAAGGCAGGTCTTAATGCAGGTCTTATTGACAGGCTTATGCTTGACGAGGATAGAATAAAGGGTATTGCAGATGGCTGTGTTCAGGTTGCGCAGCTTGATGACCC
>PDYJ01003200.1_pt1 | contig 12039 bp, 9 predicted proteins | sample 1430841 | NCBI WGS metagenome assembly PDYJ01 (sample SAMN07237672, study PRJNA390542) | Gut metagenome, whole genome shotgun sequencing project. | isolation source: fecal pellets | host: Mus musculus | place: USA: New York, NY | collected 2016-10 | reverse complement strand
AAGCCGCTCCGCTCCGGAGCCGTCTCCCGAGGTGAAGCTCCTTACCGAAATCCGCGACGAGCTCAGGAAGAAATGATATATGGCGGTTTCTGCCGTCATCATGCGGGTTTTCCCGCCTCCATACTGGTCAGTACTTCCAGAGCGTCGGTGACGGTGGCTGTTCCGGCCACTATCACCGACCTTTTTCCTGACTTCGTCAATGCGTACCCCAAAATTCATCAGAGAATAGCGGGGCGATGCGTTGATGGCGTTTCATGAGCATGGTTTTGCTGATCGTAGTCTTGTTTTGCGGCAATGTCAGTTGGATCGTCACGATGGTCTGTGCCAATGCAAGCACTTTGTCAACGCTCATGTTGATTGCCGACAGCCTCAGCAGCCTCTCCAGTTCCTTGTAAACTTTCAGGGCGACGAAGCAGATGCATACATGCGCCTCTATTCTTTTACGTGTAAAATGGAACATCGGTCTGATCTCAATCTTGGATTTTGCTATGCGGAAGGCTTTCTCCACATGCCATAGATTATGATATGCGGCATATACTTCCTCCACGGGTATGTCGGTATTGGTCAGATATCCTTTCAGTCCGTCCATTTTGCATCGGCCTCAAGCTTGTCATAGTTGATGGACACTTTGAGATCGCCCTCCATCTTCAGGAACTTGTTGTAACCGCGCTTGTTGATGTTGTCTTTGGTCAATGTTCCCCTGTTGTAAGCCTTCTCAAGCCTGCGGATCCCTTTCTCGCGGTTATATGAGTCCTTACGAGCCCTTTTCTCCGTATATCCGACAAGCAGCCTCTGTCCGTTGCCCTTGTCATATTCAACCATCTGACAGTCGCTCTTGGGTTGCCCAAGAATCCAATCCTTTATAATCCTGCTCTCATTCTTGATCCTGGCTCCGATGATATATTTGTAACCGTTCGCTTCAAGGTCCGCAATGTTATCGTTATTCATAAGACCGGAGTCAGCCACCACGATGAAGTTGTCAAGCTTGTATTTGCGCACAAACTCCGTAACCACCGGAAGCATGGTGTGTCCCTCGTATTTATTGCCCTCGTGAATGCAGTAAGCCAACGGGTAGCCGTCGATGCTGACCAGCAGACCAAGTATTATCTGAGGGCTCTTGTGCCGTCCCTCTTTTGAGAAACCTGTCTTGCGCAGATCATCCTCGTAATCCGCTTCAAAATACAGCGTTGTGACATCATAGAACAGCACTCCGATATTGCCTCCGAGTATCTTCCGTGTATGCTCCACGCTTATATCCTGTACTACCTGATGCTGGCTGTCACTGAGCTTGTCAAGATAACGGTATATCTTCGACAGGCTGATATCCTCGTCAAAATGGTTTTTCAGGTATTCAACCGTGGCAGCCTTGCTTGCCGGATATGAGAGACGCGCTTTTACCAGCTTCCTGAATATGTCATCCCCTATGCGGTTGAATCCGACATTGTCAAAGACGCGGTCAAGAATCAGATCCGCTCCATCAATGGTGATGTTCGAGATGCAGGACAGCATCTGTTCCGCACTTAGCAGTTCAGCCTCGCATCCGGAGCGTTCTTCTCCGAACAGATCCAGACGAGGATGGCGGCGTTGATTCTCGCGCTCTATCCATTCACGACCTTCTTGCACAAATTTTTCGACTTCTTTTTCGTTTTGAGCAATCCCAATGGTAGCCAACTCAGAATATCTTCCTGAAATTTTCTCTGCAATGACCACGCTGATGGAGCCCGAGCGATTCTTTTTCCTTTTGACAAACATATAAAAAATAACTTGCGTACCCCAAATTCGGGTACGCAAAATTACAATTTATTATGATTGAGTCATTTATATTTTCGTTATTTTTTGAGTGACGAAGTCAGGCGGGTTTTCCCGCCTCCATACTGGTCAGTACTTCCAGAGCGTCGGTGACGGTGGCTGTTCCGGCCACTATCACCGACCTTTTTCCATTCGCTTCCTTGAAGCGGCACCGGCGGAAGTCGCTCTGCACGTATGCGAGCACGCGTCCGAAGGCGTTGCTCTGATAGTAGGCCCTGTTGTCATCGTTGACGAAGAACGCGCGCAATTCTCCGCCGCGCAGCACCAGCCGCTCGATACCGAGTCGTTTGGCCGCCATTCTCAGCGGCACTATGCGTATGAGTTGTTCCGTGGTATCGGGAATCGCTCCGAACCGGTCGCGCAGCTGTTCGCGGAATTCCTCCACCTGCTCGGGACGTTCCATGTTGTCGAGCCGGCGGTAGAGCATGATGCGTTCGTTCTCCTGAGGCACATACTCCGGAGGGAGACGCAGTTCCATGTCGCTCTCGATGACCACGTCGCTTACGAATTCGTCGCTGTCGGTCCCGTCGGAGACGTCGGCGAATGTGTCGGCAAACTCCTCAGTCTTCAGTTCTGTCATCGACTCGCGCAGAATCTGCTGGTAAGCCTCGTAGCCGAGGTCGGCGATGAATCCGCTCTGTTCGGCGCCGAGAAGATTGCCTGCGCCGCGGATGTCGAGGTCCTGCATCGCGATATGGATTCCGCTCCCGAGGTCGCTGAAATTCTCGATTGCCTGCAGACGGCGCCGCGCTATCGGAGTGAGGGGATGGCCTGGAGGCACCAGCAGATAGCAGAACGCCTTTCGGTTGCTTCGGCCCACGCGTCCACGGAGCTGATGAAGCTCGCTGAGTCCGAAATTCTGGGCATTGTTCACCAGGATGGTGTTCACGTTGGGCATGTCTATGCCGTTCTCCACGATAGTGGTGGAGAGCAGCACGTCGTAGTCATGGTTGGAGAAGTCTATGATGGCCTGCTCAAGACGCTCCGGAGCCATCTGGCCATGCGCAGTCACTGTCCTTGCGCCGGGCACAAGCCTTCTTATCTTGTTTTCAAGCTCCGTGAGGTTCTCGATGCGGTTGGAGACAAAGAACACCTGTCCGTTGCGGCTCAGTTCGAAATTGATGGCCTCTGCCACTACTTCGTCGTCGAATGTGCTGACATTGGTCACGATGGGATGGCGGTTGGCCGGAGGCGTGTTGAGCGAACTGAGGTCGCGGGCTCCCATGAGCGAGAACTGGAGAGTGCGCGGAATGGGGGTGGCGCTCATCGTGAGCGTGTCGACGTTCACTTTCATCTGCTTCAGTTTCTCTTTGACTGAGACACCGAATTTCTGTTCCTCATCCACAATGAGCAGTCCGAGGTCTTTGAATTTCACTGTTTTGCCGATAAGCTTGTGTGTGCCGACAAGTATATCGATTTTGCCGGCCTCGAGATCGGCGAGTGTCTGCCTCACCTCTTTGGGCTTTCTGGCGCGGGAAAGGAAATCCACGCGCACCGGCAGGTTCTTGAGGCGCTCGGAGAAGGTGTGGTAATGCTGGAGGGCAAGGACGGTGGTTGGGACAAGCACGGCGGTCTGTTTTCCGTCGGCCGCTGCCTTGAAGGCGGCGCGTACGGCTATCTCTGTCTTGCCGAATCCCACGTCGCCGCAGATAAGTCTGTCCATCGGGCGCGGCGATTCCATGTCGGCCTTCACGGCCTGGGTCGCCTTGAGCTGGTCAGGAGTGTCCTCGTAGATGAACGACGCCTCGAGCTCGTGCTGCAGATAGGAGTCGGGGGAGAAGGAGAAGCCTTTTTCCTGTTTGCGTGAGGCGTAAAGCCGGATGAGGTCGCGGGCGATATCCTTCATCTTTCCCTTGGTCTTCTCCTTCATCCGGGTCCACGCGCCTCCGCCGAGCTTGCTGATCTTGGGAGGAATTCCTTCTTTGCCCCGATATTTGGAAAGTTTGTGGAGCGCATGGATACTCACTAAAACCAGGTCGTTGTTCTGGTAGTAGAGTTTGATCATCTCCTGCGGGGTGCCGTTTACGGAGGTCCTGACAAGTCCTCCGAAGCGACCTATGCCGTGATCGATGTGGACTATGTAGTCACCGGTCTCGATCTGGTTGAGTTCCCTGAGCGAAAGCGCCAGTTTCCCTCCGCGCGCCTTGTCGGAGCGGAGATTGTAGTTGTGGAAACGGTCAAATATCTGATGGTCGGTGAAGAAACATGTCTTGGTGGCATGGTCCACAAATCCCTCATGGATTGTGTATTCCACGGGTGTGAACTCTATCTTGTCGCCGCGGTCCTCGAAGATGGAGCGGAGACGGTCGGTCTGGTGGACGGAGTCGGAGAGGATAAGGATGCGGTACCCTTCGGAGAGGAATCTGGTGAAGCTTTCGGATATGAGGCTGAAGTTCTTGTGGTATAGAACCTGAGGAGAACACTCGAATCGCATTGTTGCGTCGGGTGTGAAAACGGCTCCCGCTTCGGAGGGTCCGAATTTCACTGTTTTCATGCCGAGCATGCGTCGGATGAATGTTTCCGGGTCCACCACTTTGCTCATGGCCTCCGGGTCGCCTTCTTCGGCGATGGATGCCGATTCGGAGTATGTTTCGCCGGCTATGGCCCTTATGCGCTCGGTCACGAACGAGGGGGACTGGCAGAAGAGCACTGTCTCTTCCGACACGAATTCAAGCAGACTGATTCCGGAGGCCGTATCGGCTACCGACGGGGGCAGCAGGGAGGCGGATTCTATCTTTCTTTCGCTGAGCTGGGTCTCAACGTTGAACACCCTGATGGAGTCGATCTCATCGTCGAAGAAGTCGATTCGGTACGGCAGTTCTCCCGCGAAGGACCATACGTCGACAATAGAGCCGCGTCTGGCGAACTGTCCGGGTTCGTAGACGTACTCTGTGGTGTTGAATCCTAATTCGAGCAGTCTTTTCACCAGGTCCGACATATTCATGCGGCTCCCGGCCGCGACTGTCAGGCTGTTTTCCGATATGTGTCCGGCATCGGCCACTTTTTCCGCAAGGGCTTCGGGGCAGGTCACCACCCAGCGGGGAGGATTCTTTCCTTTCAGTCGGTCGAGCACCTCCGTGCGCAATATCTGCGAAGGAGGATCAGGCTGTCCGTATTTGATATCACGGCGGTAACCGCTCGGAAAGATCCCTGCGGCGTCATCGCCTGCGATCCGGCACAGGTCGTTGTAGAGATAGCCGGCGGCAGTGATGTCGTCGGCTATTATGATGGCCGGATGGTCCAGAGGCTCCATTCCGGCGAAGAGCATGGCGGGAGCGCTTCCCGCGAGTCCCTCGAGCGAGATGCGGCGGCATCTGCTGTCGCCGAGGAGTCTGGCCAGAGCGCCCGTGCGGGCGCCGGCGGCGAATATCTTGTCGGCTTCCCGTAGTTCCATCGCCTGTTATCTTCTCGTTATTTCTTTCCCAGAATAGAATTGTATTTCTGCGGGTCGTTCAGGATCGCTTCGGCGGCGCTGAGAGCTTTGTCATCGCGGAGAGACCATGCCACGCGCCCTCTGTCGTAATAGTAGCGGCCCACAATCTCGCTTCCAAGATACTGCTCGATACTTTTGCGGTTGGTGTCGAGATCCTTGTCGAGATTATGCACCAGAAGTCTGCCGAGCCGGTTGAACGCAGAGTCGGTTTCCTCGCTCGAGTATCCCTCGTCCTTGGCGATTTCGCGGAGCTGTTTGAGACCCTCCTCCATCACCTTGTCGTATTTGAAGCGATTCGGGTCGATTGATTTCTTGAAATCAGCATAGATGTCGTCGGTGATCTCGAACTCCTCGGCTGCGGCAATTTCCGGATGTTCGGCTGCGAATTTGGTGGCGTAGTCGAAGGCCCAGTTGTCGCGTACCACGTTGTAGACTATGCGGTTGATTTTGCCCCAGTCCACCACCGAGTCTGGCGAGAGGCCGCCACCGTCGCGCATGGTGCGTCCGTGGAGGGTCTTGTATTCGTGTGTGAGGCTGTCGGGGACGCGCTCCACGGATCCGTCCTCGTTCCTGTGGGCATAGTCAAGAGCCTGGATGAGGCGTCCGGAGGGTGTGTAATACTTCGCCACCGTCACCTTGAGCAGTCCGGAGTATGGCAGCGGCCGGGTGGTCTGCACCAGACCCTTGCCGAAGCTGCGGGTCCCGACGAGCACGCCGCGGTCGAGATCCTGGATCGCACCCGCCACAATCTCAGATGAGGATGCGGTTCCTCCGTCTATAAGTACGGCGAGCGGAATGTCGGGGAAAAGAGGAGTCCGGGTTGTCTTGTAGACTTTTTCAGTCCCGTTCTTGTAGCGGGTACGCACCACTTCCGTGCCTTTGGGCACGAAGTTGGAGACGATGTCGACTGCCGCTTCAAGGAGACCTCCGCCGTTGCCGCGCAGGTCGAGCACCACGTTTTTGAGTTCGGGATTCTTCTGGAACTGTTCGAGGATGGCTCTGACCGCGGCCGGCGACTTGTCGATGAACGACGACAGATGGATGTAGCCTGTGCCGCCGTTGATCACTCCATAGTACGGCACGCTCGGTTCCTGGAGTTTGGCGCGTTCGAGGGTGAAATCGATGATGGAGTCGGCGCTCCAGGGACGCGCCACGCGCACCCGCACTTCAGTGCCGGGAACTCCCCTGAGGAGTTTTGTCACTTCCTGCACTCCTTTGCGGGATGTATCGGTGGAGTCCACGCGGATAATCCTGTCGCCCGGGCGCATGCCGCTTTTGGCTGCCGGCGAGTTTTCCATCGGCGAGGAGACGAACGTGGAGCCGTCGCGCTCCATTATCACCGATCCGATGCCGCCGTATTCGCCGGTGGTCATCTTCTCGAGGGCCTCCTGCTCTTCCGAATCGTAGTACTCGGTATAGGGGTCCACTGTGGAGAGAAACGCTCCGATGGCTTCCTTGAAGCTGCGGTCGGGATTGATGGAATCCACGTAGTTAAGTTCCAGCTCCTTGACGATGCTGTTGAATGTGACGAGATTCCGGGCCACGGCGTTGTCTTCGCTCTTTCTGGCTCCTGCGGTGAATACCGTGACAATGACGGCTGCAACTGCGGCAACCGTTATCGATAATCTTTTTTTCATAGTGTGGTGGGTGCGCCGGGTTCTGCCGGTGTGCCAGGGTTTGCTGTCGAGGGATGCGGATAGTCGACGGTGTAGTGGAGTCCGCGGCTTTCCTTGCGTTCGAGCGCCTGGCGCATCACGAGGTATCCGATGTTTATGATGTTGCGCAGCTCGCAGAGCTGTCGCGAGGGGGTGGAGCGGCGGAACAGATTTTCAGTCTCCTGATAGAGGATGTCCAGACGGTTCCATGCGCGTTTCAGCCTCAGGTCGCTGCGTACTATTCCAACATAATATCCCATTATCTGGTTCACCTCCTTTTCCGACTGGGTGATGAGTACCATTTCCTCGGGATGGGAAGTTCCCGCGTCGTTCCATTCGGGACATCCGAACGGAAGTCGTAGCCGCTTATGTGTTCGGCTGCGTGACGCTCTGCGGCATCGGCGTAAACCACAGCTTCAATCAGTGAGTTGCTGGCCAGGCGGTTTCCTCCGTGCAGACCGGTGCGGCTGCATTCACCCACGGCATAAAGCCGCCTGATGGAACTTTCGCCGTTTAGATCCACGGCGATTCCGCCGCACAGATAGTGGGCTGCCGGTGCCACCGGTATCATGTCCGTGGTGATGTCTATGCCGAGAGAGAGGCATTTGTCGTAGATGTTGGGGAAATGTTTTTTTGTTTCCTCCGGGTCTTTGTGGGTGACGTCGAGAAAGACATGGTCGGTGCCGTGAAGTTTCATTTCGGAATCGATGGCCCGTGCAACGATATCGCGCGGGGCGAGTGATAGCCGCGGATCATATTTGTGCATGAACTCTTCGCCGTCGAGATTGCGGAGCACGGCACCGTATCCGCGCATGGCCTCGGTGATGAGAAACGAGGGGCGGTCGCCGGGGTGATAGAGAGCGGTGGGATGGAACTGGATGAACTCCATGTCCTTGACCGTGCCTTTGGCGCGGTATACCATGGCTATGCCGTCGCCAGTGGCCACGAGCGGGTTGGTGGTGGTGGTATAGACTGCCCCCACTCCACCGGTGCCATGACTGTGACGCGGGCAAGGAAGGTGTCGATTTTACCGGTCTCCTCGTTGAGGATGTAGCATCCGTAGCATGTGATGTCGGGAGTACGCCGCGTCACTATCTTGCCGAGGTGATGCTGGGTGATGATCTCCACGGCAAAGTGGTGGTCGTAGACATCGATGTTTTCGGAGGACCGCATCCGCTTTACAAGACTGTTCTGGATTTCGAAACCGGTGTTGTCGGCGTGGTGGAGGATGCGGAATTCAGAGTGGCCTCCCTCTCGGTGAAGATCAAAACTGCCGTCCTCCTTTTTGTCGAAGCCAACACCCCATCCAATCAGTTCCCGGATCTGTTCCGGAGCGCCCCGCACCACTTTTTCGACCGCCTCGCGGTCCGAGAGCCAGTCGCCGGCGATCATAGTGTCCTCGATATGCTTGTCGAAATTGTCCACCTTGAGATCTGTAACCGAAGCGACTCCTCCCTGGGCGAGTGCGGTGTTGGCCTCCTCGAGCGTGGTCTTGCAGATCACAGCCACGCGTCTGCCCCGGCGGGCGGCCTTGAGCGCGAAGCTCATGCCTGCGATTCCGGAGCCAATCACCAGATAATCGTACTTATAAACCATAGAAACAGAGGGAAACCATATTAAAGAGGTGAGGCCGGGATCAGAAATCTGACCACCGGCCTCGGGGATAGGATGGATTTGGGGAGTAGTCCATAGCAGAGTCGAACTGCTCTTTAGAGAATGAAAATCTCTCGTCCTAACCGATAGACGAATGGACCGACACAAATCCTGATCGCTGTCGCCTCCGCGAACCGGAGCGAACTCCTTTTCCGGGCGCCATGCGAGGGATTATTACTATTTTAAATTTTGTTGATGTGCTGTGCGAGACTGCTGCAGAGGTTTGCCGCCTTGTTCTTGGAGATGATGTTCTTGCGGCCCAGACGCTGCAGGAGGGCGCTTGTCTTGTTGTAGGCTGCCTGTGCTTCTGCCTTGTCGGTCATTTTACGGATACGACGTACGGCATTACGCGCTGTTTTTGCCCAGTAGCGGTTCTCCAGCTTGCGGCTTTCCGACTGGCGAATTCTTTTTAATGACGATTTATGATTTGCCATTTCTAAAAATTTCTTTTTGTCTGTTATGAAAAATAGTAGCCCATAGCAGAGTCGAACTGCTCTTTAGAGAATGAAAATCTCTCGTCCTAACCGATAGACGAATGGGCCACGGCTGAAATGCCGGTCTCGATGGAGATTCCGCGCATTTTGCGATTGCAAAAATAGTAATTCTTTTTTATCTGACCAAAAAATTCACATTTTTTTGCTTATTTTTCGTTATTTTCCCATTATTTCGCTAACTTTGCTTGCTGATTTGGCCTTTTTTTCTGTTTTGCAGGGTGGATTTCTTGTCTGAACAATCCGATTACGGTTCCCCCGCAGCGTTGTGCCGGATCAAACAAAAAACTCAATTATGATGAAACATTCATTTCGCAATGCCTTACTCATTGCCGTGGCCATGTTCCTGACATCGGTTCCGGCTGCCCGTGCCGAATGGAACGATTCTATCCGTTACCATGGCGAGCTGGTGATGAACGCCGGCGGCGGCGACCATAATCCTTTCTGGTTCGCCTCCGACATGCACGGCCTCGCCTCGGTTAAACCCAACAGCGGCTGGCTCCGTCTCGGAGCCTTTCACGACATCGACAGCAACAAGCGGTTCTCGTGGGGTGCAGGCGTGGACCTTGCCGTCGCGCTCAGAAATACGTCGGTGTTCGTGCCCCATCAGATCTACGGCGAGGTGAAATACCGCTGTCTCAATCTCCTTGTGGGACAGAAGGTGATTCCCGATCCGATAGTGAACTCCGATCTCTCGTCGGGGCCCTCGTCTATTCCGGTAATGCCCGTCCTATTCCCCAGGTGCGTATCGGCATTTTCGATTATGCCGATTTCTGGGGCTGCAAGGGTTGGTTTGCTGTAAAGGGTTATATCGCTTACGGCATGTTCACCGATTCCTGCTGGATCGAGGACTGGGTGCACCCCTCGCCCGGATCCCCGTATAGTCTGAACACTCTCTATTGCTCGCGCGGCGGCTACCTGCGCGGCGGTAATCCCGAAAAGTTTCCACTCACCGGCGAGATCGGCCTTAATATGGAGACCCAGTTCGGAGGCACAAGCTATTTTACATATACCGACGGACGCACCCGCGTCTCTCCCCATCCCAAGGACCTCAAGGCATGGATCAAGGCTTTCATCCCGATGGGGGGCAGCCCGGACACTGACCCGGGAGAGCAGCTCAACGTAGAGGGCAACATGCTTGGCAACTGGAGTTTCGCGCTCCGTTGGGACGACCCTTCCGGCTGGATGGTGAGAGCCTACTGGCAGCATGTATTCGAAGACCACTCGATGCTCTTTTTCGATTATCCCTGGAAGGACGGACTTTACGGGGTGGAGGCACGGTTCCCCAAAAACCGCTTCGTGTCGGAAATCGTGGCAGAACTGCTCTATTCAAAGGATCAGGCCGGCCCGGTCTATTGGGACCATGTGCCTTCTCTCGATGTGCAGATTTCCTCACGCGACAACTATTTCAACCACTATATCTACAGCGGTTGGGAGAACTGGGGAATGGGCATAGGAAATCCGTTCTTTATCTCTCCTATATATAATAAGGACCATGTGATGCGTTTCTACCATAACCGCCTGGTTGCATATCATCTCGGATTCAAGGGTTCGCCAACCAGCCAGGTCGATTATAGAATCAAGGCCTCGCTGCTCCGTTCGTGGGGCGCATGGGGAACACCTACCCCAAAAGTTGAGAAGAATTTCAGTCTGCTTGCCGAGGTGAAGTGGCATCCTGCCAGACTTAAAGGCTGGGAAGGTTCGCTTTCTTTCGGTATGGATGCCGGCACGATCATCGGCAACAGTTACGGCGCGCGGATCGGAATTTCGAAAACAGGTTGGCTTTTTTGCTCCTAAAAAGAAATAATTCAGGTTCACATACCTGAGTAAATGATACTTATATGAAAAAAGTTATATTTATTATAATACAGGTCTCCCTGCTTGCGGCTTCATTGGTAGCCGTTCTTTCCATGTTTTCCTGCCGCAGAGCCACAAACAACGGCAAGATCGACGGAAACTGGCGCATCGAGACCATGGAGGATGTGGCTACAGGAGAGGTGTCGCATCCGGTGAATTTTTTCCTTGCCATTCAGCTTGAGATGGCGCAGTTCCGCGAGGAGTCTGCAGCCGGAGGACCTCAGTTAAACGCGCTGATTTCATACACGAAAGGCGCCGATGAGATTGGGATGGAATTCCCCGAGGGCGCCGGCAACTATAATTCATATCTCGAAACTTTCCGTATGCCGTCGCGTAACGTTACGTTCAGGATCCTTAAGCTTGACTGCAGCAAGCTTGTTCTCGAAAGCCCGACGACAATCTACCGATGCTCCCGCTTCTGAGACGTAATCATATTGCCCATGTCAATAATCCCGACAGTATAAAAAGATGAGACTCAAGTTGGTTATCCTCGCTTTGTCGCTTCTGGCAACCACTGCTCTCCAGGCAGCGATCACGCTCCCGTGGGACACTCCGAAGCCTGATACGCTCCCGCGTATCTTGACGGCTCCATGATGCCTTACGACTTCTCGGCCTGCGACCCCGTGCCGCAGTGGCCCGACTCCCTGCGACCCGTTTTCGTTGCGTACGTGGCAAGGCATGGTGCGAGATATCTGTCCGGCCCAAAGAAAGTTGACGAACTCGAGAAAATTCTCGCCGAACGACGAAAGCTGGGAAAATCACCCGCGAGGCCAAGGCTTTCTATAAGTACATAAAAGAAGTCTGGGCTCATTCTGACGGGAACTGGGGAGCGTTGTCACCCGAAGGCGTGAGAGAGGAAAAAGAGCTTGCCCGGCAGATGCCCGGCCTTTTTCCCGCTCTTGGAAAGGGCTTGTCGAATATCGACACCAGGTCGACGTTTGTACCCCGTGCGATGATGACAATGTATCAGTTCAACCATGAGATGATGTCTCTCAATGATTCTCTGGAGTTTGCGGCTGCCTCGGGCCGTCAGTTCTCCCCCCTCCTCTATTTTTTCGACACCGACACCGCGTACGCCTCATGGAGGCGCGGCGGGAATGGGAGAAGGTATATGACGAGTTTCTCGACAGACATGTCTCGA
>PDYJ01000810.1_pt1 | contig 12058 bp, 16 predicted proteins | sample 1430841 | NCBI WGS metagenome assembly PDYJ01 (sample SAMN07237672, study PRJNA390542) | Gut metagenome, whole genome shotgun sequencing project. | isolation source: fecal pellets | host: Mus musculus | place: USA: New York, NY | collected 2016-10 | reverse complement strand
TTTCAACAGAAATCGAATGTTCCACGCTTTTTCGATAATATGTAATAATGCTTCTGAAATCGCATCATCCACCAGTTCTTCTGACATTCTCAGATTTAAGCGACCTTCTTCAATCCTTGTAACAGCCAGCAAATTTTCCACAAGGTTAATAAGCCATATAGAATCATCATAAATATCCATGTAAAGCTGTTTTTTTGTCTCACTGTCAAAAGAATCTCCATTAGAAAGTAAGTTACTGGCATTACCTGAAATAGATGTTAAAGGAGTCCTTAAATCGTGGGAAATAGCTCGAAGAAGATTTGCCCGCAGTTGTTCGTTCTTTGCCAAAACAGCTGCCTCCTGCTTTTCGCGAGCATTTTTTTCATTCTCCAGAGCTAATGCACATTCTCCTAAAATGGATAAAAGAATGCTGTTTTCAAATGGATCAATAGGGGACTCATCCATCACAATCCCCACAACTCCATATACCATATTGGTGCTACGAACAGCAAGATATAAACATTTTGCGTTAGAAAGAGTCCCTGTTGTCGCACCTGCGTGCTTATTGTTTTTTAATACCCATCCAGCGACTGCTTTTTCATTATCAGAAGTACATGCACTCAAATCTTTTTCATCTGTAGAAAAAATACGAGGAACTTCCAGTTTTTCGCCATCAGCCAAATAAAAAATAATGTCTTTTCCCAACAGCTTAATGAGTTGGTTCGATGTTACAGATACAATTTCATTTTTATCTTTTGCCTGTTGTAATAGTTGGTTAGTATCAAAACAATACTTTGGTGCGATAAGCAGATCTTTGCCGCCTGTCTTGCCTGATTTTTAATCCTTATAGCAAGAGATCCTGTAAGGAATGCTGCTAAAAACATAATAAGGAAGGTAACTGGATAACCCTTATCATATGCTTGCAAGGAAAATTCCGGCTCTGTAAACAAGAAATTAAACACTAAAACACTTACAATCGAGGAAAGCAGGCTATATACCTGATGTTTTGTTGTGACCGCTGTAACAAGTACACCAAGAACAAACACTGTAATAATGTTCGCTTCATCAAATTCCAACTTTTGAAAAATCATTCCGATAAGGCTGGAAACAATCAAAATTCCAATACATTTTAATATATCGGAAACCGAGAAAACAATAAAATTCTTTTTCTTTGCCTTCTTCAATCGATAAATGGATGTATTGGAAACTGTATCTGGAATGATGTGGACATCCAAATTAGGGGCAAGGAGAATCAGTTTTTCTGTAAGAGTCGGTTTGCTAAAAAGGTGGCGCTTAGCGGCAGAAACTACGTCCAATCACAATTTTTGATACGCCAGACAGTCTGGCAAATTCAGCAATTTGAAAAGGGACATCCTCTCCATATACTGTTTCAATTTTTGCTCCAAGCTGTTCGGCAAGACGCATATTGGATCGTAGACGCTTTACATTATCTTCACTCATCACCGAAAAATCCGGGGTTTCTACAAACAGTGCTGTAAAAGTTCCCTTGAAGGCAAACGCCATTCTTGCAGCGGTGCGAATGATTTTCTCATTGGAAGGGGAAGAAGAAAGACACACAAGAATATGCTCATCTGTATGATAATCTCCATTATTTTTAATACGAGCATTTTCTGTGAGAATATTCATCCGGTCTGCACAGCGACGTAATGCAATTTCCCTGAGAGCAGTCAAATTCTCTACAGTGAAAAAATTTTCCACCGCTTGCTTTGCTTGATTTTCCCGATAAACATTCCCCATGCTAAGACGTTCAATCAAATCCTGTGGTTCAATATCTATTAGCTCTACCTGATCTGCGTGATCAAATATGGAATCTGGAATACGTTCCCGTACAACGACTTCTGTGATAGAGGCAACCACATCACAAAGGCTTTCTATATGCTGCACATTTACCGTTGTATAAACATCAATCCCCGCTCTTAAAAGTTCTTTAATATCCTGATAACGCTTTGCATGGCGACATCCTTCTGCATTCGTGTGAGCAAGTTCATCTACAAGAATCAATTCAGGGCTTCTTTGTAGTGCAGCATCAATATCAAATTCGTGCAGTATCATACCATTATAGGTTACTTCTTTGGTAGGGATAACTTCTAATCCGTTCAAAAGTGCGGCTGTCTTTGGACGTTCGTGGGGTTCTATGTAGCCTGCCACTACATCAATTCCTTGTTGTTTTGCTATATGAGCCGCCTCTAACATAGCATATGTTTTTCCAACACCCGCCGCATATCCGAAGAATATTTTCAAATGTCCTTTGTTTTGATTCACTTCTTCGTCCTGAATCGCTTTTAATAATTGATCTGGATTCTGCCTGCTGCTCATACAATCACCCCTTCTATTGAATATTATAAAGGAAAACAAATAAATTTTAGACAAGTATTGCAAGCTAAACATTAAGAACGTATAAAGATTATAGCATGTTTCCTTTACTTTTTCTATTTCTTCGCGTGGACAAAACTATATGAAAATAACAAGTCTCATGAAGAAGTTCGCAATACATTCAAAAGTATTTCTTTCATATGGTTATCGTTAGATTCCCATATAACCTTTACTTGCTTTTCCGTTTGATTCAATGGATACACCATAAGTCCTACAGATTCAGAAGCGATTGCACTTTGCCTAATCGAGAGAGATAGAGATTGAATCTTGCTTTTCGCCCCGTTATCAACCCAATTTTCAAGAATCCCAAAATCAAGGTCTTGATTTTCTATCCCGCTTTTTATTTCGTTTGCAGAACCATAAAAAAGATACATTTCACAATTTGAATTCTCCTTTGAAAAGCGCTCCAATAAAGTAGCCATAGCATCTATCATTACAGGAGATTCAAATCCAATCCGAAGGGTAGAAGCAGAAAGGCTGTCGCCAAATTGATTTTTTAGCAAGAAATATATCCAATTTTTTCATAATAAAATAGCCAAAAATAAATATTGCCATTACTGATAAAACTAAAATAACATTCTCCATATCATCGACTTCTTTCTAAACATGAAAATATTTTTGTATATACTTGATTTCTCCGAGAACAAGCATAGAACTATCTGCTGATAAATATGTATCTGAATTCACTTTTCAAATTCAAAATGCCATTTGTTTTAACAGCCATAATATTAATATCATATTTTTTTCGTATATCTAATTGGCCGACTGTTTTTCCAGTCCATTCATGCGGTACAAACAATTCAAAAAATAGCATGATCTTCATCCAGTTCTATATAATCAAGAATGTGGTCGGAGCTGTAACGAATTGCAGTCCAATTAGCAAGCTGCTTTTCTGGATAAACAATCTCGTCTGCTCCATTGCGTAAAAGAAATTTTGCGTGAATATCTCTGGATGCACGAGATACTACCATTTTTGCGCCTAATTCCTTCAAAAGAGAGGTCGTTTCCAAAGAATTCTGAAAATTATCCCCAATTGCTACAATACAAACATCAAAATTCCGAATACCGAGAGAACTTAAAAAAATCTTCGTTTGTTGCATCGCCTATTTGTGCGTTAGTTACAAAGGGAAGAATAGCTTCCACACGGCTATCTTCTTTATCTACCGCCATTACCTGATGATGTAGTTCATCTAGTTTCATTGCGATATGTCTTCCAAATCTTCCAAGTCCAATCAGTAAAATAGATTTCTTACTTGTCATCTTTTTTCTCCTTTAACCTACTGTTATTTTTTCTTGTGGATATTTTGAACTGTTGGGTTTTCTTTCTGAAAGAGCAGCAAAAACCAAAGTCAATCCACCAACTCTGCCGAGAAACATCAGAAAAATTAAAATCAAATGGGAAATGATTCCCAATTCAGATGTAATCCCCAATGATAATCCTACTGTCCCAATTGCCGACGCTGTTTCAAATAGAGCTGTAATTAAGGGAATATTATCAATGCTACTGATAATCATACCTCCTGTGAGGAATAATGTAATATACATCAAAAGGATAGTAGCTGCATTTTTAATAGTATTATCAGAAATCCTTCTGCCGAAAAAATGAGCATGCTCTTTTTTTTCGGAACACTGACAAAGAAGACGAAACAAGAACCGCAATCGTCGTTGTTTTCATCCCGCCAGCTGTAGAGCCAGGAGAGCCTCCTATTATCATCAATATAATAATGAGCATCTGTCCGACTTCACTTATCAATGTCAAGTCTACTGAATTAAAACCTGCGGTTCTTGGAGTAACAGCTTGAAACAAAGAAACCCATATTCTCTCAACAACCGGTAAGTGAGAAAACTCAAAAAAGAAAAAATAAAGTGTAGGTAAAACTATTAAAAGTGCTGTTACCGAAAGGATCACTTTTACTTTGCATACGATATTTTTTGAAGTTCCATTTATTATTCTTTATATCTTCCCATGTAAGAAAGCCTATACCGCCTACAATAATCAAAGCCATAATTGTCATATTCACGATTGGCTGTGTAGAATAAGAGGTTATAGAAGAAAAGGGTTCTTTTATTCCCATCAAATCAAAACCTGCATTACAAAAAGCTGAAATGGAATGAAAGAGAGAATACCATATACCTTTCAAAAAGCCAAAATCTCTACAGAAAACCGGAGCTAAAATAGCTGCACCAATCAATTCAATTAAAACAACTGTTTTTATGATGAATTCTGTTTTCCGTACAATGCCATTTATCGTTGGGGCTGCAATTGCTTCCTGCATTGTGCTTCGCTGCATCAATCCAATTTTTTGTCCAGATACAACTGCAACTGCGACGAAAATAGTAACAATTCCCATGCCCCCGATTTGAATCAATAGTAAAATAATACATTGACCAAAGAAAGACCAGTATGTTGCCGTATCATAAATAACTAACCCAGTTACGCAAACCGCAGAAGTAGCAGTAAACAAAGCATCAGAAAAGGGGGTGATCTGACCATCTTTTGTTGCTATCGGCAACATTAAAAATAAACTTCCCAAAAGAATCACGGATAAAAGCCCTAAAATAATAATCTGAAACGATGTGATATGCTGGTGTTTTAATTTTATTTATTTTCTGCATAACAATATCCTCATTATCTTAATTTCTTATTTATATTAGCTTTATTTTATCTTTATTTGTATTAAATGGGCATAAAAAAATAATATCTCGAAATTAATATTGCATAAAGGAGAGCGAAAGTCCGAAAACTTCCGCTCTCCTTCTGGAATGTTGTTATAGAATGCCATCCAACATCAAATTAACTTTCAGGACATTTACAGTCTCTTCACCAAAAATTCCCAAAAACCTACCATCGGTACACTGTTTAATAATCGCTCTAACTTCATCTTCCGTCATATCATTTGCTTTTGCAACTCTTGCCACCTGATATTCTGCTGCTGCAGGAGAGATATGCGGATCAAGTCCACTACCTGAACAAGTCACGAGGTCAACTGGAATTGAAGTCTCATCCATATCAGGATTTGCTTCACGAATCATTTTCACTCGTTCAGCAACTAAATCGTGAACCACCCATCGTCTAAAGCCAATGGGCTTCCTGCTTCGCAGACCTCGCAACCTACTATCTCCACAGGCGTTAATTCGGGCAGTTCCTGCCCTATATACATTTCTTTTATGCTATTTGCCTTAATCCTTCCGCTAAAATATTCCTTGCAGCATTGATATCTCTGTCATGCTTTGCTCCACAAATTGGACATATCCATTCCCTTACCGATAAATCTTTTGTATCGACATTTTGATATCCGCAGTCAGAGCATATCTGGCTGCTTGCATAGAATGTATTTATTCTGATATATTGCTTCCCATTCCACGCCGCCTTATATTCTAGCTGTCTTGTTAATTCGTACCACGATACATCTGATATTGATTTTGCCAGATGATGATTTTTTACCATATTTTTTTATCTGTAAGTTTTCTGAAACTATCACTTGGTTTTCGCTGATAATCTCTTGGGAAACTTTATGCAGATAATCTTTTCTGGTATTTGTTATTTTCTCATGGCATAATGCTATCTGTCTTTTCTTCTTGTAATAATTACCGCTTCCCTTTCTTTATGGGCTAACTGTCTTTGTAATTTTACCAGCTTTCTCTCATATTTTCTTGTTGTCTTTGGATTTTCATACTTTTTTCCATCTGATGTGATGCACAAATCTTTAATTCCCAAATCCAAACCAATGCTTTTGTTCTTGTGCGGCATTTCCGCATATTCTGTTTCTACCAGTACTGACACAAAATATTTCCCACTCGGCACTTGTGAGATTGTGGCTGATTTTATTTCTCCCATAAATCCTCTGTGCAGTTTTGCTTTTACTGTTTTTAGCTTTGGTAATTTTACCTTTCCTTTCTCAAAATCCATCGCAATATTTCCATTTGTGAAGTTCGTTGTATAGGATTTATGGCTCTCATGTTTGCTCTTGAATTTCGGATATCCTGCATGTTCCTTAAAAAATTTCCGATATGCAGAATCCATGTTATAAATAGCATTCGTAAGGGCAAATTTATCCACTTCTTTCAGCCATCCATACTCTTTCTTTAACTCCCTGTTGCAGAAATTATTGCAGTCTGTTTTGCTAACAGACTTCTTTTCCTTCTCATATGTTTCTTTTCGATAGGCAAGTGTCTGGTTATAAACAAATCGGCAACAGCCAAATGTTTTTGCAATCTGTATTTTCTGCTCATTATTTGGATATATTCTATATTTGTACGCTTTTAACATCCGCTGTCACCTCCTTACTATCCTTGATTTTCTATATATCTACGTAACATTTCTTCGGAAACACTCCCTACACTGCAAGCAAAATATCCATCTGTCTAAAATGTATGCTCTTTCCAGAAATGTTTTTGCAGATAATTTTGATGCCTTTTCCAAATATGATATGTAGTGTAACTTTTCATCAGGTTTACAATTTTACTGACAGACACTGTTGGTTCTGTTTCTATCATGTAATGGATATGGTCTTTGTCCGTTTCCATATATCTGATAATTACATGATGTTTCTGACATATCTCATACGAAAACTGTTTTATATCATCCGCTATCTGTTTTGATACTAGCAGTTTCTTTCTATATTTGCATACAAAAATCATATGGTACTGTAATAAATACTTATGTCTGTTTTTAGATTTCCATGTTCCCATAACGCAAGTATAACAGATACCGCCACTTTTGGCTACCTTAACCCATCGTCTAAAGCCAGTGGGATTGCGGTAGCCTTATTTCAAACAGGTCATGCAATAAATTCTCCAGTTTCATAAGTCTGCGCTGCTGATACCAGATCAATCCGGGAAGTCCCACTGCAAGGAAGAACGAAGCACATAAAATCTTTATTGCCTGTCCTCTGCTGCTTATCCCTCCATATCCAAATCCACATACCAGATTCACGAATAAAACATAGAAATATCCACAAAATAAAACAAATTCAAAAATCCACACCAACACCTTTTTCACTTTCTCTTTCACTCTGTACTTCTCCCTCCTGCATTTTTAAATTCAGTGTAGCGAATTTCTCGCTATGTTTCAATAGTGAATATCTCGCTAAGTTATTATTATGCTAGAGGTGAAACGCATGTATCAGAGAATACGGGATCTGCGTGAAGATCGTGACCTTACGCAGAAGAATATGGGTGAAATTCTGAATTGCAGTCAGCGTATTTACAGTAATTATGAATGTGGTGATGTCGATATCCCTACTCACATTCTGATTAAACTGGCTGAATTTCATAACACCAGCGTTGATTATCTGCTAAACCTGACAGATGATAAACGTCCTTACCCAAGAAAAAAGAATAGCTCCACTTAAGGCAGTCCGATTTATTTTATGCAAACCGGACTGCTTTTTCTTTTTACAGACAGCTAAAAACTATCCGCAAGATCCAGTGCTGCATCCATATCAGCTTCTTTCTCCCAATCCAGATTATCTTCTGTAATCTCACCATCTATTTTCTCCACTGTCAGTGTCCCATTTGTCAGGTTGCTTCCACCCACCGATTCTTTTACAAACGGTGCAAGTATTTCCAGCAGGTTCTTCGCCATAGCCATCGCGACGGATTCTTTTACTCCATCCCGAATAGCTGTTTCCACTCTTTCCAAAAACGCATCTTCCTTTTCTCTGGTTTCCAGATACGGATCTGCTTCATTCCTGTACTCTCTGGAAAAATAATCGTTTAAAGCAACTACAACTGCTCTGGTGTACGATTTATATTTTTCCCTGTCCATCGTCTGCAAATATTCCCATGCCTGCCTGTCCTGTTCATCACAAAGATTCAAACGGATATTTGTGTTGATGATTTTCCGTTCTTTTCTCATACAAGCATCCCTCCGTTTCTCTGGATTTTCCTTACGGTCATTGCTTCATAGCCTTTCGCTGTGGCACAGATGTCCCGTACAATTGTCACCCGGCTCTTGTCATATTCTCCAAAATTCTGGATCATACAACCGCCACCGCCGACCACATACAGACGCATCAGTTCTGGATTATATTCCCGTTCTCTCAGCTTATGGAAAATTTCTTTCGTATAATCTCCGGCAGCTTTACGAATGACTGTCAGATATTTCTCACCAATATCTGCTGTCCCGGTACGGATCACCTGCTCAATCACCAGATCGTCCACCACTGTTCCCAGTTCTTTCAGCAGGGATTCCCTTACAGTAAGCACACACTGATGCGTTCCATATTTCTCTGTAAAGCATTTCTTCTCTAATGGACGGGAATTGTTGATATACATGATGTTCATAGTTCCGTTTCCAATATCCACAAGCATGTTGATTCCTTTGAAATCCTGTAATCGGTAAAAGGCTGCTGCAAACCCCTGTGGGTAAATATCAGCTCCTGCAAACTCTACATGGTAGTCTTTGTTACGGAATGTAAAATCCACACTTTCATTCTGGAGAAGATATTTCTGAAAGTCTTCTTTCTGTGTAGCTACCCAGGTAAGGGGAAGTCCGGCTGCGATATGTACCGTTGCCCTGTTCATACCTTTCCCATCAAGTTCTCTTGCGATAGCCGCCAGTGTCAGCACATAATAGTCCTCATCCTGCGTTTTCTCTGCACAGAACTCCTTGTGTTCCTCTCCGATCTGGTAATACATGCCATTGTAAACAAGAAGATTATTCTGAAAGATTGGCTCCTTGTCATATCTGGCTACACCGGATGGGAAACATCTGGTAGCTGTTTTCATGTTTCCATAACCATGATCAATCCCGATCACCATAACTGTCTCATTATTGTTGTTTTTCATCATTCTCATAATCATACCTCATACTTTCTTAATGTTTATTTTTGACTTTTTTCCCAAATTCGGGAAAAACCTATATTTGTATCAGCTAAAACGTTGATACCTGAAAAAGGGCAATCAGTGTAAAAAAAGCAAAATTTTATGTACTCTGGCAGCTATCTTTGTTATTTCTCCTGCTCCGGTAACATTTCTTTTTGCTTATTTTGCCCTAAATGCCCTTAATTCCCCGATTCATATTTAATTGTAACTGTTTATAATCTATATCTGTTTCTTCAAAAGGTATTCTTTCTTCTGGATCTACAGGACAAAAATCTTCTTCCTTAACTGCAATATCCTGATAATAAAACTCACCATTGTACTGCTTCAGAAGGAAACCTTTATCCGTCATATTCCTGAAAAAGTTGGACTTACCATGCCCCTGTCTGCCATTCTCTTTGCAGTATTCCTCATACATATGGAACACTTCACTTCGTTTCAGACGTTTTCCTTTGGCACGCACCAATGACTCATCAATAAAAGCGCAGATACTATCTGACGTCCGTTGCACTTCTCTTACACATTCTTTGCTGTGTTCGCTCTCCGTGAACTTTCCCTGTTCGTACAGATTTTTCAATGCAATCATCGCCATATGAATTGCATAATCGGATTCTGCCTGTACCTTTTCCTTTAAGTGCAGATCTTTTTCAGCACTTTTTACTACCCGGTTCATATCAAGAATCAGTAGTCTACGATAAAAAGCATCTGATTTATCCTCAAGATTCTGCGGCATTTCATTGGTAGAAAAAAGCAGCTTCGCATAAGAGTGAAAATGGATTGCATCCTGTCCCTTTTTCTCATAGATCAGTGTATCTTCACCGACTGCTTTCTTTAATACATCTGTGTTCTCCATTGCTTTGCAGGGAATATCTGCACAGGCATCTAACAGCTTTCCGTACATTCCAGTCGCATAGAATCGTTTATTTAAATCCTGTAAAGAAATACTGGACATATTAGTGATTCCAACTACATGCTGGATCAGCGATACTGCCACAGACTCTCCGGTTCCACCATTTCCTTTCAGTGTAAGAAATTTCTGAAACTGCGTATCCTGTGTCATGCAGTATCCAAAATACTCCCAGAATGTCTGCTGTTCTTCTTTGTTAGGAAGAGACGATGCCAGATACTTTTTGATATTTTCTCCACCTTGTAACACTTGCCCACAATCCTCTGGATAATAGGGAAATGGAATCTGATTGATTGTCAGATAATCCGGATTGTGTTCTAGCATTTCACCCGTAACCGGATCATAATATCCATTTTTGAAATTGATCCACCTTACCGGCTGTTTATTTAATTCATAGGCTTCTCTGTGGACTTTCGGCTGTGTGATCAGCAGATTATAGATTCTTTTGATCACGCCACTCTGTACCTGGTCTCGATAGATCAGCTTCTGGATACGGTATTTCATTCTTACCCCATCATGGTCTTCCAGGAAAACACCATGCTCATAATAATACAGTGTGATTCCTACCACAAAAAACTGAACATTCTCCACCAGATAATCTACAATCTCCATATCCCGAACACCTTTCACATTTCCTTTTGCATCAAATAAGTGAAAACGGCTCAGTTCCGGTTCTTCTTTCGGATTTCGCTCAAACCGAAGAATATACTGTTCCAGTAATTTCTCAACTTCTTTCTGATTATCCAGTTTGCCAAGATACTCTTTCTCTTTGAACAACTGCCAGCCCGCTTTTCCATCAAGACCAGCGTTTTTGAAAAATGTCAGTAACTTATCATTTACCCACTTCACCGTACAGGAAGCCACATAATGATAGGCACACTGACAGCTGCCAGTAAACTGAATAGCTCTCATTTCCTCTATAAAAGAATCTGCACTGAAATAATACCCGTCATCTTCCTGCACCAGACAAAGTGCCTGATAACCTGACATTACAATATTTAACGCTATATCCTGATTGTCCACCAAAAAGATATAGGTCTGTGCTGTCCCTTCTGGATTGGTGTCCATATAATGCTTCAAAAACTTCTTGTTCAAACTTATCACTTCCTTTCAGGCAAAGAAAAAGACGCAAGCCATATTTTATGACTCACGCCTTACTTCACTCACAATATTCTATTTTTATCAGTTACCTGCCAGATTGATTACTGGCTATCCTTATACATAAATCAATTCTTTCAGGATAATCTCTTCTGCAATCGCTCTGTGCTGATTGGCAGCTCTTACCCATGCCATCTGATCTTTCTCCTTATCCGGCAGTGGTTCTTTTTCTTCCAACTGTTTCAGAATCACTTCTTCCCGTTCCCTGGCTGCCTTGTCCACTTCCAGAAGATGCTCTCCAATGGTATCCTGTAAAAGCATCACCTGATACGTTGAATTTCGATGGTTCTTCAGATAATCTCTGCGTAAGAATCCATATTTGCCAAGCTGCACCATCTGCTCACCAGATATATAGGTGAGGTTCGGAATCAGGTATCCATTTACATTTGTATAAGTCAGTTTCATATTCATAAGACCTCTCTTTCGTTTAAACTTTTATCTGTAACAGAACCAGATGTTCATGTTACGTCATTGCTACAAATCTTTCTTTCCATATTATTTTGAATCCAACCCGGGCAGATTTTCTTCAAAATCATGACGGAAGTGCTTCGTTTCTGTGTTGGGAAAATGAACGGAAACACTTGATTTTACTGACTTTCTTCAATGTAACCTTATTATAACGTCCTCCCCATACCCTACCTGCGGATTCGGATACTCCGTAAATCCCGGCAATGGTCTCGCCCCACGTCTTAGATAGGCTTTCATCTTCTCCCCATATAAAAATCTGTCATTACCTTCTACGATGCCCCACTCCATCAAAAGCGCCGCTGCCCCTGTTACAAAAGGCGTCGCAAA
>PDYJ01001958.1_pt1 | contig 12087 bp, 22 predicted proteins | sample 1430841 | NCBI WGS metagenome assembly PDYJ01 (sample SAMN07237672, study PRJNA390542) | Gut metagenome, whole genome shotgun sequencing project. | isolation source: fecal pellets | host: Mus musculus | place: USA: New York, NY | collected 2016-10 | reverse complement strand
CCGCCACCGAATTTTGAGGAAACGATTGAACCCGATATGATGTGCGGGCTGCTATCCTTTGGTTTACGACTTATAAGCAGATTGTCCTTCTGCACGGTGGTAAGGGAATTGCTTTTTCCGTCAAATCTGAGTTCCGGCTGTTGTTCGTTACGGCCTGTAACCGGGTTAAACCTACCTCTGAACGCCATACATAAATCAGTATATTCAATATTGTTCACCACTTGATAATCTTCAAAATCATCAAAGTCAAACAAACTGTAATATTCTGACTCAATGTTTTCCACGTCATCTGCCTCATTTGATTCATATCGTTTTTCAATCAACTTTTGAATCTGGTCTTGCGAGAAATAATACTTTTCATCAACATCTTTTTCAAGAATGTCTTTCAAATATATATTCCCCTGTCCACTGGCTGGGGTATGCAGGTATAGACAACGTTGTCAAACAGATTGGCTTCCGTCCTTGTTCTGATATTGGTCCAATATAGACGGACACGGTTTTGAGCCGATACCAGTGCCGAGTTTATCATCACCGGGAACAGACCTAACTGTTCGCTGATCACATTCTCAAATTCAGTCCGCATCCTTACGTTTTCCAATAGGAATTTCACATCCGGATTATATTTTGAATGTCGTGTAGAATACGGACATACTCGAAAAAGAGTGCGCTTCGAGGGTCATTGAAATTCAGTTGCTTTCCTGCAAAACTGAATCCCTGACACGGAGACCCGCCTATCAGAAGGTCTATTGGAGGCAAATCAGAGACCCGAACATCGGTAACACTTCCCAACTGTATGGTTTGGGGAAATTATGCTGGGTCTGGGCAATGGCATAAGTGTCAACTTCGGATGCGTAATATTGCTTTACCTTGATACCCGCTTCCCGTAATGCTATGGCCCCGCACGACATGCCGTCAAACAATGACAGCACCGTAAGTCCATCATTGCACATAATGGGTAAGGTATCATCTTACTTCAGCAGCTTTCCTGCTCGACCTGCCACGTTGCCCGCGACGCCACCTGCGATGCTGCCGGCCCATGAGCCTCCGGTCATTGCGGTGTTGTTGATGGAACGGTTGTAGCTGCCCATGCCACCTGCCTGAATAATCCAGCCAGCGACTGTGGGAATCGTGAAGTAACCGATTATGCCGATTATCATGAAAATCGTGTAAGCGGTGTTGCTCCCGTCGAGGTCAACATTCGGATTATTAGTCAGTTCCGAAATGTCGTTCTGAAGCATAAGGACTTGAATCTTGGCAAGTATTGTCGAGAACAGATCCGCCACAGGCAACCACAGATAGGTCTGAATATACCTGCATATCCATTGGACGAGGGTATTTTGGAATCCGTCCCACACCGACAGAGCGAATGAAATCGGCCCGAGTATCGCCAACACTATCAGGAAGAATGTCCTTATGGTGTCAATCGTGAGTGATGCGGCTTGGAAAAGCATCTCCAGAAGTTCCCGGAAAAATTTTGAATTGCTTTCTTTACCTTATACATACCTCTTTCGATATACATTCCGGCGGCAGTGCCTATCTCTGTCACGCCCAATTCGTCTATCTGCCTGTCAAATTCGGCATCATCTACAAGATAGGCTGTCGAGGGGTCTTTCATCATCTGCTCATACTCCAGCCGGTCTTTTTCCTCCCGGTACTTCTGCATATCCAGTGTCTGGCCTTCAAGCATAGAGGCGGTACCCTGAACGATGGGCGACATTACCGAGTTGATTGTTCCGAGAACAACCGTGGGGAAGAACATGATACAGAATCCTATGGCAAACGGACGCAGAAGCGGGAACACATCCACCGGTTCGGCTCTTGACAATGCCTGCCAGATTCGGTAGGCGACGTAGAACAATGCGCCGAGTCCGGCAATGCCCTGTGCCACTCCCGCCATGTCGCTGCACAGTGGCATCATCTCATCATATAGCGACCGGAGTATGGAGTGGAGATTTGTGAAATCAATAGCGCAAAGCATAGGCATCACCAGTATTTTTCGGAGCCGTCACCGTAAAGACTCACAATCCTCTGGGTGTCCGCCTTCTTCTTGGCTCTGAGGTATGACACACTGATATTCTTGTTGGTGAAGTACGCCGTCAGGTTCTTCAGACGCTTCATCTCCTTGTAGCAGTCATCGACCACGTCCATTCTGTCCTTGTCGGTCATACTTAGCGTCGTAATGTTGACCACCTGTTTCAGATCGCCGAGGACTCCATTGGCTTCTTCGAGTATCCTCGTGTAGCCGGAGGCGATTGCCGACAGTTCGGCACTTGTGAAGTTGGGGTCAGTCAGCATCTTCTTGAAGTTGTTGACGTAGTAGCCGGAAATATCGCCGAGCATCAGGACGGTCTGCTGCACCTTGCGGGCATCGCGGACGAGATTGTTGACCGATTGTAGGGCATCGTAATACTTCTTCGCCTGCTGGTAAATCTTTACCGTTTCCTGAAAATTCCGAACCATATTTGTAGCGGTCGTTGATTCTTGAACAAGTGATTTTGAAGAGTTTACTATACTTTGGGCGATATTGGACGGATCAATGACCGTCCACTGGGCGGAAGCCCTGCCCGTGCCTAAAAGTAGGCACAGTGCAATGAGGGGGAATAGAAATTTTAGTTTTTCATTGGCATTAGATTCTCGATTCGTTTTTGTATTCCATTGCGGCTATGCCGACAGTATCATCATCTGTCATGGCTTGGTTTTCATGAATGAAAGCACATGTGCCTTCGACTTGTGTAAAGCAGTAACCGTCAATACACATCTGAGGGCCATCCTCCTCCCCATCGTAGTCCATATCGCCTTGAATCATCATCTCTACGACTTTACCTTTACGGATGAAATAATACAACCGGTCAGTTTCTCCCTTATGGAGAGGATAGTAGGAGTAGTCACATTCTCCCCATTTTGTGATACAAATTGATAGAAGAAAGTAGTTATCTTCAACCGTAATCTTAAATTCTACCGAAGGGAGATCTTCACAGACCCATTCTCCAAGCAGTTTTGCGCGAGGGTCTTTCTGCCAGAAAGACAGTTCCTCCTTCATGGCCTTTAGCTCTGGATGTTTTGCCATCATCTCTGCGACAAATGCATCCACTTTGAGATTGATTTCTTTTTTCATAAGTTAGATTTCAGTTAATTTTAGTGGCTGCGCCACCTATAATTTTGATGAGGACGAAGGTGAACAGCAGTGGCAGTATGAGCAGCACTGCGAGTCCGGCAATCAGTCCGAAAGTGATTGCCATAAGCACCTTCATAATGGTTATTGCAATTTTCATAGCGACAGTATTCTATGGATTAGCAAATGGAATCCTTGGACAACCTCGGTAAAGTAAGGCGCGGCATAATTGACGGCTTTGGCCACTCCGACAAATACTATCGTCAGGATTGCAATGCCGGCGAGGAACAGGATGAATCCGGTCATAACTCCGAGAATTGGATGAAACGCTTTGGGAATTTTCATGTCGCACACTCCTTTCTCTCGTTGGCGAGCATCTTGATGGCAGCTTCGGTGTCTCCACCTAATTGCCTCGCCTTGTTGAGTACCTGAATCTTCTCCGTTTCCTCAGTGGTATAGCAGAGATATTCCTCGGTCGAGACCTCTGTGGCATAGACAGCGGATTGTGTACCGCCGAGACCAATCCACACCTCTTTATATAGACGATTTGGATTGTTAGCCATATTGATACTGAGTATCTGCGACTTCTCCTTGTCGGTCAGACCGAGCAGTTCCTGAATCTGGTCGAATCGGTTCATATACTTGCGCTGGTCGAGCAGGATTTTGCAGTCGGAGTTGTTTATAATTGTCTCCTTTACAATCGGCGACGAAATAATGTCGTCAACCTCCTGCGTTACCACTACCGCCTCGCCAAAGTATTTACGCACAGTCTTATAGAGGTACTTCATATACTCTGCCATGTTAGCCGAAGAAAGAGCCTTCCAAGCCTCCTCACAGATAAGGACTTTTCGGATACCTTTGAGCCTTCGCATCTTGTTGATAAAAGCCTCCATGATGATGATTGTCACCACCGGGAACAACTCTTTGTTATCTTTGATGCTGTCTATTTCAAAGACAATGAAGCGTTTACCGAGCAAGTCGATATTCTCTTTTGAGTTCAGCAGGAAGTCAAATCTACCTCCGTGGTAATACTGCCGCAGTGTAGTCAGGAAGTTGTCAATGTCGAATCCTGCTTGTATATGGGGATAGGACGCTGTGCCATTTCAGCACGGTAATCATCGCGCATAAACTCATAGAACGAGTTGAAGCATGGAACTATGTCCTTATCCTTGTTCATCTTGTCAAGAAACATCGACAACGCCGAACCCAATTCACCGCTCTCGGTCTTGGTCACCCTGTCGTCCTCTGACTTCCAGAGCGTCAGCAGCAAGGTCTTTATCGAATCCTTCTTCTCCACATCGAAGACTCCGTCGTCCGTGTAGAACGGATTGAAAGAGATTGGGCTGTCCTCGGTGTAGGTGTAATAGACACCATCCTCGCCGTGGGTGCGGTTGTGGATAAGGTTACACAGACCTTCATAGGAGTTGCCGGTATCAATCAACAGAATATGGGTGCCTTGCTCATAATACTGCCTTACAAGGTGGTTGGTAAAGAACGACTTGCCGGAGCCTGACGGACCGAGAATGAACTTGTTGCGGTTGGTAGTGATACCGCGCTTCATCGGTTCATCCGATATGTCAAGGTGTATCGGCTTTCCTGTAAGGCGGTCAACCATTTTGATACCGAAGGGCGACAGGCTACTGCGGTAGTTTGTCTCAGCAGTGAAGAAGCAGACCGCAGGCTCGATGAAAGTGTAGAAACTTTCCTCGCTGGGAAGTCAGCTTCGTTTCCGGGCATCGCCGCCCAGAACAGTGTCGGGCAGTCGATGGTGTTGTGCCGTGGCATACAACCCATTGTCGCCAACTGGCCGCCGACATCATTCTTGATGCGCCGCAATTCCTCGGTGTCATCGCTCCATGCCATGATGTTGACATGGCAGCGGACGGAGGTCAAACCGTATGAATGTGCCTCGTTGAGATAGCGGTCAATCCACTCTTTGTTAATGGCATTGCTTCGGCTATACCTCGAAAGGCTATTCATATTGCGGGCAGTCTTCTCAAACTTTGCCAAGTTCTCATCGTGGTCATCAATCAGCACATACTGATTGACTATGTGGTTGCAGGGTAACAGCAACCCGATGGGACTTGCAAACGAGAGGCGGCAGTCACTCCGGTCAGTCGATAACCGCTCATAACGGTTATCGGTACTGACCTTTGCGGGGAGATCATCAGTGTCGGATAGTGTATGTAGACAGAGCATCTTGTCGCCAATCCGCATCTGACGTGCATCGAGGTCTATGTCCTCTAAGCAGGTAACATCATCCATTGTCAGCGACATATACTTCTCGATCAATCCGGATTCTTTTTCAGTGCCTACCAGCTCATCATCAGAGAGGCGACGCAGTTTGATATAGCCGGTGTCATTGATGATTCGCTCGAACTGTTCCACTGACTCCATGAACTTGACAACCATCTCGTGATTGAGTTCCTTCGGGGTAATTCGCCCACGGCAGAGAGTGGAGAAGTTGCTCTGCTGACGCGCTCGTTCTTTCGTTGTCTTGGTAAGGAACAGGAAGCACTTGTGGGCGAGGTATGGACGCTCGTTGAAGTGGCATTCAAAAGAACGGTCGAGGAAAGAGAGGTCATCTTTCTGGAGTTCCGGCTGATACTTCTCCGAGCAGAACCAGTCCTGTTTATGCACCACCGAATAGTGCGGAAGCACCTTGATTGCCTTGCACCATGCACCGTGCATGGCTTCATATTCGCAGAGGTCACGGTGAACAGTTCCGGCAGACTAACCTCGAAGGCAACCGTGATGTCAGCGTCTTTGCTGATTATACAACCGTGTTCCACGGCAAGCAGCGGTAGTTTTGATTCCAGTGTTGTGGCTTTCAGTATATTTCTCATCGTTTTCTACCTTTAATCATTCGGTTAAGGCGGAGACGGTTGATGATGTAGCGCGGATGATATTTCACAGCGGCAAGTTTCATAAGACCGTACTGCCCGTACTTGGCATTGAGGTGGAAGGTGAGCCAGACAAGGACTGAGGCGACAGTAACGCCAAATCCTATGCAGATCCATTGGGACAAGCCGGCGATATACATGATGACGAACACCACGAACAGGGCGAGCAAGCCCCCGGCAAATATGAACAGATACTGCGCCTTCAGACCTTTGTACTCTACACTTCTACCAATACCCTTATTGATAGAATATTCAGCCATTAGAGGAAGAATGAGCGGAGAATGGTAGCGGCTACGATGAGGAAGATGCAGGCCCCGAACCACGAGGCGGCAGTCTTAGTGGTATCGGGATCACCGCTCGACCACTTGGAATAGACCTTGACACCGCCGATGAGACCGACGACAGCGCGATAGCGTAGATGAGCTTAGTGCCGGGGTCAAAGTAGCTGGTTACCATAGAAGTAGCCTCGTTGATACCACTAAGACCGTTGCCTGCGGCGAAAGCTGCTTGAGACGCGAAAAACAGTGTAACGACTGCTAACGTCGCTTTGCCGATTATTTCTCGGCGGGAAGGAGCGTTGCACCATGCAACAGCTTTGTTGTAAAGATTCTTGAAAAAGTTAAGCATTGTAGTAATAGATTAAGGTTAGATTGGTTAGCGATAAATATTGAAGTCGATACCATCAAATCCAGTAGTTTCAATATCTGCATGAAACACAATTTTCTTAGCAGATTTTTTGTTTTCGGCTTCTTCTGTTTCAGGCTCGAATAGCATCACCGGTAACTGACATTCTATCATCAGTATGCGCTTGCGCACAATTGGGTCAAGAGCAATCCGCTCAATGATTTCTGTACCGGCCATATCGGGAAATGTCCGCTTGGCTACCTCCAGATCATCTTCAGAATCAGATTTTCCTTTGAGGACATTTACCGTCTTTTGCATAGACTCAAAATCAAGTCCCTCTGCTTTTGGAGCAATCACTTCCTGCTCCTCCTCGTCAAGGTCGGATGCTGTAACGGCGGAATGAGTGAATACGTCATCCAGCTTGTCATTCGGCACAATCGCAGGGTGCTCATTAGGTGCTTCATCTGATTCCTCAATGTCGGCAGGGTCAGCATCGCAAAAAACGACCCATGACTTTCAGAACCTCAGGCACCGTCTCTTTAACTGCGACCTTTACAATTTTCACGATGTCATTGTCCTCTTCTTCGATGGCATCATCAGAATACCTCCGGTTTCTCTTCTTCCTTGACTTTTTTCGGGACTGGAGAGGTTTCGCCAGAAGCACTCCCACCATAAACACATTGCTCAACAGCAATGCACATAGAAAGAATGTCGTCATCCGAAAAGCTCTTGAAGATTGTCGTCATAGACACCCTTCATAGCTATGGCATTTTCTCGGATATGTTCGGAAATAATTGAGGTGACGTATGATGATAAGGAGACTCGGGAATGTCCACAGTTTTTATCAGACGTTGGAGTGTTGCATGGAGTCCGGAAGGTATGTAAACCTTCGAGTTAGAACATATCTCCATTGGAGACAGGAACTTTTTAGTGTACTCTTCCTTCTCGGATTTTCCACAAGGAGGCAGCGTGCCTCCTGAAATGACCTGAATGGTCACAGTCGGATTGTTGTTTTTCATTAATAAGATATTTGGATTATAGCCGTTTCTCTATATTCGCGGCATATTTCTCGAAATGAGCGGCAAGAACATTGTTAACGTATGCCTTGACTGTGCAAAGCCTCTTTTTCTCATAGGATATGATGCGTCTTATCTTCTGCACAAACTCCGGGTCTATCTCCACCGGCTGGAACTTTTCCTGCGACCACATAAAGGTAGGGTCAAGAAGAAACTTCTGACGATAAGCCTCGTCTTCGTCATCGGTCACTTCTTCGACATTACGTTTTGTGCGCTTGGATACTGTTTTTTCTTTTTGTGGTTCAGACTGAGGAGGTGAAGATGTATCATCCTTTGATGGTGATGCTTTTTTCAGACCACCAATACCGGAGGGCTCCTGCCTGAAATCTCTGATGAACTCATCGGGATCAACATCAGAATCATACACTTTTGCCATAGATTCAGAGTTTGAGCAATTTCGTAATTTCATCTGCCAGTTCCGGCAGACGGGTTCCCTTGATCAGAGTCTTGTCGGGAGGCATGACAGTGGAACGGAATACAGCTCTGGGTAAAACTTTCGACCCTCGCGTCTGAATTTTTTTGTGTCAGGGATACGTGTTTTCATAGTGATGAGTCCATACTCGGCAAATAGAGCTTCGTATTGGTCATACAATTCGGTCCTCTCTCTGGCATCTACAAGATTCCAAAGCAGATACATTTCTTTAACCTGCGATTTGCCGGTGGTAAGCCACTCGTTGATTTTCATCGCGAAAGCCAACGAACTCTGGAGAATGACCCGGTCAGCAGCTATTGGTACAATTACCGAATCCATGCAGTTTAGAATATTGACAACGCCGCGATTATTGATTGTGCCGGGCAGGTCGAAAAAACAATATCAATGTCATTACCGCCTTCAACAATTTCACGTACTTTCTCCATGGCATCATCCGGAGTTGCCAGTAGCATCGCCACGGCTGAAGTTTCGTTCGCACGATATTCTCACGGAACGCCTTTTCAAAAGCAGGATTGCAATCGACAAGGTCTTTGTCGCGTTGTCGCATCTCCTCTATGCTGTACTGTGGATAATCGCAGTCCACAACCAGCACCTTCATTCCCTTAATGTAGTAAAAGTAACTTGCCATCACCACAGTCAGGGTTGTCTTGCCGGCTCCTCCCTTTTGGGTGGAAAAGGCAACAAATTTAGTCTCTTTCATTCGATGACGTTTGAAAGATTATCACATCGCATAAAGACCTTGCATATCCAGAATAAATGGCGGGCTCACTTATCCGACAGGCATACGGATTATGCGGTATGCTTCCGTCAGCACGTATGCAGACAGGACGACAACATTTCTATCACCTCACGGTGAAACCTCCCTCGTTGCCATGAGGGATTATCCTGATACTCTCGCATCAGACACAGCCGATAGCCTGACGGCCATAGGGCTATTGGTACCTATATAGGTAGGTAATTAGGTCGAAAGCAATATTGAGACATTATAAGATAGATAAATCCATTGATAAGTGCATACATCGTTCGATATGAAGTTCCAAACAAACATAAATCCAAAATAAGGTTGAACTCTATGGAAGGATATATGCAGGTACCTTTATAGAAAAACCAATCTCTAAATATATTCAAAGTGCTCTCTGTTGCAATCTGACCAACTACGTGTCTAACGATGTCCATCCGTGTATATATTCTAATTTTTATCGTGACATGAAGACAGATATTTGAGTCGAATGCTCTGCAAAGATAATAAAAAAGAAGCGGATTTACAAACATGAAAAACTTTCAATATTTTTGTGCATCAATCACTTGGCACAGTTTGGCGTAGTTTGGCAAGTCCGCTCACTTATTTCCGGCAAAAACTTTAACATTTCCGATTAGAAGATTTTTTCAAAGGACATTCCGCATTTGGCAGTCTCGGAATTTTTTGCTATCTTTATGTCAAGCTTCCACGCTCAACCAGCCCCCATAAGGAGGCCGCACAAGAGAAAGTTGAGGTATAGGCAGTCAAGCGGGCTATGACTTCCGAATCACATCTATTCTCATTAAAATCTGATGTACACGTGTACATAGCAAGGTGTCTTTACAGTCCCTGTAAAGGTTTTGAGGGACTGACCTCAAAACGACCTTGCAAGGTTGGGAATGCTCCGAAGTCGCATTCCCCATAATTCAAACTGCGTTGCCAAGGGCTGAGTGGAAGTGAAACCGTTGAATCAGACATTCAATGGCAGAAAATTTCAACAAAGGAGGGCGACCACCGGTCGCCAACAAGTGCAGCCACTGCGTCAAGGTGCGTTTCGACGACCTCGAATGGGATACATTCATCGGGATGATGGAGAAAGCCAATCAGGAAGTAAAAGCCACTTTTATTAAACAACTGGTATTCTCGCGCCCGTTCCGGGTGCTGACTACAGACCGCTCGCTTGCTGTTTACTGCGCCAAACTCTCAGAATTTTTCGTCCAGTTCCGAACAGTAGGAGTGAATTACGACCTTACGGTTAAGGAATTGAAGTCGGGATTTTCAGAGAAGAAAGCATTGGCGATGCTCTACAAATTGGAGAAAGCCACGCTTGAGATGGCCTCGATTATGCGTGAAGTCAAGATTCTTACAGAAAGATTCGAGACTGAATGGTCGCAAAAATATCAATAGGATCATCGTTATATGGCGCAATAAGCTATAACGGCGAAAAGATAAATGAAGCGAAAGGTCGTATCCTCGCTGCCAACAAGATTATATTACCACCGGACGGTAAGGTCAGTGTAAATGGAATGGTGGAAAACTTCAAGGTATTCATGCCAAAAATGGGGCGCACTAAAAAACCGGTACTCCATATCTCCCTTAATCCCCATCCCGATGATAGACTATCGGACCAAGATTTGGAAGTCATGGCTCGTGAATATCTGGAAAAACTCAGATTCGGGAATCAACCGTGGGTTATGTATAAACATGAAGACATTGACCGCCACCATATTCATATTGTAACAGTCAATGTCAACGAAGAAGGCAAAAGGCTCAATCAGGACTTCCTATATCGCCGAAGCAAGAAAATAACTACCGAACTGGAAGATAAATATAATCTTCATAAAGCGCAGCGTGAAAAAGTATCTCCTGATACTCCGATTACTAAACTTGACCCTTCGGGAGATATCAAACGCCAGGTTGCCAACACCGTTAAACTTGTTGGTATGCGCTGGAAGTTCCAGACATTGGGTGAATATAATGCTATTCTTGGATTATATAATATCCGATGCGAGGAAACCGATGGTAAGGTAAACGGGCGTGAGTATCATGGTTTGGTATATTTTGCACTCAATGACAACGGTGAACCAATTGCTAATCCTTTCAAGGCTTCGAGGCTCGGAAAATTTGCAAGCAGGACAGCTGTCGAAGGTCGCTTCGAGAGAAGCAAGGAAAAAATCAACCTTCATCAGCTAAAACGGAAGGTTGATGAAGCGAAAGCTGAGTCGAGAGACTTGGCGGGTTTTATTGCCAATTTAAAGGAACGTGGAATTGACCTTGTGCTTAGATATACTGACACCGGGCGTATCTATGGAGCTACATTTGTTGACCATGAATCAACAACAGCAGCCAATGGATCAAGACTCGGCAAGGAATATTCAGCAAATGCTATTGAGCAATGGAAGAATAACATTGTTACTGAACAAGCAGTAGAACCACCGACAAGCAATCAAGAAGAAAACACACACTCAGATACCCAAACTCAACACGATACCGGCAATCATCATTCCCCCAATTCTAATAAGACTGTCGAGAGACATTCCCATGATGATTGTTCTGACTCAATTCCAGATCTTGGCGGTCTGTTCAGTATGGGACCGGCATTCAATGCCGAGGAAGAGGCGTTCTATAGGGCTATGCAACGACGCAAAAAGAAGAAGCGTCGCGGACCTAAACTATGAAAACCATTTAACACCAAATTCTAATCTATAATGAGCCAACAGGAAGATGACCTCCGGTCTTTGGCTAAAATAATGGACTTTCTGCGGGCTGTCAGCATCGTTCTCGTAGTGGCTAATATTTATTGGTTTACGAGGGTGGAAGCTGTTGACAGTGGATGGTTCAATGCCACTGCCGCTAAAATATGCGGCAACTTCAACCGCACCTGCGGGTTGTTTCATACAACTTTTTTTCTAAACTATATGCTCTTTTGCTCCTTGCTATTTCATGTTTCGGCATCAAAGGAGTCAAGAATGAAAAGATAACACCTAAGCATATTGCTATTGCAATCACCACCGGAGCGGTCATGTTCCTGTTGAACTGGTGGATGATTCCGACTCTGAAATTCGCTTACATCCTTACCACCATCATAGGATATTCTTGCCTGCTTATGGGTGGAATATGGATAAGCCGAATGTTGAAAAACAACATGATGGATGACCGTTTCAATGACGAAAATGAATCGTTCCAGCAAGAAACAGAAA
>PDYJ01003142.1_pt1 | contig 12109 bp, 10 predicted proteins | sample 1430841 | NCBI WGS metagenome assembly PDYJ01 (sample SAMN07237672, study PRJNA390542) | Gut metagenome, whole genome shotgun sequencing project. | isolation source: fecal pellets | host: Mus musculus | place: USA: New York, NY | collected 2016-10 | reverse complement strand
TCAGACCCGAGTCCTGCCAACGCCCTGTTGGTCGCATACATCAGGGAGTCTGTGGATGTATAATCCACAGGTCTGAGCCATTTGCCTTTGAGTATTCGCCACAAAGTCTCGGCAATATTCAGGTGTGGGCTATATGGAGGCAGGAAAAACAGGAACAGTCCCCGTTTCTCCCATATCGGTCTGAGTTCGGCAATGAGTTTTTCCTCGATGGACACTTGCATTGTCAAGAACAACAAAGGTATCCCTCTGATTTTGAAGGAAAGGCGGTCAAGAAAGTCTGCGACTTTATCGGCTGTAATGCTTTCGGAGGTCGTGAAAGCCTTCATAACGGTTATTACGGTCAATCATTCCAAAAATGTTGAGCCGATATCCCCGTTGGGAAGGTATATAGACATTCTCACCGGGGAACTGCCAGCCGTATGGCACATATCCCTCAGTGCAGATATGGCTCTCATCACCGTAATAAAGGTCTATGAGTCATCATTTGCCTGTCTTTCGAGTTCTTGCAGCTTCTCGGTCTTATACGCATAGAGCTGCGGCGAGGGTTGCCCCTTGGGACGTTTTCTTATACGTCTATATCTCGCGCCAATGCGGATAAAAAAGCCCTGAACGTGCTTTCGCTCGCCTCCTTTCCAGATGCTTTCTGCCACGCTTCCTTGGCTTTCATCACCCTCTGTCTGTCTTGTTCTATGGCTTTGCGGACGGCTTCCTCGTCCGAGCAATCCATTATTGGTTTGCGGCCACGGCCCGGACGTGTTTCCAATCCTGAGATACCTCGGTCTCGAAGCGTTTCACCCAAGAGTTTACAGAGATATGGTCATGTCCGTTTGCAATCCGATCTCCTTTGAGGTCAGACCTTGTGATTTCAACAGGACTGTTCGGCAGCGCATACGATATGCGTGGCTTTTGCCATTGCGAAAGCCATCCTCCAGTTGCAGACGTTGTTTGTCTGTCAGTTGTATAACTTTGATTTTTGCGATAGTCGTAAGTGTTTATGCTTATAACGCACAAACATACGCAAAAATTTTGATATAAACTAATTTTTAACATCTACTTATTTATGTCTACATTATCTCCAGTATCATAATCTTGATTTTCAATGGCTGCATATTCTTCCTTGAACTTTTCTAGGTATGTCTGATATTGGCTCTCATCTGATTCTTTACTTAAATTAATCAGATGCTTAAAGAAACTGTTTAACAGATCAATAAACGGACAATCGATTGAGTTTTCTCTATTAGATGTTGAAGAAATATCGTTCCAAACACACTGTTTGATTGCATCAGTGTTATTAGTCAAAAATGCTAAAGTTATAATTTCATTTTGTGAAGTCTGCAATAAGAGCATGTTGGAAAAATGAATACCTTATCCCTAAGCATAGAAGAAATCTCATCAATACAGATATATGCTTGAATATGGTACTTAACGTCTAAAAGCAAACCTATGTAACTATCTAATATTTTATATAGCTTGTTTGACAAATAATCTATAAAGTCCGTATAAGTTAATTTGATTGCCCCATTAAAGTAATTTTGAGAATATAATGATTGGTTTTCATTATATGTAACTAATAGATTTTTCGTCAACGCTAACGACTTCTCATAAGAAGAAATCGCGATTTCTAAATTATTGTTTAGGTGCTTATTACATATACCTTTTGAGTACAGTAATTCTAAGCACAATATTTCTAATTGGATTGGCAATTGTTTGCCATACTCAGTATGAAATTTGCCTTTTTCAATATCTCGAATTACCGTTCTGTTAACTGATTCAAATGCAAAGAAATAGTCCAATGCGTGTCCGTACTCTCCTTTCATTAAACATCCAGTACCTTTTTGAAATAAATCAAAATTTTCCATCCCGGCATTCTTCATTGACTCGGAGAAAAAACTTTCATTGAAATACGATGTCTTTATCGACATAGATTGAAGTTTCTCATTTGACGTCGCATAACCAGTTACATCTGCAAACAAGCTTTCAGATGAGATTCCAAAGAAATTTTTAAGTGCGATTTGGATATATTTTTCCAAACAAAAGGTATGGGTATTACCAAGACATTGTGTTCAGACAACTTAAAAGGTTCTATTCCAAAGAGGAAAACACTGTCCTGACGAATTATTCTATTATTGATATTGTCAGGTGTCCATACCAAAAATTTATAGGTTCCGTCGCCATTATATTTTACTGATTTCTTTGTGAGATTTAACGCACATTCTATATGTTCTAAGAAATATGAATTCTTATTAGTAATTTCAATGGAGTCTTTTAGGATGGAGTCTCGTATAATATCATAGCAAAATAAATATCCTGTTTCTTTCTTGTCTTCTTTGTCAAAATCTTGTGTAGCGAACCAAAGAGATGTTAAGAAATTTCGGCTAAAATCTAACAAGCAAGTTGCGGCTCCCATATGTTGAAGATCTGCTAATATGTCTAATTCTTTGTCTTTTATTTCCTTAGGATAAAGACGTCGAGCTTCAGTAATAAGGTTTCTAACATACCATAGATAATCTTGCTGTCGATGAGTAGAATAGTGATTGTTTAATCTAACACCAGCACCAGATCTAAGGTATTGAGGAGATAATATATCAAATAAATACCTGTTATCATCCCTTAAACTTATGATGTACTTCGCATATAGGTCTGAGTCTCCATTAGTATGAATTATATCAGTGTTAATCAAGTTTTTAATTAACTTTGATATATAGTTGTACAACTTACTCGGAACGATTTTTCCTTCAGAGTCCTTTAGTTTAGAATATTGATATTTTTTTAATTCATTGAAGATTGGATACTCAGATTTTTCATTTTTATTTATCTTTTCTATTTCGGCAGAAAGGATGGATGAAGATGTAAAGAAACGCTGTGTTACACCCGAAAGATATATTTAGGATTAGTTATGCTTGAAGTAGATAAATGGTTAAAAACCTTAATTAAGGCTGTGATATATGATAATCCTATTCCAAGATCGGTATCACTAAATGATTTTAATTGAATATCTGAGCAATTATGCATAATTCTAAAATTTTTCATGCCCAATTTTTTTGCTAGTAGGACATCTTCTTCAGAATCGCCATAGTAAGCGACACAGTCATCGATATCTAAATTGTGTTCCCTTAATCGCGTAATAACATTAGAAGATTCTTTTTTTATTTTCTTGGTTGTATTTCTCCCTATAATCACAAAACCATTTTCAGAAAAAAGGCGTTCAATAATAGTATTTGCAACATTTTGTTCTTTATTTGTCAATACAACGATATAATACCCGAGTGACAGATATGATTGCAACAAAGTTTTACCTTGAGTAATAACTTTTGGGTAAATTTTGTTTCTTATTGATGTGCGTTGACACACGAGTAACTGGATAGAGTCAAACCTACTGTAAAACTTCTTAAGAGGAATCTTATTATGATGAAGAATTTCTTCAACGGCCTTTAATAACTTATGAATTGGTATTGATGGATTGTAGTCTGTCTGTTTGAATTTTGAAAGATTAAGTTCCTCCATCGTTTTATTTATACAGTTAAATACACATTCATAGGAGTCTATGAGTGTGCCATCGAGGTCGAATATGACGAATTTACGATTGTCGGGCATTACCGGAATTAGTATTTGATTGTGATTTATCGTTGTCCTTCGTTGGGACGTTGAGATTGACCAACGCCAAATAGTTGACGATGGTCTGATTCATTTCTGTTGGAAAATTGTCCCAAATTAAACTCTTCGCCACCTTCAACAGGAATTGATGATACTGTTACCTTAACAGGTATATTCATTGAGAAAGTGTTTGACAAAAAGATGCTATAAATCAACAATCCGACAGAGGATCGTTAATATTTCTCTCCGTAGTACGATTCGTATGTATTCAGAAGGAAAAATTGTAATGGATTGTTGTACCAATTGGCTACATCCGCAGCAACTGATCCATCAATGTCATTATACTGTACGCTTGCTTTCATATAATTATACTGGTTTTGATAGTATCCACGATGTAGCGAACGTCGTCATCAGTCACGTAGGGGCCGGCGGGAGGCAGATGCCGACTTTGAAGAGGGATTCGCTGACGCCGTTGACGTAGGCAGGAGCGTTTTTGTAGACGGGCTGCTTGTGCATTGGCTTCCAAAGCGGACGGGCCTCGATGTTGGCCTTATCGAGATAGATGCGCAAAGCCTCTACATTTTCGTTGGGCTGACAGTCGGTGGTGGCTGTTGAAGCGGCGTGAATCACGCCAGCGGCGCCACCGACTGCTCCGGAGATGATGGTCTTGTAGGCGATCTTCTGACCCTTGATTTTGAGGTCGGGGTCGAGCGTGGCCGTGCAAAGCCAGAAGTTGGAGTCATATTCCGGCGCAGGATTGCAGTGCATGGTGATGCCCTTGACATTCTTCAACAGCTCGCAATACAGCTTCTGCACATGGCGGTGATGTTCAAGATGTTCATCGAGTACTGTGAGTTGCGCTCGACCAATACAAGCTGAGATATTTGAAAGACGATAATTGTAACCAACTACCTCGTGCTGATAATATGGGTAGCCTTCGCGGGCTTGGGTTGCATACCATTTTGCTTTGTCTGCCGTAGCCTTGTCGGGGCAAATCAACGCCCCGCCACCAGAGGTTGTTATCATCTTGTTGCCGTTGAAACTCAGAATACCAAATCGTCCGAATGTACCGAGAACTTTGCCGTTATGGCGTGAGCAAAAGCCCTCGGCGGCATCCTCTATTACCGGAATGTCGAAACGGTTGGCTATTTCTAATATTCTTTCAATCTGATATGGCATTCCATATAGAGCTACCGGTATAATGGCTTTTGGCTTTCTACCTGTCTTGGCTATGCGATCTTTGATAGCCTCTTCAAGCAGCTCCGGATCCATATTCCACGATTCCTTTTCCGAATCAACAAACACGGGTGTTGCTCCGAGATATGCAATTGGATTGGTTGAAGCGCAGAAGGTCATTGTTTGCACAATTACTTCATCACCGGGCTTAACTCCACAAAGAATCAGTGCAAGATGAATCGCTGAAGTTCCCGATTCAAGAGCGACAACATTTTCTGCACCTATAACCGCACTGAGCTCTTTCTCAAAGGCATTGACATCCGGCCCCATCGGCACAGCCCAATCCTGTGCAAGCGCAGGCTTGATAAAATCTAACTCCCGCCCACTCATCTTCGGCTTACAAAGCAAGATTCTTCCTCTCATATTTTGTCATAAATTAATTGTCGTCATCTTCGTTATTTTGTATAACTTGTACTCTATCATCCTTAAAATGATACTTATGCCCATTCTCTACAACCCGTTTTATCCAGTCATACACTTCTTGCGATGAATAGACATGGTTTCCCTTATCGTCTTTTTTCTTCAACAAAGCTAATGCAAGTAAGGAGAATTCATTGGGTAGAGAGGTGGCAAATATGCCTAAATCATCAGTATTTACTGTGACTGGTAATGGATATCTTGATTCCGGTTCATGAACCGGCATAAATCGGAATATTGGATGGTTCTCAAACTTTTCCAAATGACCTATGCGGAAATTAGATGATGGACAACATTCAATACCTAGACGGCATTTGGATATTTCCTGAATCATCTTATTCTGCAATTCAAGGATAAGATTTGGATACCCATCCGGAAGATGATAGGCTTTTATAAGTTTACCCTTTCTTCTGACGTCCATATTGAAATGGTAATCAGAATATAGTCGTACTGCGACTGTATTATATTTTCTGATATCATCGATTCCCTTGTGTTGTTGCAAGTCAAAGCTTCTCCAACTGTCGCTGTCTGAAATACTCTCATTTCTCATCCGTTTGTTGAATACGCCTTGCTTATAATAGTTGGGATTGTCTCCGCGTAGCAGCATAGACTGGTAGTAATCGGATATGTCAATATTCCCAGAACCTGCTTGCTGGTATCCTATTGTCCAAAGTAACAGTTTGTATGTGTCCAATATAAAATGTTCTGCTGCGGGAGATATAGTTATGTTATGCTTACGAGAATAACAATAAAGCCACACAACATTGTCAAGCATCCATTGTTGTGGTATAGCTATATAATTGTGCCTTAACGAATAAAATCGTATAGGATTTAGGCCAAGAGCAATGGCATGCCCGATTCTATCTCCTGCTTCCAAGCCGAGAAACCATATGGCCTCATCTATGGACCTCAGGCCGTCTGCCAAATCATAGAAATCTTCTCCTGCATGAAAAGTGGCAAAATATCCGTGATATTTAAGAAATCTGAATGACTGTGCGAATACTTCAGGACGGCAATAAAGCTCCGAACTTGCGGCATCAATAGCAGATGTCATTGAGCTATCCATAGCATGATCACGAATGTGTTTCAATCGTATGCTGTTATGAAGATTATCATATCGTAATTTGAAATCCCTTGCGGTTAGTCCTATTTCCTTATTTTCTTGAGTCTTGATAAAATGGAAAAGTATGCTTACTTCAATGTCATTTAAGTTCTTTAGCTCATCCTTAATTTTACGGTATAATTCCTTGAATTCAGATGGTTTATTAACTGGTGCAACTCTTGCTTCATACACCTTGTTATAATTGAACACACACGCTTCCCATATAGGTAAAATAGATAACAATTCGTTATACTTGGGTGTGAGAAATGTTGACTTCAAATCCTGAAATCTTTTGAAGTTTCCAAATCCAGTGTTGTCATTGATTTGCACCATGAATGACCGAAACTGATTCTTACGCAGCAGATACCTGTAGAATAGCTTATGAATTATGATATCGTTTGTTCTCAATACTTTTGAGAACATTAAATAGAGAAATTTCCGCTCACCGACAAATATGCTCATATTTCGCGAGTTTGGAGCATAAATATAATCATAATCATTAGGGTCAGTCCTGTATGCGCTTGTACTTTTATCCAGTTCTATCCGTTTTGTTTCTAACGAATATTCATCTGAGAACTTTGGTAAAGAGCCGCCCTTAGATATAAATTGCCAAAGCCTAAATCTTATATATGCGGCTTCGGCTACGGCGTTATAAATTTTGTTTGCTATATAGTCCTCTCTTGATGGATCCTGAATTTTTGCAAGTTTCTTGAAATGTGATGATTGCCTTGAGATATGATTCATCAGACAAACCCATGAGATAGCAAAATTGTCTGTGGCGGCTTTCAGATGACTATGTAGTTCGCATAATCTGACTGTACTGAAAATATAGTGCAGGTGAGGATTGTCGTTATGTAATACTGATGGTATCTTTTCGAAATTCTGAAATTGAATACGGTCTTCACTTTGATGCCGTTTTTCGTATGCCAGCAGAGCCATTGTGAAAATATCCTCGCCAAGAACTTGCGACACTTCTCTCCATCTGAATAAATGCTGGAACTTTACTTTGGGGATACCACTCATGTCACGAAGCAACTCGTTCGACAATCGGCATACGACGTTGAATATATTTTTGTTTTCCGGATTTTCACTGTCAGAACCATCAACAGGTTCACTCCAATCATCACGGTATAACCCATATATCATCCTTATCTGATCATCGGATAATTCTTTATGGTGAATCCTGCATTCATCCACAAATGATGCCTCGTCAATCAGAAGATTTGCCATGTCAAATTCAGGCTTATCCGTGATATTATTGCAGAATCGTTCTGCAATATCAGCAAACGATGTTTCGACAAATATTCTGATTAAGTCCATCCTTAAACCTATTTGTAAGAAGCCAACTGTTTGATTGTCTCTTCAAGTTTCTTTTGGGTGGTTCTTTGATTCATAGATATCTCATCTTTATCTGAATTTAAAGACAATATCAGTGTTGTCTGAGATTCGAGACCCATTGTCAACTCATCAAGTTCATGCTTCAGTAATTCCGAATCCTTACTTCTCAGAGTAATTTCTGAATCAAGTTTTTGACAACTCCATGGTTGCATCCAATAATTCATTTGCAGAATTTGCTAGTTCTTTATTTTTCTCATCTATTTTATTATCAAGAGCACTAAGCTCTTGTGTTAATTTTATCGAACTAAGCCTATCATCGCCCTCATCATTGAGATATAATTGGTTAATGCATTTATCTCTATGTGCAGTAATTTCTTTTAGATTCACTTCAATATTACTATGCAGCCTGTTAATTTCTCCGATTCTGATGATACACTTTTGTTTTTTAAGTGATAGTCCGCTGATTTCATCTTCAACGTGTCTATATTTATCCATACAGTTTTGGCGTTCCTTTTCAATAATGATGCGTTCTTTCTTCGCTTTAGAAATTTCAGCTGATATCGCTTTAAGTCTTGCCTGAAGTTCTTTGTCCTTAGAACTTATATTATTTGCATAGTTTGATATATAATAAAAACGCAAGGTTTTGTCAAACAAGTCAGATAATAGCGTATCGGGAAGTAAAGGATATTCAAAGAGTGCCTGAACTATGATTTCAGACCTAATTTCTGTATCTCTTGATTTATTAAATAAGTCAGAAACATATTGAACCATTTGCTCAATATGATTTTTCGAGATTTTCTCTGCATCCAAAGAAAGAACCTTCTGCAAGATTTCTTCCAATTGATAATTCTGATTTGAGATTACCTTATTCGATGAAGAATAAATTTTGGTGAACAGTCTTGTCAGCATTTCATCTGCCGCAACCTTTTTAAGGACATCAGACAACCGACATAGAGGAGTGAACTCTATCTTATGAAAGCTGGTATTGTCTACTCCTCTGTCATATGTCTTAACAGAATATGAAGAGTCTATTCTACCAAACCTGCTGTAAAAATCCATTATAACGCCAATAGCATCAAGGCTATCCGGGCGTAACATCGTTTTATTACGTTTAAGCCATAGTTCCAAATCGGCACGCACTTCCATGTTTCTTAGACATATCCTCGACATTAAGTCTGCAAATTTATTGCGGTCATCATATCTTCTATCGCTGCCGTTCAAAAGCTTATATAGTAAGGATCTTTTGCAACTTAGTGCCAAATCATAAAACTTTGGACTATATCTGTAGTATGCAATTTTTGGAAATACCATTGTAAAGAATGGTGCAGTTATGTCAAATACTATATTCTTTGTATTGGTGAATGGTTGCAGATATGACAACTCAATATTTGTTCTCCATGCATCGTAATTCCGCCATGAATAATCGTCAGACCTTAATTGTGTGCGTCTGCGGGAACAGAATATGAAGAACTCAATCAGATTTATACGTATCGACTGTTCTGCCGTAGGTTCTTTCCATTTACCTTTCCCATCAGATAAGTCACGAATCAAAGCAGAAATCTCATTACGCAAGGTAAACCCATCTATCAATGATATTTCTCTTGAACTACCCAATTTGTCTGTCGGTAAAAAAGTATTTCCTACAATCGTAAAAAAAACTACCACCTACCAACTTAAAATAATCCGGAAGTGAGATTGCCTTATCTTTTCGTAACAAAGGTATTGTAGATGGAGAATCTTCCACAATCTTAACGCCATTGCTATCCAGATTATCAGTCATTTCGTCATATAGTTCATAGAGCTTTATGGAATAGAATGTTTGGATAAAAAAAATCAATCGATCAGTTTCCGCTGTGTCATCCAATTCCTTAACAAGAGATACTACATACGAAACATCGCCAATTGATATATTACCATTGTAATTTGCCGATTCGGTAATCTCTCTTAATTTTATTCTTTGTAGTTTCGACTCTTCATCAATGCCAGTTGATATACTGTCAATGTCTTGCCATGACTTTAATGATTGACAGTTCATTATAAGAAAGCTAATTACTTTTTTATTTATCTTTTCAAGTGTGTCTTCTTTGATAAGGGAGGATGCGAAATCCTCGTACTTATACGAGAGTGTCGGTAGCCACTGGTCTTTGATATATTCCTTAAATGTGTATTTGTTATATTCGTGAATCGACTTGTCTCCATCTTTCGGATTCTCCATTTGGCATAAGGCGGTCACGAGCATTCTTAACTCACGAAGATTCCTAGGAATGATCAGACTGGCATGGTCCTCATGGTTATAGAATAGGAAACGGGTCTTTTGAAAAATTAACTGTAAGACTGCAAACTGCGTCATTACGGGCTCAATGATTAGGCTTCCATTATCTCTAACTTCAAGTTCCATCTTCATGAAACTGTCGGCGTCGGGCATAATAACACGATGGCCTAATGGCAAAAGCTTGTCAAGATATCTGGTTGCCATTTCTGATATTTCATGTTCCGCAATCAAACCTTTCTTAGAATACTTGTCAAGGCTATTCACTATACCTAATTTTAGTTGCGACAGTTTCGCTGCCATTAGCACTATGACATTAGGTAGGACAAGATTCATTCGAATCTGTTCTATCATTCGATAAGACGCGTTGATATTCAGGTCAAGGTCATCAATTACTACAACCAGACATTTCTTTCCAATAAATTTGAGATAGCAAGTAATCAGTTCGTTTAAAGACTGGCTTAATTCAATGCCACTACTTAATCTTCTCACATCGTCTAGATCATCATATGGTAAGTCAGAATATTTGGAGTCAATAAATTGAATAGCATGTTTGACATTACTGAATTCGGCCTGAATTTTCTTTATCTCGTTCCTTTTATCAGTGGAGAAGTTCTCATATTTTTCAATACTCTTTTTAAACTGCTTATAGAACTCTCCGATGAAGAATTCTAGAATGTTATGGTCATTGTCAAAAAAGGATGGGTCAATAATATCAAGGATGAATAAATCTTCATTAAGTGTTCTATTTTCTTCGACGACCTGTTTCTTGAATATTTCAAGTGTGGATAATAAACAAGAAGTTTTACCAGAACCTCTATCCCCAAGGAAAGCAACTATATTGTTAGGATAAATATGTTGTTGAGAGGCAACATCTTGGAACAATCCGCTACTATTACATCTATTGCAGAATGAATTATAAAGTCCATTCATAATGTCAAGACCTTTGTCTATCGCATCCGAGAATGGAGAGTCTTTGTAATTCTCAAAATTGGTAATGGTGGGAAGACTTTCCTCTCCTATATTGAAGATTAACTTCTTTCTATCCATAATATTATTTGTTATATTCGATGGAATGAGGTTTATTAACCCTCTTGGTTTTAGTCGAGCATATCCTCTGGTTCAAGAGGAGTGTATGGGCCGTCTTTGACTTCGAAGATGGCAGATGGTTCGAGGACTTCGATGCCGTGCCATTGGCCGGCGGGAATTTGAACGCCGTGGTTGCCTTGGGTAGGATCGAGCAGATAGCGTTCGGTTTGAGCGCCCATGTCGTTGTAGAACACCACAAACATCTTGCCTCGCAATATGACATAGGTTTCTGCTGTGTGGCGATGGCGGTGAATGGGCAGCGGTGTACCGGGTAGCAGCACGTTGATTAGTCGCTGGGCTTTTGCGTCAAGGCTGTCGTGCAGATTATAGTTCATGCGAAGGCGGGGACTTGCCTCGGCCTTGGAAGTTATATCATCGAGAAGTTGGTCGTTGATTATCATGATTGGAGTTGCTTTGATTTTAGAAAATAATTATTGTAAAGTTCTTTTTATAGCTTCGTTAAAAGGGACCTTCACATAATTTCCGTTGGGATAAGCTGATACTTTTTCCGAATATGCAACACCGCCATATCCCTTTACAGCTAAAGATAAAAAGCTAAGTAATCGCACAATAACGCCTGCAACTTTAGACTTTTTCTTATGTAAACAATTGACTTTGCAAATTTCGGTCATAAGCTCTACAGCACTTACTGCTTTGTCATCTTGTGGGGTAAAGATTCCACGACTTCTATTAATGATCAGCAGACGAATAATCTCACATAGATTGTCAATATATATTACGCTCTGTTTTATATCCCCATACGCGTCAGGAATGACAGGAATCTTGCTGACAATGTTTGAATATCCAGTTATATATCCGCCTTTACATCCTTTACCATAAACATTTGGGGGTCGTACAATGGTGATTAAGAAACTGTCATCTTCCAACTCTTTTAATAAATTTTCTGCTTTGTATTTACTTTTCCCATATAAACTTTTGGGATTAATTGGAGTTGACTGGTCAATGATATTATTGGACAGTTTTTTTCCCAATTCCATAAACAGCCATAGAGCTCATAAACACAAACTGCCTCACTCCTGATTGCTTGGCTTCTTGTCGCAACC
>PDYJ01000138.1_pt1 | contig 12163 bp, 8 predicted proteins | sample 1430841 | NCBI WGS metagenome assembly PDYJ01 (sample SAMN07237672, study PRJNA390542) | Gut metagenome, whole genome shotgun sequencing project. | isolation source: fecal pellets | host: Mus musculus | place: USA: New York, NY | collected 2016-10 | reverse complement strand
TAGATTCTATTTACGCGATAGCTGCTGATACGGACGGTGTGGACGGTAACGGTGAATCTGCCGGCGCAATGCTCAGGCCCGACACTATGAAGAGGGCTAAAGAGATGAACCTGGACCCGGAAGTATTTTTGAAAGAACATAATGCACACGAATTCTTCCGATTGCTGGGAGATTCTCTGGATACCGGTCCGACTCGAACAAATATCAATGATTATCGTGCGATCCTGATCCCCTAAGAATTACCACCAACCTTCCGTAAGGAAGGTTGAGTCGTCTTTGTAAGCTGGTTTGACAACTTATAATGTCGAAACTTGGTTAGTTACTACCTTCAAAACATACTATTTTTGATCCAAAGGAGGCCGCCGCAGATTCACAAGCTGACACGGCGGAAGAAATGACTGCTTCATCAACTATGTTCCGTTTAGACGCTTCACGAGCTTTATCAGACTTCCGTACTGAAAGGCTCTTAAAGAAAATTCGTCAATTTGTTCCGGGAGTGGCAACACTCAATAGCCGGTACATTCACTTTGTCCATACTGCAGACGAACTTTCTGTCCTTGACATGACACGTCTGAAAGACATCCTCAATTACGGTGAAGAGTGCTTGGTTACTCATACCCCTAACAAATTCTTGGTTGTTCCTCGTTTAGGAACTGTTTCTCCTTGGGCCTCCAAAGCTACTGACATTATTCATAATTGCGGCTTGAATCAGGTTCTGAGAGTAGAAAGAGGCACTTTATACGAGCTGACTTTTAAAGAACCACGTCTTTTGACAGACAAGGAAAAAGAGCAAATTGCTTCCGTCATTCATGACAAGATGACAGAAAGCGTTGTTGATCCGGATGTTTCTGCTGAAGTCGTTTTTGGTGAAGCACAAGGCGAACCGATGCGTACGGTCGATATTCTGAAGGAAGGCAGAGAAGCCCTCGTTAGAGCAAATGGCGAGTTCGGCTTGGCCCTGAATGAAGACGAAATTGATTATTTAGTCGACGCTTTCACAAAATTGGAACGTAATCCGACAGATGTCGAATTGATGATGTTTGCACAAGCAAACTCTGAACACTGCCGTCATAAGATTTTTAATGCTAAGTGGACAATTGACGGCAAGGACAAAGATAAAACTTTGTTCGGCATGATTCGCGAAACTCATAATGCCCATCCGGAAGGCACGATTGTTGCTTACTCCGATAATGCAGCCGTATTTGAAGGCAGTGAAGTGGATCGTTTGTATCCGAGAGGGAATGAATCTGCTTTAGGCGGCCGAGAATATTCTTATGAGAGTGAACCTACTCACACCGTTTTTAAGGTCGAAACTCATAACCATCCGACTGCTATTTCGCCGTTCCCTGGAGCCTCTACCGGTTCCGGCGGCGAGATTCGTGACGAAGGAGCCACCGGCCGCGGTGCACGTCCGAAAGCAGGTTTGACCGGTTTCACCGTTTCCGCATTGAATCTTCCGGGCTACGGACAGAAATGGGAAACCGATAAAGACGTTGCTGTTGATGGGCCGGAAACGGAAGAACTCTATGGTTCCCCAAGCCGTATTGCCTCTTCCCTGGAAATTATGACTGACGGTCCTTTAGGAGGCGCCGCTTTCAATAATGAATTCGGACGCCCGAATGTTCTCGGTTATTTCCGTGCATTCCAGGCGAACGTCGGCGGAAGACGCTACGGTTACCACAAGCCGATTATGTTGGCCGGCGGTATCGGTAATATCAAGGAAGGCCAGACTCATAAATTAGATTTACCCACCGGGACATACTTAGTTGTTCTCGGCGGACCCGGAATGCGTATTGGTATTGGGGGAGGCGCAGCTTCCTCTATGGCCTCCGGCTCTAACTCCGAATCGTTGGATTTTGCCAGCGTTCAGCGCGGCAATCCGGAAATGGAAAGAAGAGCCCAGGAAGTTATCGATAGATGCTGGGAAGCCGGTGAAAACAATCCCATTTTGGCTATTCACGATATCGGTGCAGGCGGTCTTTCTAACGCTATGCCGGAATTGGCAGACCTTTCGGGTAGGGGCGCCCATCTTGATTTAAAGAAGGTTCCGGTTGAAGAATCTGGAATGAGCCCGTTGGAGATTTGGTGCAACGAGTCACAAGAAAGATATGCCTTGGCAATCGATCCGGGCAAACTGGAGCAATTTGAAGATTACTGCAAACGCGAAAGGTGTCCGTATGCGATCCTCGGACAGATTAGTGCCGACGACAACTTAGTGGTTGATTCCATCAAGGAAGGAGAAGAAGCCGTTGACATGCCAATGAGCGTTCTTCTCGGTAAGACTCCTAGAATGCATAGAAACGTCGAGTCCGAAGCCCCTTTGAAGATGAAGAGCAACTTGGATGTTGATCTTAAGGAGGTCATCCACGATATTCTTCGTCATCCGACCGTTGCCAGCAAGAAATTCTTAATTACCATCGGTGATCGAGCTGTCGGCGGATTGACTTGCAGGGACCAGATGGTCGGTCCATGGCAGGTTCCGGTAGCCGATGCTGCCGTTACAGCCCTCGGCTTCCACACTTACAAGGGTGAAGCGATGGCAATGGGAGAAAAGACTCCGTTAGCCATTTCCAATGCTGCCGCGGCCAGCCGTATGGCAATTGGCGAAGCATTAACAAACTTAGTTAGTGCAGATATTGATTTAGACAGAATTATTTTATCTGCCAACTGGATGGGTGCTTGCGGACAACCGGGACAGGATGCTTCCTTGTTTGCCGGTGTAGAAGCCGCCAGCACATTCTCCCAAGAGTTAGGAGTCAGCATCCCTGTCGGCAAAGACTCCCTTTCTATGAAGACGTCTTGGAAAGATGCCGAAGGAAAGGACAAGAGCGTCACTTCTCCGGTTTCATTGATTGTATCTGCGGCCGCTCCGGTTAAAGACATCCGCAATACTATGACTCCGCAGTTTGCCGATAAGGTTCTTGACAGTTCATTGCTTTTAATTGATCTTGGTCAAGGTAAAGACCGTATGGGCGGCTCCATTTATTCCCAGGTTACTCAGCAGTTTGACTCTGAGACTCCTGACGTCGACAACGCAGCCGACTTGAGCAAGTTCTTGAAAGTGATTAGAGAGCTTGCATCTAAAGGCGTTATTTTGGCCTACCACGACAGAAGCGACGGCGGATTAGCTGCTACTCTCTGTGAAATGATGTTCGCCAGCCGTATGGGTGTAGAACTTGTAGCTGACGGGTTGATTGCTAACGGCAGGAACTTAAATGAAGCCCTCTTCAATGAAGAACTCGGTGCCGTCATTCAAGTTTCCAGAGGCCGTGCTCATGAAGTTAAGAGCGCTTTTGACAATGCAGGACTTGGCCACTGCCTGGTTTATCTCGGCAATATTCTTCGTGAAGAAGAATTCTCCATCTATTTGAGAGGCGACTGTGTATTCTCAGAAGGACGCAGCTCCTTAGAAAAACTGTGGAGTGAAGTCTCTTGGCAAGTCGCTCGCCAAAGAGACAATCCTGCTTGTGCAGACAGCGAATACGCATTGATTGACTCTAAGAAATGCGGACTGGTTTTGGCCACAGGTTTCGATCCCGAAGAAAACATTGCCGCTCCGTTTATTAATTCCGGAGAAAGACCGAGGGTTGCAATTTTGAGAGAGCAGGGCGTCAACAGTCAGAATGAAATGGCCAGCGCCTTTATGCAAGCCGGCTTTGACGCCGTTGACGTTCACATGACAGACCTCTTGGAAGGCAGAACTGATTTGCTGTCATTTAATGGTTTGGCAGCTTGCGGCGGATTCTCCTACGGTGACGTTTTAGGCGCCGGCGGCGGTTGGGCTAAGACAATTCTGTTCAACGAACGTCTTAAAGAGCAGTTTGTGAAGTTCTTTGAAAACGGCAATACCTTTACCTTGGGCGTCTGCAACGGCTGCCAGATGATTTCTCAATTGAAATCTTTGATTCCGGGTGCACAACACTGGCCGTCTTTCGAGAGAAACCTTTCTGAACAGTTTGAAGCTCGTTTAGTCAACGTCAAGATTTTGCCGTCCCCGTCTATTCTCTTTACCGGAATGGCCGGTGCAGTTCTCCCTGTGGTTAATGCACATGGGGAAGGTCGAGCATTCTGGGCAAATCCAGCAGATGAAGAACTTGCAATTCCGGTAGCCTGCTATGTGGACGAAACACAAAATCCAACCGAGATTTATCCGCTGAATCCAAACGGTTCAAGACTTGGAAGGACTTCTTTCACAACTACGGACGGCCGTGCGACAATCATCATGCCTCATCCGGAAAGAAGCTGGCGATCTGTTCAGCTGTCTTGGAGATCTCCGCTTCTGCGTGATGTCTCTCCATGGGCACGCATCTTCCAAAACGCAAGGGTTTGGTTAGGCTAGTCCTAAATGGATTTCCAAACTTGGCTGAGTTTTGCCGGAGCAAGTTTCATATTAAGTCTTGCTCCGGGGCCGGACAATATTTTTGTCTTGATGCAGTCGGTCATTTACGGCAGATCCGCAGGGCTGAAGATTGTTTCGGGATTATGTACCGGACTCCTGGTTCATACTTTGTTAGTGGCTGTGGGAGTCTCGGCTCTTATTCGTGCTTCTGAGACCGCTTTCTTCTGTTTAAAGGCAACAGGAGCTCTTTATTTGGCCTATTTGGCTGTCATGGCTTGGAAAGCTCCGTCGACTCCAATGGCCGAAGAAAAAGGCGAAGTTAAAGAGGCGATGTCTTTCAGTAAATGGTGGTCCCGCGGTTTCATCATGAACCTGACTAATCCCAAGGTCATCATCTTTTTCTTGGCCTTCTTCCCCCAATTTTTGCTCCCCGGAGAGAACACCGAGGTTCAGATTTTGATGATGGGATTAACTTTTATCGTTGCCACGGTAATTGTGTTCGGTGCAATTGCGTGTTTTGCGGAATTCGTCAGAGAAAAGATTTCGTCTGCGCGTGTACAACAGATTATTAATCGTACAGGTGCAGTGATTTTCATGGGATTAGCCGTCAGTTTGGTGTTTTCCGTTTGATTTCGGTCAGGCAAAAACGAGCTGCCTCTCGATAAAGAGCAGATAGAAAAGAAGGAGGAATTTGCCTCCTCCCAATTACCACTTAACGCTGTTTGCTTACCACCGCAATCAAACTTTCTCTTTATTAATTTTCAACAGAACAAATCCTATAAAGACTCCTAAACAAGTTAGTGCACAGCCGCATAGGTAGACATAGGAATAAGACCCGTCAATGGCGAGCACTTTTATTAGCCACGGGCCAATAATGCCGGCGAGTGAAAAGCCGTAGAACATTAAGCCGTAGTTAGTGCTGTTGTGTTTTGTTCCAAAAACTGCGGCGGTAAATCCCGGATATATTCCCATGAGAGAACCGAACGCAAACCCAATGCAGGCGAAAGCGGCGTAGAAGAGGAATAGATGGTCTGCATCTGCAAAGACTAACAACGATAAACCGGCTGCTGCCCCGATGGCAGCCCCAATTAAGGTTGGCAGCTGACCGAATTTATCGGAAAGTACGCCTGTGACAAGTCGGGCAAATGTATTGACCAAAGCGATGAAAGCAACAGCACCGGCGGCTGCAGCTGCGGAATAGCCGATTTGAGTGCGGGCAATTACTGCGGCATGAGAAAGAATCATCATTCCGCTGACGCCGCAACAAAGAAGGAATGCAAACATCAGCCAAAACCTAGGCCTTTTGAGCATGGAGAGAGTATCTACGTCTAAGGATGCGAAGTTGTTGGTTGGTTTTGTCCAACCTTGCGGAACGAAGTCGGGCGGACATTTAATGCTCAATAATCCGCCTAAGACAATTACTGTCCCGAAAACAATTCCCAGAGATTCAAATGCAAACGAAATTCCGTTTGTAGCGATAAGGTACTGGCCGATAGGCGGCACAATCACGGAACATAGACCGTAGAAGCCGGTAGTTAAACCGCCCGCAAGACCGCGATGGTCCGGAAAGAATTTAATGGTGTTGTTAACGGCAGCGCCATAAGTGAAGCCAAGTCCCAAACCAAAAATTAATCCATATGAAATAAGGAAGGAAAGGAAAGTCCCGGATGCTCCGGAAAAAAACATCCCGGCTCCGATGAAAAGACCTCCTACAACAATCACGGCTTTTGGTCCCAGACGATCCACAAAATAACCGCCCAATATCATCGGGATTGGCGCAAGACCGTTGCAAACGCTAAAGGCTATTGCCAGATCTCCGGCGGTTATGAGAGAGCCAGTCAACTCTGAAAGTTGCTGAGCTTTCGGGCCGGCAAAGACGCTCCACGCATAAACCGAGCCGGTGCAAAGATTAATCAAACAGGCGATGGCCAATAAAGTCCAACGTTTATGAGTGAAGTTTTTCATTTTATTCTTCCTTCTTAGCAGAGATCTTCCATACGATTGTTTAGTTCTCTCCAGGTCTGAGCCTGACTGGTTAAGAAACCTTCAATGAGTTCGTCAAGTTTTTGTATAAGTCCCTGCGTATTATTTAGCATACGTTGAATTTCAGACTTTTGAGGGCCGCCCAAGGTTCTGCGAGATTCTACTATTTGAGTGGGATCTATAGCTGAAAAGAAGGCTGATTCTGTCAAAGGGAAAGGTCTCAGGCTAAGATTCTTTTGCTCAAAGAAGGCTTCCCATTGCTCTAAAACCTGTTCAAAATTTACGTTAAGAGGAGTCAGTCCTTCTTTCTTGGCAAAAGTAACAAAGAAGCTTGCAAAACCATGGCTGGTTCTGAAGTCCATTCCGTTTTTAGTGAGTTGATCGGCAATCTCTTGAGTACAGGACCAGTCCGAATTTATTTCGTTCAGAGCTCTTTCTTTGTTGATTCGGATCCCGGAAACTATAGTGGAAAAAGTTCGCAGGACTTGGAATGCGTCTCTGCATAGCTCTGCAATTAGTAAATCGTCGCGCATATCCGGCATTCCGGTTGAAAGATTCTGTGCTCTCAAGAGCCAGCTTTGAGTCTGCGCTGTAACAACTGCGGCGTCACGACGGCAATCGTTGACGTAGCCCGGATTGCGTTTCTGCGGCATTGCGCTGGAGATATATGTGCTGCCGTTTAAGCAAAGCAGTACCCACGGCGAAGCTTGACTGTATTGAACGGAAAAATCCGCTAGGAAAGAGTTGACGAGTGCCATCAATGAAGCGGTGCATTGAGACAATTCCAAAGGCAGCGTGTTTCCTGCAATCTGTCCGGCATCGAATGCGTTGACAGCGGGAGAGTCAAATCCTAAGAGTTCAGCCATGCGGTCTCGGTTCAAAGGCCAGCCTGAACCGTTCAGGACCCCTGATCCCATAGGACATATGTTGTACCGAGAGAGACACTGCTCCAGTCTTTCTGCCTCACGCAAGAAGGCACTGCAGAAGGCGAGAATGTAATGTGCATAGCGGTTTGGCAGGGCCTGGACGCCGTTTGTGTAAGCAGGAACTACGGTATCTTCTTCTCTTTTAGCAAGATCGTAAAGAGCAGAAACTACAAGGTGGATGCCATCCAATATTTTGATGATCCTTTCTTTGTTCAGACCTGCATTTACCGTGGCAAGAATATCTTGACTGGATCGGCCGATATGAATAACCGATGCGTTCATGCCGGCCCGATTGAGCATTTCCGGTTCAAAGGCAATATAGGTTTGGGCCGGGGCAATCTTACCCTCATGCTCATCTTTCTGCATGGAAAAGAGAGCTGTTGCCAGAGCTTGCGCTAATTCAGGGCTGAGAAGACCTTCTTCGAGGTTGCTCACCACGGAAGCCTGATTGATTCGATAGAGCCAGTCTGCGGTGGTTCCGACTTTAACTCGGGAGTCTTTGGCCTCTAAGTTGTCTTGTGGCCGAGTCATTTGAAATCCAAGCATTTGTTCTTGACCTCGCGGGGGCCCTTAGGCCCCGATGAAAAAACTAATTATTCTGAAAAAAGTTTAGAAACGGTGCATCAAACCGGCAATGAATTCTCTGGAGTGAATATTCTTTGTTTGCCAGTCAGCATGCTGCCAAAATGCTCCGGTGATGGCATAAATGCTTGTTCTCTTGGAAAGAGGATATACGTATCCTAATCCGCCGTTGATTCTGTTGAACTTGTTATTCGTTGTAGTATTTTGGTTCTCACCGAAGGAGTAGCCGACGGATACCTTAACTTGTCCGGCACCGAGTTTAAATTCCGTACCAGTGGAGAAAGCCCATGCTTTGAAACCATTATTTGTACCGACTTTACCTTTATTGCTCTGTTCAGCCAAAATCGGTGCAAATTCTTTAGTTGAGTAGCCGCCGATGTAAGCAATATTTTTCATATATTGAGCGGTACCGAAAAGCTTGAAGCTGTCAAATTTATAGTGACCGCCTAAGAGAACTTTGTAGGCATCTTTCAGTTTCCAGTTGCCTTCTTTAAGGGCTGCGCTTTGAACGTTGAGCCAGTCTCCGGCTAATGCAACAAAATACTTAGGCTGCGTGTAGGTGAAACCTAAAGCCATATAGCGGTTGGTTTTCGAGGTTCCTTCAGTTTCGCTGGAGGCTCCGTTAGCGTACTGATAATGGATTTCGAATCCTCCGAAGGACGGAGAACGGTAGTTGACCATATTGTCATGACGAGCTGACGCAAGCGTGCCGACGAACTTCCATCCGCCTGTCATGTTCCCCCAACCTGCGCCGAAAGGATTGACCCGAGAGTTAAAAAGGCCGGTAGTTCCGGAGCCGGTAAGCATGGCAGGCATACGGCCCATTTTTAAGGTTCCGTAAGTTTTAGAGGAGATGCCTAAGGAGGATTCTCTCTCAAAGGCTTTACCGGAAATATATTCTGCACCGTCGTCCGCAAGGAAGCCTTGTTCAAGATGGGCTATTACAGCAACATCCGGAGTTAAATCTTCGCGGATCTTGAGGCCCCATGTTGACACATTGCCTGTGCCTTCCATGTATCGAGTTGAAGCGCCGTTTCGAGCGACTTTACCGTCTGCATTCAAAATATTAGGTGCACGTTGTCCGACTGGGCCGGCCATTCCTAAGTTTGCATTCTCATGTAAAACAGTCACGCCTTGATCTAAGAAACCGAATAGTTCTACCTTGGATTCAGCGTGTGCAAGAGATGCAGCAGCAATGGCGACGGAGATAACTAGAAGTTTTTTCATTTTATTTTCCTTGAAAAGAGGTAAAAGGGTTGGCTGGAGTTAGATGACGACTAAGGATTTAAGCTTCTATTGAGTCTTGTTAGGTTTGGTGTAACTGAAAAAACCGGAAGGTTTTTCCGTTCATAAAAAGAAAGACCTTTATCGGTGCAGAAAGCAGTCGGCGTTCCTGAATGCAGGATTCCTCGACTTAAAAGAGTCCGGCCTTGAACGATAACAAATTCTGCTTTACCGGTCTGAGGATTGAAAATCGTAATATCCGCATCTGCACCAATCGACAGGTGACCTTTGTTTTCAAGATTCAGCATACGTGCCGGCATTAAGCAGGCTTTATGAACGAATTCCTGCATCGTGAATACACCCATGCGAACAAATTCAATGCCGGTTTTGAGTGTGACGTTACGAGGAATGCACCCGCCGTCAGTTGCTAATGCATCTACGGTGAATTCATTAGCGGGATATCTTCTCCCAGCGGCAGCCAGTAGGCGAGATGACAGAGGATTGATGTTGTCGAAGCTTCCTGAGACTTTGGAATCTTGTTCATCAAAGAATTCAACGCCTTCTTGCCCTTCGATCAAACAGGTTTCGTGATTGATGTCCTTCATGACGGCAAGAAAACCTTTGCGGATTGCGGCGCGTACGCCTTCTCTGTCTTCTGAAAAATTATTCTTTCTCAGACAATTCAGCACAATCTTGGACTTCGGAATTCCATTTTCATCACAAATCAGATTGGCTCCGTTTCTTGGAGAAAGATAACTCTCGCTGATGATTGCCGGGTTTTCTTGCAGGAGTTCTAAAGCTTCCATCGTTTCACTGGGAGGGCTGGCAAATGAGCCTCTGCAGTAAGCATTAATATGAGGAAGGTGAAGGAAGCCGCCTGCAGCAGCTGTTACAGCTTCGCGCATACCTTTCATGTCGGAGCCATTTTCCGTGGAGCCGGCATGCCATGCGATATAGATACCGTTGTCTTGGCAAAAACGCACCATCCGTTTTGAAGCTGCCGGAGTCAGGGGGAAATGACCGCCGAGTATCTTGACACCGTAGCTGCCGTTGCTAAGGGCGTTTTCAACGAACTGTCGGATCTCTTCCGTAGAAGGGTCGTTGTTGGCAATATTTGTTCCGGGAATGATGGCTTCCAGTGTGCCGTATGTGATTCCTGTTCCAAATTTAAGCGCTGTTTTTGCTATATCTTGAGAGGTCCCGCTCATGTCCAGGGCAGTTGTTACACCGGCTCGAGTCAGCATATTGAAGCCGCAGGAACTGATGCCTAAATGAACATGGGTATCGATAAGACCTGGGATAGCTGTAAGGAAGTTCCCCTCTATAACAGTACTGGCTTCTTCTTTATTTAGTCCTTGTGCAACGGCGGTGATTTTGCTGCCTTTGATGCCGATGTCAGACTGAACGTTGAACTTGTTCAAAGAGTCAACTGCTTGGACATCTTTTATAAGGAGGTCGAATCGTGTAGGCATAACATTTCCCCTGGTACTGTGCTAAACCATGATCAAAGCTGCGAAGACGAGAGCAACGAGCATTCCGACGCACATCCGTTTGGAGATTTCGACGGGGCTGACTTTGGCTATGCCTGCCACGATAATGATGCAGCCGGCAATTGGAGAAGCGGTACGGCCTAATTGACCGGCAATGGCGCAGAGAAGACCGAGAGTTTCAGGATTCATGCCGAAGGAAGCTGCGTGCGGAGTGACGGCTTGGTTGAATGCCCAGATTGCAGCTTCGCCGGAACCAGTTAATACGGCCAGCAGGAATGGACCGAAGGAGGCACCCCAGCGAGCAATGTCATTGGATTCTTTAAGGAGGTCAATAAAGGCGGGAACTAAACCAATCTTCTGCATGCCCAGCGCAAAGACGCCGGCTGCAATAATAAGACCGATAACAGAAGCGTAACCTGATCCCATGCCTTTGAAAAAAACTTTTTGATAAGTTCATTGGGATGACGGAAACTGATAATCGCGATGTAGGCGACGCCGAGCAACATAGAAGCAACAACGTCCAGAGAGCCTTTCGGCAGCCAAAGAGTACCGCAAATCAAGAGGACCATGGGCACTAAAGGAGCCGTGGCTTTTGCTAAATTGATCTTGAATTCGCCTTCTTTTTTCTTCAGAAACAAATTCTGCCAGTTCTGCGGCTTCCGGTTTGTTGTCTTTAAAGAAGAAGATCATCACTAAGGTGCTGACGATTGCGGCAACCAACATTGTTGCGACGATGTAAATCGCGTTATTGGAGATGAATTCCATTACCGGAGTGTTGCCGAGTTTGGCGATGTAGATATCGTGAGCACAGCCTGGGTTCAGAAGTAAGCCCATCATTGTCCCGCCTCCGATAGCCGCTGCTGCGCCTGCAGGGCGGATCCCGGCTCGAATCATGATAGGAATGAAGGTTGCACCCACTGTGGCTGCTGTTCCGGCCGCACTCATAATGGCGATGTTAACGAGGAAGGTCGTAAACATGCCTGCAAAAATCAACAGACCGCCAATTTTTCGAAGAGGTGTTGCAAGTAAAGCTACTAAGTGCTGGTCGCATTTGGAATAGGTAACGGCAGCAGCAAAACCCATAGCCGCACAGATTGGAGGAACGAGATTTGGATTAACCATTCCTTTGACGAAACCTTTGAAGGCATCCATGGGTGAACCGGCTAACAAACACATGATTGCACCGGCTAAAAAGAGAGTCAGGCGAGCATCGCACTTTTTGACGATTGCGTAGATCGCCGCACAGATAATTAGGATAGAAACGAGGATTTGCCAGGACATTTTTGTTTTCCTTGGGATTTGAATTTCATTGGAATAACGAGATGTTGGTGGTTAGTCTATGGCTTTCTCTTATTGACGAAAAGAACAAAAAAACCGATTATTAATTGTCGGAATTGCAATTTATTTCGAGGGTTCTTCGAATCTTTTCTTAAATGCCAGGAAAGTTCAAAGATCTTAGTTGCGGATTCTGCAATTAAAATTCTGCAAACGGCAATTAGAGATTGAAAAATGGACAGACGATTTGATCTTGAGGCGTGGAGGCACTTTGTATTAGTAGCAGAAAACGGAGGTCTTAACCTCGCTGCTAACGTTCACAATATTGAGCCGTCAACTTTGAG
>PDYJ01000205.1_pt1 | contig 12184 bp, 14 predicted proteins | sample 1430841 | NCBI WGS metagenome assembly PDYJ01 (sample SAMN07237672, study PRJNA390542) | Gut metagenome, whole genome shotgun sequencing project. | isolation source: fecal pellets | host: Mus musculus | place: USA: New York, NY | collected 2016-10 | reverse complement strand
TTTAAGGTTACCAGCTAGTTTTTTGTGGTGTCTTTGGTTTTTCTTTGATGTTCAATAGCTCACCTAAACTAGCTTCAACAGCAGGAGTTATCGGTGCTTTGGCAAATACGTTACGTTTGGAATTGGTCGATTTTACCAATGTTCCCCCTGCAGCCGCCGCGTTTGTTGGCGCCTTGTTGGCGGGGTTATTAGCTTCGATCTTAGGGAGAAAAGCCGGTTACCCCCGCATTTCTTTGACAGTACCTGCGATCGTGATCATGGTTCCTGGGCTTTATATGTATCGGGCGGTGTACAACATTGGTTTAAATTCGATCAGTGTGGGGGCCTATTGGTTGACCCAAGCAACATTGATCGTCTTGGCTTTACCTTTGGGCTTGATCGCAGCCCGGATCTTGACGGATCCAAAATGGCGGTTATAGTGATTGATATTTTAATAAAAAAGAAGCGACAGACCTTTTTTGACGCTTCTTTTTTCGTTATAGTAGTAGAAGTAAGAGTATTTGGAAAGGAAGCAACGGATGACAAAGTTAGTATTGATCCGGCATGGCCAAAGTTTAGCTAATCAAGAAAATGAATATACTGGCTGGTCGGATTCGCCTTTGACCGCTCAGGGTATCAGAGAAGCTAAAATAGCTGGTGAAAAATTACGTCAAACAGGGATCGTGTTTGAGCACGTACATACATCAGTTTTGCAACGTGCGATCAAAACAGCCGATATCGTGTTAGCTGAGTTAGGGCAAGAGTATTTACCGCTCACCAAAACTTGGCGGTTAAATGAACGACATTATGGCGCATTGCGGGGACTAAATAAAGACTATACCCGTAAACTTTATGGTAAAAAGCAAGTAGCTTTGTGGCGCCGGTCATTTGAAGCTGTCCCACCTTTGTTGGAAAAACCACAAAGCGATCGCCGTTATCAAAAGTATCCTAAAACGATCGTTCCACGAGCCGAGAGCTTAAAACAGGCTTCAGCTCGGATCATCCCTTACTGGGTCGATCAGGTCGCTCCAAAAGTACTGCAAGGAAAAGCGCAGTTGATCGTAGCTCATGGTAGTACTTTACGGGCGTTGATCAAATACTTAGAAGCGATCTCAGATACAGGGATCGATGGGGTCGAAGTTGCTAATGCAGCGCCGATCATCTATGAATTAGACGAGAAATTACAGATCATCTCTAAAACAACATTATAAAAAAATCTCACTGAAGTTATCAAACCTCAGTGAGATTTTTTATGATGTTAAGCTAACGAACCCATAGGATCCCAAGGTGCTAGGACTTTAGGTTCTTCTTTTAGAACTTCTTTTAATTCATCAGGTAAGAAGTTCTTGTTGATAACGATCTGGTAGCAGTATTCATTCATCCAGTCATCTGTCATCACAAAGAAGCCCTTTGTCCCGACTTTATCACCCCAAGAGTTTTCAACTTTCCATTTCGTAGGTTGCCCGTCAAGAAGATCGACCCCAGTCAAGACCATGGCATGTGTCATCAAGCTTTCGCCGTAATCTAAGCGTTCTGCTTTTGACATTGAAAGATCAACATCAAAGAGTTGATCGCGGTGATAGAGTTCAGTATCCATGATCCCTTGTTTGCGGTCAGAAGCTTGGCCAACATCACACCCAAACCAAACGCTTTCGCCCGCTTCTAATTGCTTGATAGCTAATTTTTTTGAAGGTGTCCATATCAACGTTTAGATGTCGAACTTCACGCCCACCAACGACATTGCCTAACATATCAACTGTATACATGTGGTTGAAAGGCTTATCATCTGTTGGACCGTTGATCACGGAGATGTAATCCTTGGTTTCCCAACCGAGATATTTATCGAAGAATTCTTTTGGTGTCAAGTTACGATCAAGGTGATAATTGTTAGCTTGATCACGATATTCAAAATCAAATGTTGCCGGTGGTTCACCAAAGCTGTAAGCTGCCATGCGATAAACTTCAGCTAACATTTTTTCTTTTTTGGCTTCGATCTGAGCTTTGGTTGCCTTATTTTGAACTAATTCGCGCAACAAAACGGCATCTTTACGCAATTTAAGGTTCAAAAGTGAGTTGAATTCACTTGAAGCTGAGGAGTTGTGGGTCTCTGGCATAGCCGACTTAGGCACAACGCCATATTTTTCGATCAAGCCCATGATCATATCCCATTGTCCACCGTCTTGTTGTGGAGTTGCTAACAACCATGAAACTTTTCGGTCAGAAGTTGGGAAGTCAGCTGTTTTTAAGATGTTTTCATAAAAATAATTTGCTTTTTTCGAGTTTATCCCAGAAGAATGTAAAGTTTTGTGATAACTCAAACTCATCTGGTAGATTTAAGCGATTGCGTAGATCGTGACGCAAAGTGTTCAAGGCTGCAAACATCCAGCAACGCCCGGATCGTTTTTGGTCAGCGACCTTACCTGTATCAAGATCGATCGAGAAAACAGGTGTTGTGTTTACTTTTGCACGATAGTCACAGCTGGAAGCTAAGATACCATTTTGGGTCACAGTCCGTTCAAGAACACGGTGATCATTACGTTTTTCAAGTAAATTTTTAAAATTTTTGAGTTGTGCAGTGCTGATTGATTTAGTCACTGAAAATCATCCCCCTTTAATGAACTACTAATAGTGTAGTCCTCTTTTAGCTATAAGTAAATAATGAATTAGTTTTAAATTATTAAATCTATTTTTTTAAATATTAGTCTATGGTGATAAAAGTTACAAGTTTTGGCTAATTACGAGCATGTAAGACTACAGGCCCAACTTGTTTGCCGACGATCACGTCGTTTACCATGTCTAAGAAAAGACCGTGTTCAACGACTCCGACTTGGTGGATGAGATATTCGGCTAAAGCGTGTGGATCATCGATCTGTTCGAGGTGAAGATCGATGATGTAATTATCTGAGTCGGTCAATAAGAGACTACCATTTTCTTGTTTGCGGAAAGTTGGATTTAAGCCCTTAGCGGCAAAACGGTCAAATAATTTCTGGCTACCATATGGGATGACCTCAACTGGTAATGGGAAAGCGCCTAATTTATCGACCATCTTGCTTTCATCCACGATCCAGAGAACTTTAGTGGAGTTGACGGCAACGATCTTTTCAAATAAAAGAGCAGCGCCACCACCCTTGATACCTTGAAAATCGCTTGAGATCTCATCGGCACCGTCGATCACGATATCGATATGATCAGCCTCATCGACTGAGATCAAAGGAATGCCTAACGCTTCAGCTTGTTTAGCCGTAACACTTGAAGTAGTTACGCCAGTTATTTGGAGATCTTCTTCAGCGATCCGGCGTCCCAAAGCATCGACCATATAGCGGACTGTCGAGCCGGTACCTAAGCCGACGATCATCCCATTTTTGACCCATTCAACTGATTTTTCGCCTACCAGACGTTTTAGTTCATTTTGATTCATGTAAAAGACCCTTTCAGATTTAACTTATTTATTTTGCTTGAATAATAAGTGTTCAAGTTCAGGATTGGCTGCAAAATATTTTTGCGTGTAAGAGCACAGAGGCAGGATCGTCTTATTTTGCGCCTTTGCGTGCTCTAAAAAGAAGACGGTCATCTTTTTTGCAAGTCCTTGGCCGCGTGCTTGTTCAGCGACAAAAGTACGTTCGATAACATAAGTTTGGTCATTATTGATCATTTTAAAGCCAATATTACCGAGCATTTCTTGCTGCTCGTTTTGACAAATTAGCTGGTCGTCTTGCCAGATGAAATCCATATCTATCACCCCAAATTAAATAATTATCAGCGGTAAAAAACATAACATTAAATAATGTGAAATGCTGTTTGCCTTCAAAATTAATGGTATCATAAATATAGTACTGACAACTACTAAAATGAATGGGGTTTGAGAAATGAAAAGAGGATTTTGAGATCGTTTCAAAATATCAAGGTGAGGACTTGACGTTACCAGTTAGAGCAACACAAAATGCAGCGGGCTATGATTTTTGTGCCGCTAAAGATTTTGTCTTGCCAAGTATTTGGAAGCGTAACTTTTTGCAGATCTTACATGCATTACGTAAACAAAAAGAGCACACAGCTAAAGAGTTAGTAGCTGCTAATAAGGTCTTAAAACCATACCTTGTACCGACGGGGATCAAGGCTTATATGCAACCGGATGAGTTCTTGATGCTGGCTAACCGTTCTAGCAATCCGCTAAAACACGGCTTGATCTTACCAAATGGGGTCGGGATCGTTGATGCTGATTATTATGGAAATGATAATAATGAAGGCGAGATCTTTTTCCAATTGGTCAATTTTGGGCTAACGGACAAAGTGATCAAAAAAGGTGAAAGATTAGGTCAAGGCATCTTTTTACCATACCTTTTGGCTGATGATGAAGCCACGCCTCTAGCTAAGAGAACCGGTGGTTTTGGCTCATCAGGACGTTAGGAATTTAAAGATATCTTATAAAATTTTTTAATAATTTTCGGGTATACTTATATTTTATAAGTAGAGGGGGCAATTATGGCAAAAGTCAAAACTAGATATGTATGTCAAAATTGTGGCTATGTATCACCACGTTATTTGGGGCGGTGTCCTAACTGTAGCGAATGGAACACTTTAGTTGAAGAAGTTGAACAAAAAAGTGCAGCGGTTAAAGCTACCCCACGCGTTACTTTGACAGGAACAACGAATGCCCCACAAAAGATCGATACGATCAAGATCTCACAAACACCTAGAGTCGATACGAAAAATGGTGAATTGAATCGGGTCTTAGGTGGGGGCGTTGTTCCTGGTTCAATGGTCTTGATCGGGGGCGATCCTGGGATCGGTAAATCAACGTTACTTTTACAAGTTTCGGGAAGTTTATCAGATCAAGGGGGAAAGTTGCTTTACGTTTCGGGTGAAGAAAGTGCAAACCAGATCAAGATGCGGGCCCAACGCTTGGGAGTCTCAGGCAGTGAATTTTACCTTTACCCTGAGACCGATATGGGCAGTATTTTACAAAATATCGAAGACTTAAAACCAGACTATGTCATCATTGACTCAGTTCAAACGATGCAGATGCCAGAAGTTACTTCGGCGGTCGGAAGTGTGGCGCAGATCCGCGAGGTGACTGCTGCTTTGATGCAAGTTGCTAAGACCAATGGGATCACGATCTTTATCGTTGGTCATGTGACCAAAGGTGGCGCGATCGCTGGGCCCAAGATCTTAGAGCATATGGTCGATACGGTGTTGTACTTTGAAGGTGACATGCATCGCACCTACCGGATCTTACGTGCAGTCAAAAATCGTTTTGGTTCGACCAATGAGATCGGCGTGTTTGAGATGCGAGATGGCGGGCTAGTTGAAGTTCCTAATCCATCTGAGATCTTCTTAGAAGAGCGTTTAAGTGGTGCGACCGGTTCGGCTGTCGTGGTCTCAATGGAAGGAACACGGCCGATCTTAGCAGAGATCCAAGCGTTAGTCACCCCAACAGCCTTTGGCAACGCTAAGCGAACAACAACGGGACTAGATCACAATCGGGTCTCGTTGATCATGGCAGTGCTTGAAAAGCGGGCGGGGCTACTTTTACAAAATCAAGATGCTTACTTAAAAGCTGCTGGGGGCGTTAAATTAGACGAACCAGCGATCGATCTAGCGATCGCGATGAGTTTGGTATCGAGTTATCGTGACCAACAAACCGCACCAGATGACTGTTTTATCGGTGAATTAGGTTTGACCGGTGAGATCAGACGGGTGACTCGGATCGACCAAAGAATAGCTGAAGCAGCTAAATTAGGCTTTAAACGGGTCTTTATCCCCCAAAATAATTTAAATGGTCTGGAATTGCCAACTAATATCGATGTAGTTGGCGTTAAGACGATCAGTGAAGCTTTACGGCATGTTTTTTAAGAAAGGGGTCATTAATACATGCGCAAACGAATAATTCAATTGATCTTTGCGTTCCTTGGTATCGGGGGAGGGTATTCCTTTTTACCCGGTCTGTGGAACCTATTAAACATCCAATTACAAGTTTTATATAATCCGATCGTAAATATGTTTATCGGGTTAGTTTTAATGATGCTATGCTCATTTATTTTAGCAGAACCACTTGAAGGTGCGCTAAAAAAAGTCGAAGAGACACTGGCTAAACAAAAGACCGAAGCGATCATTTCTGAGAGTATTGCAATTATTGTGTCACTTGTGATCGCAGTCTTGATCTCAACGCTTTTCTGGCAATCATCACTGTTCTTTATCAATACGATCTTGCCAGTGATCGTGATGATCTTATTTGCCTATCTCGGCTGGTTCGTAGGCCGAACGCGTTTGGGTGATCTGCCTAAGTTGTTTTCGGCGCGGTCTAAGAAAAAAAGAAGCCGAAGAAAATAACGTTTTAGAACGTAAAGTAGGCGACAATTTCTATAAATATAAATTGTTAGATACTAACATTTTGATCGATGGTCGGATCTATGATCTCGCCAAGACTGGCTTTTTAGAAGGGACCTTAGTCGTACCTAACTTTGTCTTGTATGAATTGCAATATATCGCTGATTCAGGTGATAGTATCAAACGTGTTCGCGGGCGCCGTGGACTGGATATTTTGAATAAGTTGCAAAATGAAAAGATCGTACCAGTTGAGATGTATGAAGGCGATTTTGATGACATCCAAGAAGTTGATTCAAAATTGATCAAGCTCGCTAAGATGTTAGATGCAGTGATCGTAACTAATGACTATAATTTAAATAAAGTCAGCGAATTTCAAAATGTGAAGGTCTTAAACGTCAATGCTTTGGCTAAATCCCTCAAACCTCGAGTGATCCCTGGTGAACGCTTGAACGTCATGGTGATCAAGAACGGGACTGAGCGTCAACAAGGGGTCGCTTATCTTGATGATGGCACGATGATCGTGGTTGAAGATGGACGTTATTACATGAATAAGACGCTCGAAGTTGAAGTTACTTCAGCGATCCAGACCGATGCGGGGCGGATGATCTTTGCGAAACCCTATCATTCTAAGAAGAAGTTACGGGAAAAAAACTAAGGAATTAGCCTAGAGTAGTTTATTTTTTACCTTATTCATTGTAAAATTGTAGGGTATGTAAAGTAATAACAAGAAAGAGGCGCTTAAATTGGCAAAAGATAAGATTCGCGTTCGTTATGCACCAAGTCCAACGGGGCATTTGCATATCGGTAATGCACGAACCGCGTTATTTAACTATTTATTTGCACGTCACAATAAAGGGACATTCGTTTTAAGAATTGAAGATACGGATACTAAACGTAATATTGCAGACGGCGAAAAAAGCCAGCTCGACAACCTTAAATGGTTAGGGATCGACTGGGATGAAGGTCCAGATAAACCAGGTAAATATGGTCCTTACCGTCAATCCGAACGTAAAGATATCTACCAACCATTGATCCAAGAATTATTGGACAAGGGTCTAGCGTATGAATCTTACATGACAGAAGAAGAATTACAAGCGCAACGTGAAGAACAAAAAGCTAACGGTGAAGCACCACGTTATATCTACGAATACGAAGGTATGACAGCTGATCAGATCAAGGCTTCACAAGAAGAAGCTAAAGCAAAAGGCTTAAAACCAGTTATCCGGATCCGTTTACCACATGATAAGGTCTACGAATGGGATGATATCGTTAAAGGTAAAGTTAGCTTCAATTCCGACACTATCGGGGGCGACTTTGTGATCCAAAAACGCGATGGGATGCCAACTTACAATTTTGCGGTAGTTGTAGATGATCATTTGATGAACATCACACACGTTTTACGTGGGGATGATCACGTGGCTAACACACCAAAACAATTGGCGGTTTACGCTGCTTTTGGCTGGGAAGCGCCAGTCTTTGGGCATATGTCACTTATCATCAACTCCGAAACAGGTAAGAAGCTTTCCAAGCGTGATGAATCTGTCTTGCAATTTATCGAACAATATCGTTCATTAGGTTACTTGCCAGAAGCAATGTTTAACTTCATCACCCTGCTTGGCTGGTCGCCAGTGGGTGAATCTGAGATCTTCTCACAAAAAGACTTTGTCAAGATGTTTGATCCGAAACGTTTAAGTAAATCACCAGCAGCTTTTGATGGTAAGAAACTTGAATGGATCAACAACCAATATGTCAAATCAGCTGATAGTGATGAGATCACAGATTCATCTTTGAAGCAATTGATCAAAGCAGGCAAGATCAAAGCAGATCCAGATACGCTGAAGATCCAATGGGTCCGTCAATTAGTTAACTTGTATAAGCGTCAAATGTCTTATACGGGTCAATTAGCTGAAATGGCTGAGATCTTCTTCACTGAACCACCAATGCTAGATGAAGAAGCTAAAGCCGAATTAGCAGATGAGTCAGCAACGATCGTGTTAGAAGAATTTGCTAAGCAAGCAAAACAATTACCGATTTTTGATGCTGTCTCGATCCAAAACATGATCCGTCAGATCCAAAAAGATACTGGTGTGCGTGGGCGTAAGCTTTACATGCCTATCCGGATCGCAACGACGCGTGAAATGCACGGACCAGAATTAGCTCCTTCGATCGAGCTTTTAGGTCGCCAAAAAGTTTTGGAACATTTGGATAAGACTTTAGCTGAAATGAAAGCTTAGAATATAATAACAAGCTGCGATAAAAAGACATTAGTCTGCGCAAAGGCAGCTTAATCAGGGCTGTGACAAAAGTTGCAGCCCTTTTGTTTACATCCTTTGCGCCTAATAACGTGTTGCGCAAGTTTAAGGCTAGTGAATAACAGTGCTTTAAGCCAGATGCAAAAAGCGCATCAGCCTTAAAGCGCAGTTATTCATACGCCTTAACCCAACTTGCTCCACACTCAAGCTAACGTGTTGCGCAAGTTTAAGGCTAGTGAATAACAGTGCTTCAAGTCAGATGCAAAAAGCGCATCAGCCTTAAAGCGCAGTTATTCATACGCCTTAACCCAACTTGCTCCACACTCAAGCTAACGTGTTGCGCAAGTTTAAGGCTAGTGAATAACAGTGTTTCAAGCCAGATGCAAAAAGCGCATCAGCCTTAAAGCGCAGTTGTTCATACGCCTTAACCCAACTTGCTCCACACTCAAGCTAACGTGTTGCGCAAGTTTTAAGGCTAGTGAATAACAGTGCTTCAAGCCAAATGCAAAAAGCGCATCAGTCTTAAAGCGCAGTTGTTCATACGCCTTAGCCCAACTTGCTCCACACTCAAAATAAAAGGGGGTTTACAAGATGATCCAGATCTATAATACTTTAACAAAAGAAAAAGAAGCGTTTAAACCGCTTGTTGCAGGTAAAGTCAGCATGTATGTCTGCGGGCCAACTGTCTATAATTATATTCATATCGGTAATGCCCGCTCAGCGATCGCTTTTGATACTGTTCGACGCTACCTTGAATATCGAGGCTATGAAGTAAATTATGTTTCTAACTTTACCGATGTTGATGATAAGATCATCAAAGCTAGTCAAGAAACGGGGCTGTCGGTTCAAGAAGTAACAACTAAAATTTATTGCAGCTTTTTTATGAAGATATTGCTGCATTGAACATCAAAAAGGCAAGCAAAAATCCGCGAGTCATGGAAAATATGCCAGAGATAATCGATTTTATCGCTACTTTAGTGGATAAAGGCTATGCCTATGAGACGCAAGGTGACGTCTATTATCGTGCCCGCAAATTTAAAGACTACGGAAAACTTTCGGGTCAATCGATCGATGCCTTAGAACAAGGGGCCAGTGAACGTGTCCAAGCAAGTGATCAAGGCAAAAAAGAAGATCCATTAGATTTTGCCCTTTGGAAGAGTGCTAAGCCTGGGGAGATCGCCTGGGATTCTCCTTGGGGCAAAGGGCGTCCCGGGTGGCATATCGAATGTTCCGTGATGGCTGGTAAAATATCTCGGTAAGACGATCGATATTCACGCTGGCGGTCAAGACCTGGAATTTCCCCACCATGAAAATGAGATCGCTCAAAGTGAGGCTAAAAATGGTCAAAAATTTGCCAACTATTGGATGCACAATGGCTTTGTGACGATCGGTCAAGACGATGAAAAGATGAGTAAGTCACTAGGCAATTTCGTAACAGTCCATGAATTAGTCAAAAAACTCGATCCACAGATCGTCCGCTTTTTGATGGCAACGACACAATACCGCCATCCGATCCGCTATAGCCAAGCTAATTTAGATGATGCTAAGACTAACTTGAACAAACTAAAGACAGCGGCGCAAAATGTGCGCTATCGCTTGGAAGATGCTGGGGAGGGTGCGCTCGAAACTTGGGTCCAAACCAAGGTCGAAGCATTAGTGGCGAAATTCAAAGTAGCGATGGATGATGACTTCAATACGCAAAATGGGATCACGGTGGTCTATGAATTAGCACGTGAATTAAATGTTTATGCAGCTAGAGAAGAGGTCAACCGTGCAACTTTGGAATATCTTTTACAAAATTTTGCAACTTTAGTCGAAATTTTTGGGATCGAATTTGAAAATGAAGAGCTCGGTGATGAAAAAATCGAAGCATTGATCAAAAAACGTGATGAAGCACGAGCAAACCGTGATTTTGCCACAAGTGATGAGATCAGAGATACTTTGAAAGATCAAGGTATCATTTTAGAAGATACCCCACAAGGGACACGATGGAAGAGAGGCTAAAATGGCAGATTACAAACAAGTAAATGGGATCGCACTTGCTTATATGGGAGATGCGATCTATGAAGTCTATATCAGAAAGCATTTATTAGATGAAGGGATGACCAAACCAACACGTTTGCATCATCGCGCAACGCATTATGTGTCGGCTAAAGCTCAAGCAATGCTCATCAAGAAAATGGAAGAACAAGAACTGTTGACCCCAGAAGAACAAGAGTATTTCCGCCGCGGGAGAAATGCGAAGAGTTATACTTCGGCTAAGAACACTTCCGTTGTGACTTATCGGATCTCGACTGGTTTTGAAGCTTTGTTTGGTTATCTTTATCTAAGTGGACAGACGAAGCGTCTAGATGAATTAGCAGCTTGGTGTATCAAAACAGTTGAAGCGGAGGGGAAATAATGGCAACAAATGAAGATTTTGTGATCGGACGCCACCCAGCTGTGGCAGCTTTGAAGAGCAAACAAGCGGTCAATAAAGTATTTTTGCAAGCAGGTTTAAAAGCTGATGCCTTAAAAGAAGTGGCTAGTTTGGCCAAGAAAAAAGGTGTGATCGTCAACCAAGTTCCAAAAGCTAAGTTAGATCTATTAGCTGATGGCCAAAACCACCAAGGAGTCGTGTTGGCGGTAGCGGCTTATGAATATGCGAGTTTAGATGATCTATTTGCTAAAGCCCAAGCTAAAGCTGAAGATCCATTTTTCATCATCTTAGATGGTATCGAAGACCCACATAATTTAGGATCGATCATGCGAACGGCTGATGCTGCGGGAGTACATGGGATCATTATTCCTAAGCGACGCGCTGTGCAATTGACTTCGACAGTAGCCAAGACCTCAACTGGCGCGATCGAATATGTGCCAGTATGTCGCGTGACTAATCTCGTGCAAACGGTCGAAGAGCTTAAAAAACGTGGTGTTTGGGTCTTTGGAACTGATATGCATGGGACTGATTTTAGAAAATGGAGTGCCAAGGGACCAACTGCTTTGGTGATCGGCAATGAAGGTAAAGGGATCGCACCATTACTTAAGAAAAATTGTGATGAAATGTTGACGATCCCAATGGTCGGCCATGTCCAAAGCTTAAATGCTAGTGTTGCCGCAAGTCTTTTGATCTACCAAGGCTTTACTTCACGGGGCAACTAACGATGAAGAAGCGAATTTTGATCGTTGATGCCTACAATATGATCGGGCATTGGCCAGAATTAGAGAAGTTGAAAAAGGCCGATCGTTTAGAAGAAGCCCGTGATAAACTATTATATATTCTCTCAGATTATTATAAGCAAAGTAATGCGGAGATCATCGTAGTTTTTGATGCGATGTATGTGCCAGGATTATCAAGAAGTTATGAACAGTACGGTCTACAAGTTGTTTGGACTGATGAAGGTCAAACAGCTGATAGTTATATTGAAGCTTTAGCTGGAAAATTACAGACACGTTTGACCCAAGTAGAAGTTGCGACCAGCGATGGGGCTGAACAGTGGACGATCTTTTCCCAAGGTGCTTTGCGCAAGCCCGCTTGGGAATTGTACCAAGATATAAAACGCGCCAAGCGTGAAGTGCACGTGGCCGCAAGACAATATCAAGATCAAGCATTAGTTAGACGCTCGCCGTTTAGTGATGAGCAGTTGGAT
>PDYJ01001643.1_pt1 | contig 12207 bp, 17 predicted proteins | sample 1430841 | NCBI WGS metagenome assembly PDYJ01 (sample SAMN07237672, study PRJNA390542) | Gut metagenome, whole genome shotgun sequencing project. | isolation source: fecal pellets | host: Mus musculus | place: USA: New York, NY | collected 2016-10 | reverse complement strand
CCAAATATCCACCAAAAAAATTTTCACCGGACTGCATATTTTTGTGTCCCCTCGAATTTTTTTCGCTAATTTTGCATACCGTCAAAGGCTAATAACAGCCTGCAAACCACTGCACGAGTCTCTCAGACATGACCTCAGCCAACACCATCACAGATTCAGGTTTCATCGGCGCAGACGATATGATCTTTGACAATGTCATACGTCTGGGCGTCGAGATCCACAGCTCTGCCGCAGGACGCTGTCGGGTGATACGCGCCTGGCGCCACGGAAAGCCATGAGAATCCTGGGACGGTCAAACACTCGGAGGGGTAAGTGTGTTGTAAGAAAACAAACATGTCTGAAACCTTTAAAACACACCTCCGACTATGGCTCCGATCGACGACCGCTCACTCATTTTATGGATTGGGATAATGACACTCGTGGTACTCGTTTCAACCACCGGGATGCTCCTCAACCGCTACCTCACTCACCGTACCCACCGCAAGGCCCTTGAAGAGTGGAGACTCAAAGCAGTGAGCGCAGAATATCGAGTGAATGCAGACGACGCATCGACACATAGTGTATTGAAAAATATTCAAGAATACCGTCAAGAATAGCGTTTCGCTCCATGCGGTTGAAACGGAAGCGGTGCATATTGGCGAAGGTCATCCGCGAAAGACGCCAGGCCAGGAGCGAAGCTTCCTCTCCGAGATAGCGGCGGTGGAGCGGGGCCGTCATGCGCCAGGTGCCGTCTTCCATGTCAAGCAGACTGCCCTGCGTGTAGGTCGAGACATCAGGTTCAATGCCGAGCCGCCTACCGAGATTATAAAGAAAACAGATATGGAAGTTGGCGGTCTGGCGCGAGTCGGCGCCATCAAGAATCCTGACCGCAGCCTCAAGGAATTCATACATTCCTTCATCCGCTCCGCCGCTCTGGAGAACAGCGGCAAGCACCTCGGCCACAAACATGGCTATCATCTGCTTGAAAGGATCGGAATGCAGCTCGGCCAAGGAGATCGACTGTACCACCTGCCGCATCGGAAGAATCTCTCGCCCCGGTCGCGGATCACTCGCACATTCCACCAGCGAGAGCGGCATTGTCAGCGCCCGCATGCGCGCCGCACTCTTGCCCGTCCCGGCCGGCAACGCAAAGGCCACACGCCCAAGCTCGCGGCTGTAAGCCGTGAGAATTATCTGGGAGTCGCTGTGTTTTGTCGCTTTAAGAGCTATGAAATGTAAGTTCACTTCCTCGGTTCTATATTATATATAATAAGGTGGTAAAAGCCAGCCGGCTCACTCTGGATGGCCTCAAAAAGTCCGTTCCGGGCCATTTTCAATGCAAAATTAAGGAAAAACGCGAATAAATACTAAAAATTTCTTAAAATATTTGCAAGTTCCGAAAATGCTTCTTAACTTTGCAATCGCTTTTGGGAAGGCCCATTCGTCTATCGGCTAGGACGCAAGATTTTCATTCTTGAAAGAGGAGTTCGATTCTCCTATGGGCTACTAAACTTAATCAGGAAAATAAAATTAACCGATGGCAAATCATAAATCGTCAATCAAGAGAATTCGTCAGACCGAATCACGTAGACTTCGCAACCGTTACTATGCCAAGACTGCCCGCAACGCCGTCCGCAGCCTTCGCAAACTGACCGACAAAGCAGAAGCAGAATCAGCATTCCGCAAAGTAGGCGCCATGCTCGACCGCCTTGCTTCAAAGCAGTCTATCTCTAAGAACAAAGCTGCCAACCTCAAGAGCAAGCTCGCTCACCACATCGCCAAGCTCGGCTAAGAGGTGACAGCAGGCTTGACCATTCTGACAAGCTATCTTGGTTAAGAAAGGGCCCATTCGTCTATCGGCTAGGACGCAAGATTTTCATTCTTGAAAGAGGAGTTCGATTCTCCTATGGGCTACTTGATCTCAGTAAGATCATCGACATAAACGTTGATGATCTTACTTTTTTATACCCTTTAGAGCCGTTTTAATGGCATTTTGTCGGGAAATAGCCACATTAAACAGAAAATAAGCACTCATTTTTTGTGTTTTACAACATATTATCGTATTTTTGTGGCTAAGTTCAATAAATTATCAACAAGGTTCGATGAGTTTCCCATTAAATAGCGCGACAAGCACAGAAGGACGCCGAATGGCTGGAGCCCGCGCACTCTGGCGCGCCAACGGCATGAAGGAAGAGCAGTTCGGCAAACCGATCATAGCCATAGTCAATTCGTTCACACAGTTCGTGCCCGGCCACACACACCTCCACGATATCGGCCAGACAGTCAAAGCGGAAATCGAAAAGCTCGGATGCTTCGCGGCAGAGTTCAACACCATCGCCATTGACGACGGAATCGCTATGGGCCACGACGGGATGCTCTATTCCCTCCCCTCGCGCGACATGATCGCCGACTCCATCGAATACATGGTCAACGCCCACAAGGCCGATGCAATGGTCTGCATATCGAACTGCGACAAGGTGACCCCCGGAATGCTCATGGCAGCCATGCGCCTCAACATCCCCGCCATCTTCGTGTCAGGCGGTCCGATGGAAGCAGGCGATGTCAACGGTCGTGCAGTGGACCTCATCGACATCATGATCGATGCCGCCGACTCTACCGTAGGCGACGAGGCCGTGACCGAACTTGAGCGCAAAGGCTGTCCAACATGCGGATCATGCTCCGGAATGTTCACCGCCAACTCCATGAACTCTCTCAACGAAGCCATCGGCCTCGCCCTCCCCGGCAACGGAACCGTAGTGGCCACTCACATCAACCGCCTGCAACTGTTCAAGAAAGCGGCCGAGATGATAGTGCGCAACACATATGCCTACTACCGCGACGGCGACACCGGTGTGCTCCCACGCAATATAGCCACACGCCAGGCCATGCTCAACGCCATGACCCTCGACATAGCGATGGGCGGCTCGACAAACACAGTGCTCCATCTGCTCGCCGTGGCCCATGAAGCAGGTGCCGACTTCACGATGGATGACATCGACGCGCTCTCGCGCAAGACCCCGGTGCTCTGCAAAGTGGCACCCAACTCCCACTACCACATCCAGGACGTGAACCGCGCCGGAGGCATCCTCTCGATCATGAAGATCCTCGCCGATGCCGGACTCGTAGACCCCGAAGTGAAACGTGTCGACGGCATGACACTTGCAGAAGCAATGGACCGCTACGCTATCGGAGGCAAAAACTTCGATGCTCAGGCCGACGAACTCTGGAAAAGCGCCCCCGGCATGAAGCGCACCACCGAACTCGGCAAACAGATGAGCTACTACAGCGAACTCGACACAGACCGGATCAACGGCTGCATCCGCGACATGGATCATGCCTATGTAAAAGACGGAGGCCTCGCAGTGCTCAAAGGCAACATCGCCCAGGACGGCTGCGTAGTCAAGACAGCCGGCGTAGACCCCAGCATCTTCCGTTTCAGCGGGCCCGCCAAAGTGTTTACCTCTCAGGAAGCCGCAGTTGACGGCATACTCCGCGACCGGGTCAAGAGCGGCGATGTGGTGGTCATCACCTTCGAAGGCCCCAAAGGAGGACCCGGAATGCAGGAAATGCTCTATCCCACCTCGTATATCAAGAGCAAGCATCTCGGAAAAGAGTGCGCGCTCATCACTGACGGACGATTCTCAGGCGGCACATCCGGCCTCTCGATCGGCCACATCTCGCCGGAAGCTGCCAACGGCGGCAACATCGGACTCGTCCGTGACGGAGACATAATCGAGATCGACATCCCGGCCCGCAGCATCAATGTACGCCTCTCCGACAGCGAGCTCGCTGACCGCCGCAAGGAAGAGGAAGCCCACGGCAACAAAGCATTCACCGCCCGTGACCGCGACCGAAAAATCTCGCTTGCGCTCCGCGCCTATGCCTCGATGGTGACATCGGCCGACAAGGGCGGTGTGCGCCACATCGAAGACTGATCCGCACAGCCCCTCATGACACTCTTCTCTGCCACATACACAACACACGCTATCAATTTCAGACCCCATATAAGTATGAGTGAACGCATCACAGGAGCCGAGGCAATATGCCGCGCATTGCTTGCCGAAGGAGTAGACACTATCTTCGGCTATCCGGGCGGCCAGATTATGCCCTTCTACGACAAACTTTATGATTTCACAGACTCGCTCCGCCACATCCTGACACGCCACGAACAGGGCGCTGTCCATGCCGCCCAGGGCTATGCCCGCGCATCAGGCCGTGTGGGAGTCGTCACAGTAACCTCCGGCCCTGCAGCCACAAACGTCATCACCGGACTCGGCGACGCCAACATTGACTGCACCCCCATAGTGGTCATTACCGGCCAGGTAGGAGTAGCCTCGCTCGGCACCGATGCCTTTCAGGAAACCGACGTCATCGGCATCACTCAGCCTATAACCAAATGGGCCTACCAGATCCGACGCCCGGAAGAAATTCCCAGGGCGATGGCCGCGCATTCTACATCGCCACCACCGGCCGCCCTGGAGCCGTGGTGCTTGACATCACACGCGACGCCCAGGTAGGAACTCTCGACTGGAGCTACAAGAAGACAAACTATATCCGCAGCTACAATCCGGCACCTGAACTGCAGCCCGGCGAAATAATCTCGGCCGCAGCACTCATCAACCGCTCGGAAAGACCGCTGATACTCTCCGGTCACGGCGTAATGCTCTCTGAAGCCGAAACCGATCTGCTTGCTCTCGCCGAGAAAGCCGACATCCCCGTGGCCACCACGCTGCTCGGACTCTCGACCATACCTTCAGAACATCCGCTCAACAAAGGCATGGTCGGAATGCACGGCAACATCGGGCCAACATCGCTACCAACAATGCCGATGTGATCCTTGCCGTCGGAATGCGCTTCGACGACCGCGTCACCGGAGTGATCAAATCATATGCACCACAGGCCAAGATCATACACATCGACATCGACAGCGCCGAATTCAATAAAAACGTCAAAGCACACATAGCCATCCACGCCGATGCCAAGACCGCCCTGCGCGCACTCCTCCCCCAGATCAATAAAGCCGACCGCAAGGAATGGCTCACAACCTTCGAACGCCCGGAGAATGTGGAACAGGCCGAAGTGATCGAACGCGAGACCGATCCGAAAGACCTTGGTCCGGAATCACCGATGCGCATGGGCGAAGTGGTCAGAAAACTGTCTGAGGCCACCGGCAACAAAGCCATCGTGGTCACTGACGTGGGCCAGAACCAGATGATGAGCGCCCGCTATTCGTCCTACACCATGCCCAAGAGCATGATCACCTCCGGCGGCCTCGGCACAATGGGCTTCTGCCTTCCCGCTGCAATCGGCGCCAAACTCGCCGAACCCTCCGCGAAGTGCTCGCCTTCATGGGTGACGGCGGCTTCCAGATGACCATGCAGGAACTCGGAACCATCCTTGAATACCGCATAGGGGTAAAAATGGTACTTCTCAACAACAACTATCTCGGCAACGTGCGCCAGTGGCAGGCCATGTTCTACAACAACCGCTTCTCGGCCACCCCGATGGTCAACCCCGACTTCGTGGCGATCGCCGCCGCCTACGGCATTCCGGCTGAAAATGTCAGCTGCCGTGCCGAGCTTGACAGCGCCATAGCCCGCATGGCCGCCCACGACGGAGCCTATCTGCTCAACGTCAATATCGACCCGACTGACATGGTCTTCCCGATGGTCACCCCCGGCTCGGCCATTGACAACATTCTTATCAACGCCACAGACAAATACGAGGCCTGACCACCCGCGTCGGCCCAACTTTCAACCGCAAGCCACTATAACAGGATGGAAAAGAAACAACTGTTCACCATATCCGTATTCACCGAAAACCAGGTGGGTCTGCTCAACCGCATCTCCATCATCTTCACCCGCCGCGGCCTCAACCTCGAAAGTGTTTCGTCAAGCGCAAGCTCGGTCCACGGCATCCACAAGATGAACTTCACCTGCAACAGCGACCGTGAGACAATGGAGAAAGTCATCAGCCAGATTGAACGCTGCATTGACGTGCTCCGCGCATTCCTCTATACCGATGACGAGATCGTATATCAGGAAGTGGCCCTCTACAAGGTGCCACCCAGAAACTTCTCGATGAGAAAGATTTCGAGCGCATCATCCGCGTGCACAACGCCCGCATTCTCGAACTCACCCGCGAGTACACCATACTCGAAAAAACGGGCCACGAGAGCGAGACCCAGGCCCTCTACGAGCTGCTTGCCAAATACGGCATCCTGCAGTTCATCCGTTCGGGCCGAATCTGCATCACCAAGTCGCCCACCGAACACTTCACCCGCTATCTCGAAGAGCAGGAAGCGCGAGGCAAGGCCCTGTGTGACACCTCCGAGGAATAAGAGATTGTTTTTAGACAACCTCTAAACCTCTAAAGCCGCACTCTCCGTCACCCCTCCCTACCACACACCCAAAGTTCTCTCCATAAACAGTCATATGGCAGACAAAAGATATACCACAGAATTTTTCTTAACGGCAGCGGAAGTCAACTCTCAGCGCGAGATGCCGCTGTCACGTCTGGTCACCACGATCATCGACACCGCCACGGCCCATGCCAACAGGCTCGGCATAGGTTTCGACCGTATGATCAGCGAAGGGATATCCTGGGTGCTGAGCCGGCTGACTATCGACATTGCCGAAAGCCCGTCGGTCAACCGCACATACCGCATGACCACATGGATTGAAAACGTCAACCGACTCTTCTCCGACAGAAATTTCGAAATGACCGATGCGAGACCGGACACATCGTGATCCGCGCCCACTCCACATGGATGGCCGTCAACATGTCAACCCGCCGCCCAGGAGACCTCACACCCATCTGGAAAGGCTTCGACATGGTGGACGGCGCACCGTCAGGCATTGACAACGGCGGAAAACTCCTGCCGCTCTCTGGCTCAGACTTCGAGATGAGCTATCGTTTCGCCGTCTCCGACATCGATGTAAACCGCCACGTCACCACTCGGCGCTACATCGACCTTATCACCGATCTGTGGCCGCTTGAGACCTATGACTCCATGCGCATAAGCCGCTTCGAAGTGGCGTTCAAACATGAAGCCCGCTATGGAGAGACAGCCACAGCCAGCCGCATGGCCCATGCGGAGTCACCGGAGACAGCCACCGCTCAGATCGCCGTGGCCGATACTCCCTGCTGCATAGCGCGCCTGCATTTCAGCGAGCGCTGACAGACCCTTCATCTCCCCCTCACAGATTCATTCAGGAACAAATTCATAAAAATATACTAATTCACCTATTCAATTATGGCAAAATTAAATTTCGGCGGCGTTGAAGAAACAGTCATCACCCGCGAAGAATTCCCCCTCGAAAAAGCACGCGAAGTACTCAAGGACGAAACAATCGCCGTGATCGGCTACGGAGTCCAGGGCCCCGGCCAGGGTCTCGACCTCCGCGACAACGGCTTCAACGTGATAGTAGGCCAGCGCGAAGGCAAGACCTATGACAAGGCAGTGGCCGACGGCTGGGTTCCCGGCGAAACACTCTTCTCGATCGAAGAAGCCTGCAAGCGCGGCACCATCATCATGTGCCTTCTCAGCGACGCAGCCGTAATCTCACAGTGGCCTGTCATAAAGGAGCACCTCACACCCGGCAAAGCCCTCTATTTCAGCCACGGCTTCGCCATCAACTGGAGCGACCGCACCGGCGTGGTTCCTCCGCTGACGTCGACGTCATCATGGTAGCCCCCAAGGGATCAGGCACAATGCTCCGCATCCTCTTCAAGGAAGGCAAAGGCACCAACTCAAGCTTCGCCGTCTACCAGGACGCCACTGGCCGTGCGCTTGACCGCACACTCGCCCTCGGCATCGGCATCGGCTCAGGCTACCTCTTCGAAACCACATTCCAGCGCGAAGCTGTCAGCGACCTCACCGGCGAACGCGGCTCGCTCATGGGCGCCATCCAGGGCCTCCTCCTCGCCCAGTATGAAGTGCTCCGTGAAAACGGCCACACTCCCTCTGAAGCCTTCAACGAAACCGTCGAAGAACTCACCCAGTCACTCATGCCCCTCTTCGCAGCAAAGGGTATGGACTGGATGTATGCCAACTGCTCTACCACCGCACAGCGCGGCGCTCTTGACTGGATGGGTCCGTTCCACGATGCCATCAAGCCCGTGGTCTACGATCTCTACGAGAGCGTGAAGACCGGACGCGAGGCACAGCGCTCCATCGACTCCAACACCCAGGCCGACTACCGCGAGAAACTTGAAGAAGAACTCAAGGCTCTCCGCGAAAGCGAAATGTGGCGTGCCGGTGCTACCGTGCGCACACTCCGTCCGAAAACGTCTGATCAGCCGCATCAGTCACCATATCGTATCGCCCCGGTCTGCGCGCCTTCCGCCAGACCGGGCTTTTCTGTCGGCCGCGATCAGCCTCAGACCGCAGTCGCCGCCACGGATCATTGAGACAGGCTGTCTCCTGTAACCGTATCTGTCATATCCCTTCTTAAGCCACGCACCTGAAAGCAGACGCCAGAGAAAGATCGCCCCGCGGAAACACAGTTCGATGCACATGGCCGTCCATACCCCCGCAAGCCCCATTGTCGGAGCCAAAAGCGCAGCCAATGGCAGACGCACAAGCCAGATGCTGCCGAAGTTCATGCAGGCCGGCACTATAGTGTCACCAACCCCGACCATAACACCATAGCTCACTATCGCCGCCGCAAACATAGGCTCGGCAAATGCCTCTATGCGCAACGACTCTACGCCAAGCGTCTGGATCGCTCCGACGGGCGTCATCAGCTCCATGACCCACGGCGCGCAGACATACATGATAACCCCCATCACCGTCATCATCACCATACCCAGCCCAACGGTGATATAGCCGAAACGGCGCGCCACGTCCATGCGCTGCGCGCCATAGCTCTGTCCCACCAGCGTTGTGGCGGCATCGCCTATCCCGTAGCCGGGCATATAGCATATACTCTCTGCCGTAACGGCAAACGCATTGGCCGCTATAGCCATTATGCCAAGCGGAGCCACTATGACAGTCACCGCTATCTGCGCTCCGCAGATAACGGCATGTTCAAGCGTCATCGGAGCCGATATGCGCAGTGCCTTGCCGATGACCTGGCGCGTAAGCCTGAAACTTCCCGGATGCCCCTTGAGCCTGATGGTCTTCTCGCGTGTGCAGAGAAACCACATCATCAGCCCCGCTGTGACAATCTCCGCCGACACAGTGCCAAGTGCCGCGCCAAGCACTCCGAGACCGGCTCCGGGCACAGTCAGACTGACAGAGCCAAGACCGATTTCACGTGTAGGGAAAATCAGGAAAAAGTTGAAGATGATGTCAAGCACACACATCATCACGTTAAGCCCGCCCGGAACCTTCATGTTGCCGACACACCTGAGCATGGCTCCTCCGAGATAATTCATGGTGAGCAGCGGAAGGGCAAGTACAAAAACAAGAAAATAGAGCGATGCCTTGCCGCATACGGCCTCTGTCCCTCCAAGCCAGACGGGCAGAGGCCACGCTATGGCCGCTCCGACAGCCACAACAGCAAGGCTGAACAGCAGACAGGCCACTATAGACTGACGCAGTATCCGCCGCGCCCCATCATGGTCTGACGCGCCTATACGGTGGGCCACCTGCACGGAAAAACCAACAGTCACCGCCGAACAGATGCCCAGAAGAGCCACAGACTCGTGGAGACAAGCCCACGGCCGCTGAATCGTCAGCCCAAGGCGCCCCACCATCGCCGCATCGATATACTGCATCATTATGCTCGACAGCTGGGCCATCATTGCCGGCCACGACAACTGGAGTGTCAGCCTGAGCTGACTGCCGAAACTCAGCGGCGCTCCTGATCTGATCAATGAAATGTCTGCCACGCCGCCGGTCAGTTTATATTGTTCATGCAGGCCCCTCAAGATACCCGCATATCCGTTCGAGCCCTTCTTCAAGAATCTGGCGAGGACAGGCAATATTGATGCGCAGATAAGCTCCGTCGCCATACATCGACCCGGAATTCACCCACACACCGGCCTTGTCAAGCAAGCCGCCGGCAAGTTCATCGGCATCAGATCCGAACTTCGAGATATCGACCCACGGCAGATAAGTGCCCTCCAGCCGAGCCACCGCACACTGCGGAAGCCGACGTCCGAGATATTCGCGCAACAGACAGTAATTTTCATAAATATATGCCCTCAGAGCATCGAGCCATTCACTCCCTTCAGGCGAATAGGCAGCCTTCAGCGCTTCGACTCCGAAGGGATTGACATCGCAGACCTCGTTGATATTTACCGCACGGTCAATCAGCTTACGCTCTCCGGGATCAGCCACGATGATGTTGGCAATCTGAAGCCCGGCAGTATTGAAAGCCTTTGACGGTGACAGACACACGACGGCCGACGGATCAACCGTCCCATAAGGCACATAACGGTAACCCGGCATGTCAGCTCACAGTGAATCTCATCGCTGACCACTCTCACACCGTTTCTCCGGCAGATCTCCGCCACGCGCTCAATCTCCTCCCGGCGCCATACACGCCCGGCGGGATTGTGAGGATTACACAGCAGCATAAGCACGTTTGACGGATCAGCCGCCAGCCTCTCCAGCCCCTCGAAATCCATCTCATAAGTAAACTCCCGTCAGGCAGATCGACCCGGCGCAGAGGATTCTCCACAATCCGGCAGCCATTGTTGCGGATCGAAGAGAAAAAAGCAATTGTAGACCGGAGTCTGGACTATCACCCCCGACCCCGCAGGCGCAAGAGCCTTGATGATGGCCGATATGGCAGGAACCACACCCGGCACATAGATCACATCCTCACGCCTGAACGGATAAAGATGACGCGAACTGAACCAATCGATAAGAGCACCATAGTAATCATCATCGACCAGAGTGTAGCCGAACACACCGTGGTCCACACGCCTGCGAAGCGCCTCGATCACACACGGAGCCGTCCGGAAATCCATGTCGGCAACCCAGAGCGGCAACACATCGTCACGCTCGTCCCATTTCATGCACCCGCTGCCACGGCGATGTACCACCTTATCAAAATCGAAATCCATACTCATATCGGCAAATCATATACATATTATAATCTGAATAACAAAACACCACCGCCTAAGTTCCATTTACATACCGATCAGCAACCGGCCTCAGTAACAATCCGGCAGTCGGCAGGAGCAAGCACATTACCGTCAATAATGGTCTCCCCTATCCCCGCAGCCCTTATCGAACCGGTGCGCGGATTCTTCACACTCGTGATGCACGAATTCACCGTCGCCTCAAGCGATGAATCCTCAAACGCCAGATCAGCATCATCCGCCATCTCGCAGTCTTCCATCACAAGCCCCTCGCAATAACACAAAGGCTGAGTGCCGGAAATCCGGCAACGCACCAGACGCAGATTGCGCGAATGCCAGCCAAGATACTCACCGGAAAGCTCCGAATCATAGACCGTCACATTATCAGTATTCCAGAACGCATCCTTCGGCTCAATCCTCGCATTGCGGATCACCACATTCCGGCAATACTGAAACGAATAATTCCCCCTCTGCAGATAACCGTCAATATCAATATCCTCGGAATGCATAAACAGATAATCGGCATTCCCACCTCCACATCACGCAGCTTCCCCCCGCGGCAATGCCACAGAGTCTCCTGCGCATCCGGAATCTTCACACGTGTCAGCGAAAGATTCTCCATCTCGCGAAACATCTTCGGAGCCTCGACCAGCGTATCGGTCATCACAAGATTCCTCGAATACCACAACGCCGCACGCGCCCCCGGAGTGAACAGACACAAACTGATCTCAAAACCGTCCACATGCCAGAAAGGATACTTCCCCTCAAAACGGCAGCCCTCGGCCACGACATCAGAACAACACTTCAAAGCCGACTCCCCGGCATGGACAGTCACACCCTCCAGCCGCAGACCCTTCGAAGCAAAAAGCGGACGTTCACCGCCGAATTCCTCATCACGGATAACATTCATAATCTCTTTATTCATCTTATTTACATTGCAAAATTACTAAAAAGTCAGAAAACACAGACCGGTCACCACTCGTCAACACACATCGCCGCGGCCACACTGCAAAATTACAACCGCCCCGCCACACACCCCATACCCTAAAAACGGAATTCACAACCCATATTCCGATAAAATCCACCGCCCACAGCCCACCTTCCCTTCCCCACGTTCACACCCATCAGCCACAACATCCCACCCCACCTACCACATCAGCCCAACCCGACCTCCGCCCCATCTCCACACAC
>PDYJ01003121.1_pt1 | contig 12236 bp, 13 predicted proteins | sample 1430841 | NCBI WGS metagenome assembly PDYJ01 (sample SAMN07237672, study PRJNA390542) | Gut metagenome, whole genome shotgun sequencing project. | isolation source: fecal pellets | host: Mus musculus | place: USA: New York, NY | collected 2016-10 | reverse complement strand
GGGGATTTTCATGTAAATGACCCAGAGGAACTTGACCACATTATGGAGCAGGTGCAGGAAATCAATGGTGTGGATTGGAATAGCTGTACGCTGACCCGCTATGATAAAGACTATCAAAATGCAAAGAAATCTCTGGAGGGATTGCAAAATATTGTCTTTATTGCTATCGCAGTTGTGTCTGCTATCTGTTTTTTAGTGCTTGCCCTGTTTATGACCTTGCGATTGCGTAGCCGTATCCACGAAACAGGCATTTACCTTGCAATGGGAATTTCAAAGGGGGCGGTACTGTTACAGTATTTGCTTGAGGTATTTATCGTAGCTGCCATCGCCTTGCTTCTCTCTTACGGTGCAAGTGCAGCCATTTCTAACCAGATTGGAAGCAGGCTGCTTTCGCAGGTTACAGCGGAAACCTATGAAACGGTGGATTTGACGCAGAACGCAGAAACAGCCAAACAGCCTACGGAAGATTTAGGTCTTTCAGAGATTATAGTGGAGATTTCCGCAACGGATTATGTGATTGTATGGGCATTTGGATTGATGATTTGTCTGGTATCTACCGCACTTGCCGCATATCCGATTATGAAAATGAAACCCAAAAACATTTTATCACAAATGAGTTAGGAGGCACGAAATGAATTTAGGGACAAGAGCTATTTTATATACAGCCCGAAAATGGAGAAAGACACTGCTTCTATTCTGCCTGCTTTTATCCATTACAACACTGGTGCTGTCGGGGCTTGCCATTTCAGATGCACAGGAGGAACAGGCAGAGGAATTAAGGGGAACTACTGGTACAAGTTTTACCGTTAGCCGCAATACTGCGACAGGTGGCTGGGGCAATGGTGGGAACGGTTCGTATAGTACGCAGGAATATCTTACTTCCGACATGATGGAAAAGATTGTTGCTGTAGATGGAATTGAAGGATACAATGCTTCTATCCGAACGATATTGTGCCTGTCTGATGTAAATGGACAATGGTTAGAGCAATTAGAGCCTACAGGTCATTCGATGGTGGATTGTCAATTTTATTCTTATAGTTGTATCAACTCAGAATATCATTCACTGTTTTTGTCGGGTGCTTTGGAAATGTGCGATGGAGAAATGCTTGACCTCTCTTTTGATAATGGAATTATTATCAGCAAGGAGATTGCAGATAAACATGGACTTCATGTTGGCGACACTATTCAAGCAGTCAATGACCCATTTTCAAATGACAAGACAAAAGAGTTAAAGATTGTAGGGTTGTTTGAAGTTGTAGCTGATAAGACAGATGAACGGAACAATTACAATGAAGCATCTTATTACGATTATGTGAATAATGCCTTTGTCAGTGAAACAACGATGAAAGCCTTGTTAGAAAATTATGAGGATGTTGGATATGCTTCAGCAGATTTCTTTGTGAATGACCCAGAGCAGCTTGAAGGGATTATTCAGCAAGTACAAAAAATAACCTCTATCAACTGGAACAATTTTATAATCACAGCAAATGATGAGGTGTATGAGCGTGTTTCTAGCTCTATCTCTGATACAGGAACGCTGATTACTACGCTTATTGTAGTAATAACAGTTGTAAGCATGGTGTTGATTATTCTGATTTTGTCAATGTCTATACGCAGCAGAAAAAAAGAAATGGGTATCCTGCTTGCGGTTGGGATTGAAAAACCTGCTGTCATCTTGCAGTATACAATCGAAACTCTCTTGATAGCAGTTGCCGCATTTCCTCTGGCGTATCTATCCAGTAAACAATTCGCAGGAATGCTTGGCACATTATTCGGCAAGACGGCAGAGAATGTAATCGTCACAACACAGCATTTTACTTTGGTGGCGACTTTAGGAACTATCCTGTTGATTGCAGCTGTATTGATATCCTGCATCCCTGCTATGCGATTGAAGCCAAAAGAAATCCTGTCACAGATGGAGTGATTTCAGTATGATGCACAGTAAAACAAAAAGAAACGAGGTAGTCAGTATGAATATTATGGAGCTTAAAAATGTTGGATATGCCTATGAAAATAAAAGAAAGGTATTAAAGGCTATAAACCTGTCACTCGAAGAGGGTAAAATGTATGCTATTCTTGGCTCGTCTGGATGCGGAAAGACAACGCTCCTTTCTCTTATGGGCGGCTTAGACAGCCCATCTAACGGACAGATTTTCTATGACGGAAAGGATATTGAAAAAGCAGGGCTTTCCGCCCACCGCAAAAAACAATGTGGCGTTCATTTTCCAAAGCTATAATCTGATTGATTATCTAACGCCGAAAGAAAATGTGGCGTTGACTTCTAAACTGCCGCCGCAGCCGATTTTGGAGCGTGTCGGACTAACCGAGGAAGAAAGCAGACGAAATGTTCTGAAGCTCTCTGGCGGACAACAGCAGCGTGTAGCGATTGCCCGTGCATTAGCGTCAGACGCAAAGGTTATCCTTGCGGACGAGCCGACAGGAAATCTCGATGAGGATACCGCAGCCGAAATAGCGAATATCTTAAAAGAATGTGCCCATCAGATGAACAAATGTGTTGTTATCGTTACCCATTCAAATGAACTGGCAAAGCAGGCGGATGAAGTTTTACAGCTTAACCGTGGGGAAATGAAAATGCTAGACAGGCTAAATCAATCTGGGAGGAAAGGAAAATGACCGTTGCTTATGAAAACCAGTTTGATTTGAAACATTATACTAAAGCAGATAGCAATGATATTGAACTTGCGTTGATTGGTATAGAAATAATGGAAGAAATACAACAAATGGCAAGGCAGCAGAATGTGCATTTTTCACTGGATGCAGATGATGGTTTTGGCTGCATAGTAAAAGGCAATAACTTCTGTTTAGAGTTTGGCTTGAAATCTTTAGTAGCGGTCTATTTGGAGAATTGCCATTCTGGAAATGAGCTGCGAATGAAAGTTACAGATAAAGGTTTCTTGTTAAGAGCATTATATGTAGAATTCCCTGATGATATAGTAAATTTGTTGAACGGTATATCTTGCGAGAATAAAAAAACAGAATCAGATATTACAGAATTTAAAAATTACATTGTCTATCTAAATGGTGATATGAAAACTTATTGTGATGAAAGCGGATGCTATACAGAAATTGTATTACAGACATATAAAGCATTTAATAGATAATTACTGGAAAGAAATAAACGCAACATTGATAGTGACCTTGGAATATTATTCATAACATATAGGCGTTTACTATGTAAAAACAGCAAATCAGACCCACCAAATAAAAAAAACGATGTTCGGGTGGGCTGTTTCGCCATACCCTAACCACCCTCCGACTTCGCTTTTTGAAGTTTGGAGGGATTTTTATTGCCTGCAAATAGCAATTTCCATATACATATATCATATCGGGGATGGGTGGACAGCCTGTTAAAAAAATTCTCGCCAGCACACGGGGGCTTTATACCCCAAAAGTAGGTGTCAAATATCTACATATCAGAACTGAAATCTCCATGAGCCGTAAAGGTACGACAGCCTTTGCTGTCGCCAGATAAGGATACTTATATGTAGGATGCGGTGTAGCCTTCTTTTTAGGACTGCGCCGTATCCGTTTGTTAAGCCACAAATTTGAAGTTCTGCGGGTTGTTCCGTATTTCTTCCATCGTGGCAAGGATTTCTTTTTCGGTGGGAATATCTATCATGCCCACCGCCGTAAAATAAATATCTACTTTCACATGGCTGTGACCGCCAGATTTGTCGCTGTTGTGGACTTCGATACGCTCAATCAGCGAATTGACAAGCGTAGGAGTAAGTTCTTTAATGTCGGTCATCTCCCGCAAAGTGCGTAAGACAAGCCTTAAATCCATTACCCGCTGTTCGGCATTCTGCAAGGTCTGGCGGTTTTCTTCCACTTCCAGCGTCAATGCTTTCTGCTCCTTTTCGTAGTTCTGAAGCATTTTAGCAAACCGCTCATCGGAGAGGATGCCGCCTGCGTTTTGCTCAAACACCTTTTCAATCAGCCTGTCGATTTCCGCTATCCGCTTTGTGACGTTCTCAACCGCCTGCTGAAGCTGTTGGTATTCTTTCTGCCGCATGGCGTTGTTTTTCTTTGCCAGCAGATACAGGAATACCGGCTCATAACAGCGTACAAAATCGGATAAGTCGCTGACGGCTTCCAGCACAAGCTGTTCAAGGACAATGTCACGGATATAGTGCATGGAGCATTCACCTCTGCCGGATTTATATTGGGAACAGCGGAAATGCTCCTGTTTCCGTTTCATGCTCTTGGAGGCTACAAAGTGCATTTTCGATTTGCAGTCGCAGCAGTAGAGCAGCCCCGAAAAAAGGCTCGTCCTGCCGGTTTTCGTCGGTCTGCGCTTGTGTTTGCGAAGTTCCTGCACCCTCAGCCATTGCTCCTCGGAGACGATGGCTTCCTGCATATCGGGGATGATTTGGTAATCTTCCTCGCTGTGCTGGATTCTCTTATGGACTTTGTAACTGACGGTAGTGCTTTTGAAATTGACGGCGCAGCCGGTGTACTGCCTGTTTTCGAGGATATAGCCGACGGTCGCCTGTTCCCAACCGCAAGGGTTTTTGGGGACTTTCTGCGCATGTTTCCTGCCGATGGATTCAAAATAGGCGGCGGGGGAGAGTATCTGTTCTTCCTCAAGCTGCCTTGCAATCTGCATCGGGCCTTTCCCTGCAAGGCACAAGGCAAAAATCTTCCTTACGGTCTGCGCCGCCGGTTCATCAATTACCCATTGTTTTGGGTTATCTTCCGATTTCCTGTACCCATAGGGTACGATAGAAGCGATACGTTCGCCGTGTTCCGCTTTGGACTGCCACACCGCACGGATTTTCTTAGAGGTCTGCGCCGCATACCATTCGTTAAAAATATTGTGGAAGGGCATCATCTCCACGCCGTCGCCGGTCAGAGTGTCCACACGCTCCTGTATGGCGATAAAGCGGATGCCGAGGGACGGGTACACCACTTGCGTAAGCCTGCCCATTTCTACCTGTTCACGCCCGAAACGGGAAAGGTCTTTGACGATAATCGTGCCGATTTCACCGTTTTCCGCCATACACTCCATACGCATAAAATTCGGTCTTTGGAAGGTCGTGCCGCTGATTCCATCATCCACAAAAAACATAGTATTTGTATAACCGTTTTTCTTTGCATAATCAGAAAGTATCTGTTTTTGATTGGTGATACTGTTGGATTCCTCGTCTTTATTATCGTCGTCAACCGACAGCCTACAATACAAAGCTGTGATTTTTTCTTCTGTCTGCCCGTTTAATTTTGCTGTTGCCATAAAAATAATCTCCTTTCCGACAACCGGGCATAGCAAAGGCAGGGTTATCTTACCATACCCAGTTATCTTTTTCCAATGTGCAATATTAAACCAACTTTTCGGACAGTATCAGTTCCTTAAACTGCTCCAATACGCTTTGTTTTCCTTTCTTGCTGAAATGGGTATTGACCTCGTAGGTCGTGCCGCCAATTTTTAATGAAAACTCGTTTTCCCCGCTGAAACGCACTAATTTTCCGCTTTCAATGCGGATATCGGGACTGCGGGGCAGTATTTCCTGTGATAAATTGATTTTCTCATTTTCATCTATCGGCTCAGGCGGCAGCATATAGACTGCATTTGGGTTGGCTGTAAAGGTTTCTAATGTTTTCATACTGCTACCTTACCTTTCCTCACGACTTCTGCGGCTTCGTTCCAGTTTTCTGTTGTACTCGTAGAGCAGCTTCAGAATCGTGTCCGTCATCTGTTTTTGCGTAAAGTTTTTCGGGAAAAATCCCTTTAAATCCTGTACTTTAAAGCTGATGCGCTCGGTCTGGTTGGCTTTTTCCTCCGACATGATTTCATAAATACCGTCCGAAGAAAGAGTGCCTTGCTGTGCCGCTTTCTTCATGCGGATGCTTTGTGCGTGTGAGGGTGTGCAGTCGTTCAAGTTCATTGCGTCAAGCAAAATTTTCTGCTGTTCTTTGGAGAGGTAGGAGAGTTCTATGGCGGGGCTGAGTGCGATAACGCCCTCGTCAACCTTGTCAAGCAGTTCGGGGATAAGATAAGTCAGACGGATATAGCGGAATACTTGGTCACGGCTCTCATTCTGTGATTTTCCTATTTCGGCGGCGGTATCCGACTTTGTCGCAGCTTGCGACAAAGTTAAATCCGTTCTCTTACCCTGTTGTTTCAGTGCTTCCATTTTCATTTTGTAGGCAAAGGCTTTTTCGCTTGGGAGCAGCCTTTCACGGTGCAGGTTGCTGTCTACAACCGCAATCACCGCTTCATTTCGGTCAAGGGGATAAATTAAGGCTGGGACTTCGGAAAGCCCTGCTTTGACGGCGGCGTGTAAACGCCTGTGTCCGCTTATCACTTCATATTCATCTGTGTTTTCAATTATGCGGACGATTAACGGAGAAATAATTCCCTGTGCCTTTATGCTCTCTGTAAGATTGTCCATATCTTCATCATCCAGTACCTTAAAGGGATGTCCTTTAAAAGTACGGAGTTTATCTACTTGGATATTCGCAGCCTTTTTCTTTGGCTGGTTCTTGATTTTAATTTCTGTATTTGTCATCGTGCAAACCTTCTTTCTCTTGTTTTATTCAGGACGGCGGTTTCCGCCTGACGTTCGGCTTCAATTACTTCTTTCAGCTTCGGTATTTTTTCAAGGACAGCTTTTGCAAGGGATAATTCCGCCCGCAGAGGTTTTATCTTGGCGGAGATTTCCCTTGCCTGTGCATTTAATTCCCCGCTTTTCTTATGGCGGTTGCGGTTGTAAACTGACTGCCGTTCTTTTTCCAATGCGCCGATTTGCTCCCGCTTTTCTTCGATAAAAGAAACAAGCTCCTGCGGGGAATCAATGTTGTTCTCGCATAGGAACTTGTATTCTTTCAGCGTTTTATCTAATTTTACAATTTCCTGCCGCATGGCGGGGGAGAGCGGGCGGGGAGTTTCGGGGGCGGTATTGTTTCCCGTAACCAGCCTGCAAAGTTCAATCACAAGGGCGAAAAGTATCTGTATGCCGTCCATGCGCTGTATTTTACGGTACTCGATTTCAAGCGTAAGGAGCGGCGTATATTTCGGCTTGTGGAATGGGACATAGCCGACATGCCGCTGGTTGTCAAGCAGCCTTGCCCTGATTGCTTCGGGCGTGTATTCTTTCCCAAGCCGGTCTAAGCGGACTGCCCTCTGCCAGCCTGTTCCTTTTACGGAATAATGGGCGAAGTTTCATCACGGCAGATTTCATAGCCCATATCCTTTAAACGGATTTCAAATGCCTTGAAGTTGGCGGACTGGGCAAGGGCGGCGTCAATATCTGCTTTCAAAATCTCCCGATGTGACAGCCCGCCGTTTTGTTTCCGCCAGTATTCTTTTTTGCTTCCGCCGTAAAACTCTGTGTCTTTAAGAATGCTTTTCCCGTGTTCCAAACATACGGAGTCGGAGATTTCCGCAGGCGGTAGTGGTCGGAGATATGGTTTTCAAATTTCCTGCCCGTCTTAAAGGATACGGAATTTACAACAAAATGATTATGGACATTGTCTGTATTAAGGTGTGTGGTAACAACAATTTCATACTCGTTTCCCCACATCCGCTTTGCGGTTTCCATACCGATTTTGTGCGCTTCTTCGGGCGTGGCTTCGCCAGTTTGGAAGCTCTGGTAGCCGTGGTATGCCACATTGCCGCCTGTTTTCCCGAAGCGTTTTTTCGTTGCCGTCATACGCTCATACGCCCGCTTTGCATTGCAGTTGATGCCGCTGACATACATACGCTCATCGGTCTTTTTGTCATTGGATACATACCGCAGGCGGCGTATAAATCGCTGTCCACATACTTTTTATCTATGGTTTTGTCGGGATTTTCCGCATAGTCAATCACTTCCTTCAGCCTGTCTTTGACAGGCCAGAAGCCGGTAGTCGCCATTTATACCACCGCCTTTTCTTTTTGGGGAGAATTAACTTCGGCTGTGATTCCATCAATCAAGGCAATTATTTTTTCTTCCGTATCCGCTGTAATTTTGCCTTCGACAGCGATGCAGAGTTCATCCAGCTTATCATTAAAAGAGAAGAATATTTCGGGCAGGACGGCTCTCGGCATATATCCCAAAGCACGCTGGCGGAGATATTCTGATACGGAAAGCCCGCACTTTTTGGCGTTCTGCTCAATGATATTTTTTTCTTTTTCGCTCACACGGATAAATAAATTTTTGTTCTTGGCTTCGTTCATAACATCAGTCCTTTCTTGGATTTTTGAGGGGATTGGGGATTCCCCAAAGGGCAATCGGCTCTTAAAGCCGGTTGGGGCGGAAACTGTCAATACAGTTTCCCTGCTTGCTGCGGTATGCGACACTCTTTCTGCCGCATACGGTCTGTTGTTTTCCGCCGGTTTGTCTGAACGTTGTTTTTTTGTCCCTGCCCCCATCTCAGGCGGCGTTGTTTCACTCACTCTCCGAAAAAAGAGGTTATCGCAAAATCATATCCCATCCAGCCGGTCATTTAGTTGTAGCCGGCATTTGGGCAGCAAAAAAGCCGGCACATCAATGTGTACCGACCAATACAAAAGGATAGACTTATCCCTTGCGGTTTTGGTTTCACAATGATGTAACCGGCTTTGAAATTCAAAGTCGAAACTGTCTGTTACGCTTGACCTCCGCCGACAGTTCAAGGCGGCAATGGCAACGGCGGTATTTCTTTTTCGCATACCGCAGGCGTGTACGGCGTAAAGCCGTACTCCCAAAATTCTGTGAGGATATGTAATTGGTTGTGGTTCTCTTAAAAGAGTATTTTATTGTACTGAATGAAATAAGTGTTTGTCAATACTTTCCAAAAAGTTTTTGAATAATTTGTAACTATTCAGCCTTCCGCTGAACCTATATGTTAATTCGTACTTTGAGAAGTCTTTAATGTTAGTAATATCGGAGAAAATAAATTTTTGTGTTTGATGAATTTTCCACAAATATTGGAATCTTTTTGATTACCCAGATAGTCGTTGGATACTCTCAGACAAATTTTGTGGATAACTTTTTATGAACAGTTATAAATTCTCTTATCTTCATGTTTTTTTACACAATGTCTATGCGAATACAGTTTGTTTTCTACTGTGATTTTGACCAGAGCGTTTTCTGGCCCATTCGCTTTTTTCCCGCATTTCTGTTAAAATAGAACCATCAAACAGGAAGGAGGCGCGCTATGGGACGAACAAGCGATTATGGGCATGGATTGTACAAACAATTGGAAGAAGTTATGGCACGCCTCGATTGTGTAGAAAAAACATCGGCCAAGGAAATTGAACAATTAAACGGTCGGATTAATATCTTAGAAAAAGAAAACGCGGATTTAAAAAAAGAAAACCAGTTATTATTAAATGATAATGCACGTTTAAAGAGTATCATTAATAATGACAGTTCCAATACCTCCAATCCTCCTTCTACAGATCAAAAAAGCAGAAAACCGGCAAATACCTATAATGGGAGGGAAAAGACCGGGCGTAAGGCAGGAGGGCAGACGGGCCACAAAGGAACAACACTTACAAAGGCAGAAGTAGAAGAAAAGATCCGAACCCGGAAATGCCGGCATGAAATAAAAAATATCGGGAATACCGCGAAGGGAAAGTATATCAAAAAATATGTAATAGACCTTGATGTGGAAACGTTGGTTACAGAAATACGTATTTATGAAGATGAAAAAGGAGAATTCCATATTCCCACAGAATACCGCAGCGATGTCATTTATGGACCAAATGTAAAAGCCATGGCTTGTGTCCTTTATAGTGAAGGAGTCATGGCAAATGACAGGATTGCAGATTTTATCAATACTGCAAGCAGCGGAGGGCTTGGCCTTTCAGCAGGAAGCGTTTATGGTTTTTGTAAAAGCCTTGAAAAGAGGGCGCAGACGAGTATCGGGAAACTGGAAGAGGAACTGCTGAACCAGAGAGTTGTATCTACAGATGCAACCGGCGTTACCGTAAATGGGAAGCAGAATTATGTAAGGAATTTCAGTGTAAAAGAAACGGTACTCTACCGGGCCATGAAGAGCAAGTCAATTAAGGCACTGGAGAAACTATGCTTTCTTGAGAACTATACCGGGATCTTATCTCACGATCATGAGAATGCTTTATATCATTTTGGGACAGACCACGCAGAATGTAATGTCCATATCATCCGGTATCTCCGAAAAAATACAGAGGAGACGGGGCATATATGGTCAGATGAAATGATCTTGCTGTTAAGCGGGATGAATAAAGCCAGGAAAGCCCTTATAAAAGAAGGTGTCAATCATTTTCAGGAAGAAACAGTCCGTACATACGAGAAGCGCTATCAAGAGTTATTGGAGCAGGGGCGTAAGGAGAATAAAAAAACGAAGTACAAGTATGCAAAGCAAGATGAAGCGGCACTGATTAACCGTATGGAAAAATACAGCCATAACCATCTTTTATTCTTGCATGACTTTGAAGTCCCATTTGAGAATAATATAAGTGAACGTGATCTGCGCAAGGTGAAGAACCGGCAGAAAATGGCAGGAGGTTTCCGGAAAGATAGTGGACATGAAATGTACTGTGCTATCTTAACAATTGTAGAAACCCTGAAAAGAAGAAAAATGGAGATCTTTGAAAATATCAAGATCTTATTTATGGGTACACCGGCGAGACCGTTTCAAGTTTTGTGTAAACGCAAAAAACCGATATAAGATTTGTGAATAGTAGCAAATGGGCAGAGCCGATTTTTCTGGTTCTGCCCTTGTCTGTATTATACAGGGATTTTCCGGCATGTCAATTAAGACCTGCCTAAAATAATTCCCGTTACAGATTTCTTCCAGAAAGACGTTCTTCAAAATATATCTCTAGCTGGGAATGGATTTGTCCCCAGTCCTGGCGGTGCCCTGTCCATTTTTTTGTGATATCCATAGTCGCCAGATACAGCATTTTTAAAAGGCTGTCATCGGATGGGAATACCGTCTTTGATTTTGTTACTTTCCGTAACTGACGGTTAAATCCTTCGATGGCATTTGTGGTATAGATTAATCGCCTTACTGCTTCCGGATATTTAAAATACGTGGACAGTGTTGCCCAGTTGTCATGCCAGGACTTATATATTTTCGGATATTTGGAGTCCCAGTTATCTTTGAATATTTCCAGTTCATTTAATGCTGTATCTTCGGTAGGGGCAGCATATACACGCTTTAAATCCGCCATCAGTTTCTTGATGTCTTTATAGGATACAAACTTGGTGGAATTGCGTATCTGGTGGATAATGCACTGCTGGATTTCTGTCTGCGGATACACTGCCTCTATTGCCTGTGGAAAACCGGAAAGTCCGTCCACACAGGCAATGAGGATATCTTCTATCCCCGGTTTTTAAGACCATTCATAATGGATAACCAGAATTTTGCACTTTCATTTTCACCGACATACATGCCAAGGACATCTTTCTTTCCCTCCATATCAATACCCAGGGCAATGTACACCGCCCGTTTTACAATACGCCCTTCGCTGCGGACATGATAGTGGATGGCATCCATGAACACAACTGCATAAACTTCTTCCAGGGGGCGTTCCTGCCATTCCCTGACTACCGGCAGTATCTTGTCTGTGATACGGCTGACTGTACTGTCAGATATGTCTATATCATAAAGTTCCCGCATATGGGATTCGATATCACCCGTTGTCATGCCTTTTGCGTACATGGAGAGTATTTTTTCTTCCATGTCCTGGGTTATGGTGTTCTGGTATTTTTTGACAATCTGTGGTTCATATTCCCCATTTCTGTCTCTGGGAACTGCCACATCCATGTCTCCGTAGCTGGTATGTATGGTCTTTTGGGAATGTCCGTTACGGCTGTTATCCGTATCTTTGTTGCGGTAATCGTACTTGGAATAACCGAGCTCTTCGTCCAGTTCCTCCTCCAGTACCCCCTCCAGAAGTACGGACATCATGTCACGCATGACAGAGTTTACATCTGTTCCGTTTTTGATGCTGATATCATTGTTTTTTAGATAATCATGCATCATTTCCCTCATTGCCGCCTTTTGTGGGCTGTCTGTTTTTCTTCTTGCCATAATAAAAACCTCCAAACTGTTGTAGTTATCTTACATCAGTTTGGAGGTTTACACAAACTTTGGGACAGTCCCACACCGGCTATTTTCTAGCCGGTGCATTGCCAGTTGTCCAGCCGGAAGGCTGAATAGTTACAATAATTTTTTCAGAAGGTGGGAATACTATATAGTTTAGGCATAAGAAAGAGCCAACGAACGATTCATTCAACTCGTTTATTGGCTCTGCGTATTATGTG
>PDYJ01002422.1_pt1 | contig 12280 bp, 20 predicted proteins | sample 1430841 | NCBI WGS metagenome assembly PDYJ01 (sample SAMN07237672, study PRJNA390542) | Gut metagenome, whole genome shotgun sequencing project. | isolation source: fecal pellets | host: Mus musculus | place: USA: New York, NY | collected 2016-10 | reverse complement strand
ACGGCTTCCAAAGCACGCTCACGCAGTGGATATGCCGATACATACAGGTCTATCTGTGGCTGCCGGTGTCGGACATGTTCAGCACCATACTGGCTAAAATACAGGTGCTGATGCTGCAAAGCGACATCGAGCGGATGCAGGCTGACCCGAACTTCTCGCTGGATTCGAGCGACGGGGTGTATATCGTATTCCTCTGCATCGGCATCATCGGCTACTTCACGATACCCACCGTTGCGGGCTGGATCATCCAAGCCGGAGGCATGGGCAGTTACAACCGCACACATGAACCAGATGGCGGGACGTGCCGGAGGCATGGCGGGCGGAGTCGCAGGAGCGACCGGGAAAATGCCGTCGGACGCATCGGCAAGCTGCTGAAATAATCAATGTGAAATCATAAACGGAAAAAAAAAATGGAATTCAAGTCACTCAGAAACATCGAATCGTCGTTCAGGCAGATACGCCTGTTCGGTATCGTCTTCCTCTCGCTATGTGCCGTGGTGACGGTGTGGAGCGTGTGGAACTCCTACCGTTTCGCCGAGAAACAACGGGAGAAGATCTATGTGCTGGACAACGGCAAGAGCCTGATGCTCGCCTTGTCGCAGGACTTGTCGCAGAACCGCCCGGCGGAGGCACGGGAGCATGTGCGCCGTTTCCACGAGCTGTTCTTCACGCTGTCACCCGAAAAGAGCGCGATTGAACACAACGTGAAACGAGCCTTGCTGCTGGCGGACAAGAGTGTGTACCACTATTATTCGGACTTCGCGAGAAGGGGTACTACAACCGCATCATCGCCGGGAACATCAACCAAGTGCTGAAGGTGGACAGCGTGGTGTGCGACTTCAACGCCTATCCCTACCCGCGCGTGACCTACGCCACGCAGAAAATCATCCGGCAGAGCAACGTCACCGAGCGCAGCCTCGTGACCACCTGCCGCCTGCTGAACGCATCACGGTCGGACGACAACCCCAACGGCTTCACCATCGAGGGGTTCACCATCATCGAGAACAAGGATTTACAGACAATCAAACGGTAACAGGTTATGAAACGGAAAGTAAAAAGTATCAGAAAATCAATGTGGGGTATGTATTGGAAGCTCCACGACAAACGGAAACAAATCGTGGCAAAAGTCAAAGGCTATCTGGACGGCTTGCCGCCGGAAACACGCCGCCGCATCGTGCTGGGGATGCTCGCCGCCTTGCTACACCTTCGGCAGAGCCGTCTATGACATCGGCAGGAATGACGGCTCACGCAAAATGGGACACGCCGGACGGGTGGAACTGCCGACCCCGACGGAAACAGGCAATCACTTAACACCTTATTTATATGGAACAGACGAAGAATGAACCGACGAAAGAGAACAAAGCCGCTCCCGACACGGGAAAGCCGAAAAAGGAGCGCGAACCGCTGACCGAGGCACAGCGGCTGAAACGGCAGAAGATGATCGTGCTGCCCGCTATGGTGCTGGTGTTCATCGGGGCGATGTGGCTGATATTCGCTCCGTCTCCGACAAGGAGCAACCGCCGGGAACAGACGGCTACAACACCGAGATGCCGACGCGGACAAGGCGAACAAGCAGATTATCGGCGACAAGCTGAAAGCCTACGAGCATGGGGAAGAAGCGGTTGGAAAACCGCAACCGTGCCATCGGGCAGCTGGGCGACATGTTCGACCGCGAGATAGCGGGAACGGAGGACGGGACGGACTTCGACCTCGCCAATCCGGGCGGCAAGGAGGAAAAGGCACAGCCCGCCACGCCGCAGACCATCCAATCCTCCGCTGCCGCCTACCGTGACCTGAACGCCACGCTCGGCAACTTCTACGAACAGCCGAAGAATGACAATGCCGAAATGGATGAACTGCTGGAGCGCATCGCCTCGCTGGAGTCGGAACTGGAAAGCGAGAAGGGCAAGGCTTCCGCCGTGGATGACCAAGTGGCACTCATGGAGAAATCCTACGAGCTGGCGGCAAAGTACATGGGCGGTCAGAACGGCAGACAGCCTTCGGCGGAACAGGCGGCAGAGCCGCCCACTGTGCAGAAGGGGAAAAAGAACACGGCTACACCCGTAAGACAAGTGACCCGCCAAGTCGTTTCCTCGCTTGCACAGCCCATGTGCAATGCGGAGTTTGTCGCCGCCTTCTCGCAGGAAAGCAACCGGGGTTTCAACACGACTGTCGGCACGGCGGAGGTATCGGACAGGAACACCATCCCGGCGTGTGTGCATGGTGCGCAGAGCGTGACAGACGGGCAGACGGTAAGGCTGCGCCTGCTGGAGCCTATGGCGGTGGCGGGCAGGACAATTCCCCGCAATGCGGTAGTGGTCGGCACGGGCAAGATACAGGGTGAGCGGCTCGACATCGGGATCACCTCGTTGGAATACGACGGCACGATTATCCCGGTGGAGCTTGCGGTCTATGACACGGACGGACAGCCCGGCATCTTCATCCCGAATTCGATGGAGATGAACGCCGTCAGGGAGGTCGCCGCCAACATGGGTGGCTCGTTGGGGAGTAGCATCAACATCTCCACCAATGCCGGGGCGCAACTTGCCTCCGACTTGGGCAAGGGGCTGATACAAGGCACGAGCCAGTATATCGCCAAGAAGATGCGAACCGTCAAGGTGCATCTGAAAGCCGGGTACAGGGTCATGCTTTACCAAGAAAAAGATTGAGAACAATAAAAAAATTACCACTAAAAATCCAAAAGTAATGAGAAAAGTAATCATCATGTTTGCCCTCGCTATGGGCATCGCAACTGCTAACGCGCAGGAGAATGTAACCGTTGAAACGACCAACGGAAGTGAACAACCGACCTTGACGAAGGAGGTCTACCCGCAGAAGGAGGCGGACGGCGACCTGTATCACGGGCTGTCGCGCAAGCTGACCTTCGACCGCATGATACCGCCGCACGGTCTGGAAGTGACCTACGACAAGACCGTCCACATCATCTTTCCGGCGGAGGTGCGCTATGTAGATTTAGGCTCGCCGACCTGATTGCCGGGAAAGCAGACGGAGCGGAGAACGTAATCCGCGTGAAGGCTACCGTGCGGAACTTCCCCAACGAAACCAACATGTCCGTCATCACGGAGGACGGCAGTTTCTACACCTTCAACGTGAAGTATGCCGCCGAACCGCTGCTGCTCAACGTGGAGATGTGCGACTTCATCCATGACGGCAGCACGGTGAACCGCCGAACAACGCGCAGGAAATCTATCTGAAAGAGCTGGGCAGCGAAAGCCCGATGCTGGTGCGACTTATCATGAAGTCAATTTACAAGCAGAACAAGCGCGAGGTGAAGCATATCGCTGCAAGCGTTTCGGCATCCAGTACCTGTTGAAAGGCATCTACACGCACAACGGCTTGCTTTATTTCCACACGGAGATAAGGAACCAGAGCAACGTGCCTTTCGATGTGGACTACATCACTTGGAAAATCGTGGACAAGAAGGTGGCGAAGCGTACCGCCGTGCAGGAGCAGATCATTCTGCCGCTCCGTGCGCAGAACTACGCCACACTCGTGCCGGGCAAAAAGAGTGAGCGCACGGTCTTCACTATGGCGAAGTTCACCATCCCCGATGACAAGTGCCTCATTGTGGAACTTAACGAGAAGAACGGCGGCCGTCACCAGTCCTTCGTGATCGAGAACGAGGACTTGGTACGCGCCAATACCATCAACGAACTTCAAGTGCGCTGACCATGAGAAAATACATCGCAATAATCATCGCGTCGCTTGCCCTTTTCACGGGGCAGGCGCACGCCCAGCGATGCCTGCCGAAGATGCAGGGCATCGAGGTAAGAGCGAACATGGCGGACGGCTTCAATCCCGGTGGCAAGGACGGCGGGTACAGCTTCGGGGCGGCACTCTCCACCTACACGAAGAAGGGGAACAAGTGGGTGTTCGGTGGCGAATACCTCCTGAAGAACAATCCCTACAAGGACACCAAGATACCCGTGGCGCAGTTCACGGCGGAGGGCGGATATTATTTCAAGATACTGTCGGATGCCCGAAAAATCGTGTTCGCCTATGCCGGGGCTTCGGCTCTTGCCGGATATGAGTCGGTGAACTGGGGAAAGAAGGTGCTGCATGACGGCTCCACGCTGCACGACCGGGATACCTTCATCTACGGCGGTGCGCTGACGCTTGATGTGGAGTGCTACGTGGCAGACCGTATTGCCTTGCTTGCCAACCTGCGGGAGCGTTGCCTGTGGGGTGGCGACACAAGGAAGTTCCACACGCAGTTCGGGGTCGGCATCAAGTTTCATCATCAACTGACACGGGCATGGAACGGACGGAAATAGATGCTGTCAGACGGATGCCGCTTGCGGATTTTCTCGCACGGTTGGGGCATGAGCCTGTCAGAAGGAGCGGTAACGAGCTGTGGTATCTCGCCCCGTACAGGGGCGAACGCACACCCTCTTTCCGTGTGAACGTGGCGAAACAGCTCTGGTACGACTTCGGCTTGGGCAAGGGCGGCGATATTTTCACGCTTGCCGGGGAGTTTCTGCAAAGCGATGACTTTAGGACGCAGGCGAAGTTCATAGCGGAAGCCGCCAATATGACGGTGACCGGATGGGAAAAGCCCGCCTATTTCCCAAGCCGACCGAACCCGTCTTTGAGGATGTGGAGGTCGCTCCGCTGTTTCGTTCACCGCTGACGGAGTATTTAGAGGAACGGGGCATACCAATCGGAGTAGCATCCCGCCACTGTTGCCGTCTGAACTACGGCGTTCGTGGAAAACGGTATTTTGCCGTCGGTTTCCCGAACATGGCAGGAGGTTATGAAGCCAGAAGCCGCTTTTTCAAGGGGTGCATACCACCGAAGTCTGTATCGCTGGTAAAGGCGAAGGATACCACGGCTGACGAGTGCCTCGTGTTTGAGGGCTTCATGGACTTCCTATCCGCTCTGACGCTTGTGTAACCGGTAACGCAGACTGCCTTGTGCTGAACTCTGTCGCCAATGTAGGTAAAGCTGTGGAACTGCTGGACGGTTACAGGCGCATCGGCTGCTTCCTCGACCGTGACGAAGCTGGACGGCGGACGCTTGACACTCTTGCCAAACGGTATGGGGCGCGTGTCACCGACCGTTCCTCACTCTATGACGGTTGCAAGGACTTGAACGAGTACCTGCAACAGACAACGAAAAAACAGAAAAACAACCATCAAAAAATCGAAGAAAAATGAACATACTGAACAACAGAAACAAGAGAACAAACATCTTCAAGGCGGTGGCGTTATGCCTGATAGCCGCCGTGTCATTCACCCTCGTGTCGTGCGACGACGACATGGACATCCAACAGTCCTATCCTTCACGGTGGAGGTCATGCCCGTACCGAACAAGGTGACTAAGGGGCAGACGGTTGAAATCCGCTGTGAGTTGAAAAAGGAAGGCGACTTCGCTAACACCCTTTACACCATCCGCTATTTTCAGTTTGAGGGAGAAGGAAAGTTGAAAATGGATAACGGCATCACCTTCCTGCCCAACGACCGCTAACCTGCTGGAGAACGAAAAGTTTCGTTTGTACTACATAGCGGAGGGCGACGAAGCACACAATTTCATCGTGGTGGTGGAGGATAACTTCGGCAACTTTTTCGAGTTGGAATTTGACTTCAACAACCGGAATGTAAAGGATGACGGCTTGACCATCGTTCCCATCGGCAACTTCAGACCCTTGCTGAAATGATGCGTGTATTCATGGTAATGCTCTGTTCGCTTCTGGCGGTCTGTTCCGTGTCTGCACGGATCAGCCGCCAAGAGGGGACGGACGGGCAGGCGGCAATCTACCGTCTGCCACTTTTCGAGAGGGCGGTACGCTGCACGAAATATTTTGAAGGCTGGCACTCGGAAAAGCACCACCCATATGTGGGTTGGGGTCACAAAATTTTGCCGGGCGAAAGGTACTCGGCACGAACCATGACAAAACGGCAGGCGGACGCGCTCCTGCGGAAAGACCTGCGGAAGTTTTGCGCGATGTTCCGGCAGTTCGGGAAGGACAGCCTTCTGCTTGCCACGCTTGCCTACAACGTGGGCCCATACCGGCTTTTGGGGAGCAAGACAATCCCCAAAAGCACCTTAATCAAGAAGCTGGAAGCTGGCGACAGGAACATCTACCGTGAGTATATAGCCTTCTGTAACTACAAGGGAAAACGCCACGCCATGTTGCTTAAACGGCGAAAGGCGGAGTTTGCGCTGCTGTACGAACGACAATAATAGTTAGGTGTGCCAATTTGTCATTTGGCACGCCTTTTGTTATTTTTTTTGTAAAAAGTGAAAAATATGGATTATTCCCAAAAACTGAGAAAAATAAATAATCGATACAACCAGACTCGTCAATGCTCGTAGAGCAAAGAATGTTCAGTGGAGAATCTTTATATGATAAAGATGTAGCAAGATATGTAATGCGTGCAATGAAAGCCGTTGATGAGGAATATACAAAACGGTCTAAAGCTGCAGGTGAAGTTGTTAAACAGCATCTAAAAGAATTACTTACGAATGTATCGTATGAATATCAAGGTTCTGTTATGACAGATACACACATAAGGGGAGCTAGTGATATAGATTTACTGGTACTATGTGATAAATTTGTTGGAACAGATATTTTTAAGGTAAGAGAAGAATTAGCGAAAACATGGAAATATAACAGTTATCAGCTAGGTAGATTATGTCAGTTTGATAATTCTTTCTCTCAATATGAGGGTAATAGTTTTCGGGATATGGCATTTTTGCGGACTCAAATTGAAAAGATTATGTCACGTACATATACTATATGTGACATATCAAAGCCCAAGGCGGTAAAAATTACCAATCAAAATCTTCATCGGGATGTAGATATTGTAACATCATCATGGTTTCAATCGTTGGATTATGTGTTGGACGGAATGCCAGAAAACAAACGTGGCATAAAAATATACAATAAAAGCACTGGATTTTCTGAAGGTCCTGATTATCCGTTTCTAAGCATATCAAGAATAAACAAAGAAGTTCAGATACAAATGGACGTTTGAAAAGAATGATTAGATTCCTTAAAAATGTTCGTACAGATTCTGAGAAAGATATTCCACTTACAAGTTTTGAAATCAATGCTATCTGTTACTCAATACCAGTACAAGATTACGCACAAAAGAATACAAGGAATTGGTTTACATCTTGTGGTATTCTATGTTCCATTTATGGAATGATGGCAAACAAGATGAACTTAAGTCAGTGGTTGGAGACGAATATATCTTTAAAGATAAGCCAGAAAAACTTGCGGCATTAAAAGTATTGGAAGACGAAGTTTATAAAATAAATAAAGATTTAGGTAATATGGAAAACCCAGGCGCGGATGACCCTTGCGGCCAAGGTTGATCTGACCCCTGAAAATAATTTGTTATTGACCCCTGAAGAGTTTGGCCGACGGGGTCAGTTTTATTTTGGCTTATCTGCCTTTGAAGGCTTTGAGTTTACGGACGCTTTCACCGGTTAGCGTGATACGGTGAGCAGTGTGTACGATGCGGTCGAGGATGGCATCCGCCACTGTGGTGTCACCGATGGCATCGTACCAGTCCAGTTCGGGGAGCTGTGATGTGACTATGATTGACTTGCGTCCATGCCGGTCTTCGATGATTTCCGTCAGGTGTGCGCGCTCCTTGGCATCAAGGGGAACCAGAAAGAGGTCGTCGAGGATGAGCAGTTGCGTTTTTTCGAGTTTCTTCAGCTCTGTTTCGATTGTTCCTTTGTTTTTGGCTATTTTCAGAGCGCCCATCAGTTTGGAGGCGTTTGCGTACAGGACACGCATTCCGGCCTTGCAGGCCTCGTATCCCAGTGCTGTGGCCAGGTAGCTTTTGCCTGTACCGGCACAGCCGGTGATGAACAGGTTGTCACCCTTGCGGACAAAATCCAGCGAGGCAAGACGTTCCATCTGGTTGCGGTCCAGGCCACGCGGCAGCGTGTAGTCGATCTGTGCCACCGATGCGTCGTTGTATCTGAAGTTCGCGCCTTTTACAAGGCGTTCGATGTTTCGGGCCACCCGGTAGTCCCATTCCCTGGAGAGCAGCCAGTTCAGGAAGCTGTCAGGTGTCATTGTCTCGGCGAAGGTCGCCTGAAGGCTTTCGGAGAACGCGGCGGCCATTCCGTGAAGGCGCATGCGGTGCATGAGATCCAGAGAGACGGAGTTGCGGTCTTTCTCCGGAGTCACAGGGGAGGTTTTATCGTTGGTTTCCATTTTTTACGTTGTCGTTTTGAGTTGATTGTCTTATGCTGGCGGCAAAGTATTCTTTGCCCCGTATGTTACGGTGGGCCGGTCTATGAGGTTCCCGGTCATCAGCCTCGGCTCCCGGCAGATAATCCGCGTCCGCCCCGGACTCGAGGATGTCCACCATGTCGCTGATACTGTAGCGGCGTGCGTCCATGGCCGCGGCGCACCCGGATACAAGGCGTTCCTGCCCGTACTTTTTCTCCAGGTTCATGATGCCACGGCACGCTCTGAATGCAAGTTCCGGATAACGCTTGTCTTCGATGACCGCACGCAGGTAGTGAACAACAATGTTGTCGATCACGGCCGCGCGGGAAAGGAGCTCCTGCAAGTCACTCTCGCAGCTCCCCTTGCGTCCCGGCAGATTGTGGGACGGCTTGGTAGTGTATTCGTACGGGGTATCGTTGCGATGATGCGTGGCCACATGGGTAAAGCCGTGGAAGATGTCGATCGTATCGGTGTCGTATACCATCTCCACGCGTTTGCCCACATATTGTACCGGCACACTGTAGTGGTGCTTGTTCAGCGTGACGTAACTGTTGCGCTGGACCGTGGCAATCGTCCGCTGTCTCATCTGATAGCGGTCCGGGGGCAAAGGCCTCAGACTGTCTCTCTCGACAGAATCGAACAGCTGACGGCGGGATTCCCTGCGCCGGGTCAGGTTGCGCGCATTGAACTTTTCCAAAGATTCGAGGATTGCCACGTTGAGCGACTCCAGGTCATGGAACACCATTCCCTCCAGATCGACATACACAGAACGGTACATCAGCTTGACTGCGTTTTCCACCAGTGCCTTGTCCCTGGGATGCCGCACACGGGCCGGGACCACGGCGCATCCGTAATGCTCGGCAAAGGCTTCGAAGTCCGGATTGATTACAGGTTCGTTGCGGTCGCTGCGCGTGACCGCCGACTTCAGGTTGTCCGGCACAATGGCGCACGGGGCTCCCCCATAGAAACGGATGGCGTTCTCGCATGCCTTTATCAGGTCCTCCTTTTTCTGCGACCACACTGCCTCGCAGTATGTGTAATGGCTGCACGGAAGTATTGCGACGAACACCTCGACCTTCCGCACTTCAGCAGTTGTCTCATCGACTATCTCCAGCCTGTCTCCGGCGAAATCGACATACATCCGGTCTCCGGCACGGTGCTCGACATGGCCAATGGCGTTGGTCTGGAGCATGAACTGCCGGAGCTTCATTCCGAAGGATGCATGAAGGTATCCGTCGGGATGGCCCGCATGATACTCTTCGTACAGCTTCTTGACCGTCATGCCCTTCCGGGAGAGCCTTGCCGCATATTCCGGCAACAGGGCCTCGAGCCGGATCTGACGTTCCGATGGTTTGTGTTCCCGTGCTCCGGGGATGGAGAACAGTTCCTGTAGCCGCGCATCGCTCAGCGACGGCAGCTTCTCAGCGGGTATGCCGCTGTCCTGATACATTCTCACATAGCGCCGCACCGTGTTCCTCGAGATGTCAAAAGCACTGCTTATGCTTTTTATTCCCATTCCCGATGCGTGACACAGGAGAATGTTTTTTAATTTTGTATTCATGTTTCTTTGGGTTTATCCCCCGTCGACCAAAACGGAAACCAAAGATACATATTAAATCCCCTGCTGGCTCTATGTCAACAGGGGTCATTTTTATTTTGGGCAAAGGGGTTACCCCGATTTTGGCTTATGGGGTCAAATCAACCTGGCCGCAGGGGTCATCCGCGCCTGGGTTTTCCATCTATATACGCCAATCCGGTGTAGCATGAGAAGATGAATATGTCGCGCACCTGCTCCAGCCGCTTTGTCGGAAACTCTTTCTCAGCAATAGTGGCAATCTCTTTTTCGGTGAGATAGCCTCTATCTACTCTCTTGATGCGGATTCTGTAGTTGGCAAACGGATCAGCAATAATCCAACCGTTGTTTTTGGCTTTTATGATAATCGCCTTGAATGTTTGGATGAACTTGGCTGTGGTATTCTCATTTATTACTGTCCGCTAAACCATAAAATAGTGAGTCCAACTTCTTGAACGGCAGAAGTTGGGCTTACTTTTTGTATAGGATAAGCCCCCTCAGTAGTTTTCAAGGACTTCGGGGGGCGATTCCGAAGCTTCGGCGAGCATGATTTTCAGGTCTGCATCGGGCTGATTGAGGAACTTTTCGAGATTAAGGTAATACATCAGAACGATTCTCACGATTGTAGCCAGTCCCGAGAAGCTCCAATGCCTGTTCAAGGTGCTTTGCAAGACCGAGAGTAACAGATTGGCGATGAGCGTGACCCATATCTGGATTTTGATGGCGTTGGCACTTTCTCCGTAGAAATATCTCAGAGGGAAGTTCTGCTTGATCTGCTTGAAAAGAGACTCTATCTGCCAGCGGCGGCGGTATATCGCCACGATTGTCTCCAGCGGCATGTCGAAATCATTGGTCAGAAGCGATATGAGTTTTGGTTTCTTGCCTTTCTTGATATCGACGTATGTTATTATTCTGGCTATGTGGTTTATACCGTCTTTACGGAAAACTACGACCTGCTCACGATATTCCATAAGCCCCTGTGGATTCTGATGCATACAGTCAACAAGCACCTCATAATTGAGATTGCTCTTCATTTTGGTGACATATACGACGCCACGGTCTGTCAGTTCCTCGAATTTGGCATAGTTGATATATGCACGGTCAAGTGCCACAATCTCGTTGTGGCTGTAATGGCTCGGAGCGAGCATGAAAGAGTCATTGGTCGCCGCCGAAGTGAACCGCACGTCGCAGGGAACGCTTCGTTGGCGTGTATGACCGAGTGTACTTTGATGCCACCCTTCTTCTTTCCGGTCTTGGATGTCGGCCGACACCCTTGAAAATGGCATTGGAGAACAGCGAAATGGTCGTGGAATCAATGATTCGAAGCTGCTTTATCCATTCTTCCGTACCATTGCGTCGGCTGTCCGAGGAAAGAATGTCCTTATTGGCAGCATATAGGTCGCGATATACTTCTTCGAAGAACTTCTCTGACCGTCTGGCATTTGCATCCGACAGGGTGCTACGTCTGGGCACACTGTTTATACCTACATGGTGCAGTTTGCGAACCTCCGCTGTCATAGATGTCTCTATCTCACGCAGCGAGTCGAATCGCTGGATCACGGCGTAGAGCATCGTAAGCAGATGAGTATAGCCGTCAAAGCTCTTTACATACTTCTCTCCGCCATGTTTGCGGCTTATTTCAACAATTTTATCACGATTGAGTGATTTTATCAGCTGACCATATATCGGCTGTCCGAAGAAATTACTACTTTTACTCATGGTTATTAATGGATAGTTTGGCGACACCAAAATAACCATTTAGGGCTGACTCCTGCAATAGGTGCCAGCCCTAATTTTTCAACTGCTCAAAAAACTTTAGCGGACAGTAATAATTCTCATTACATCCGCTTACTGTACGCAGATATGTCTCCAAGTCCACAATGAATTTGTGGTTAACATCGCGCAGTGGCATATCCGTAAGATGATACTTGAACTTGATGAATTCCTTTACTCTGCGTAATGCGCGGTCATATTTCTGGACGGTTGCAGGGGTCTTGCTTATTCCTATAAGGGCACGACATTCCTCTATGTGTTCCGTAAATAACCCTATGAGCGTCTGGTTTTCCGGAACAATCCCCATAAAGGCATTACGGAGTTTCTCGGCTGTGACAGTTTCATATCTTGACATATCGAAGTACATCTGACGAATTGATGACTCCATATCAGACATAAGTCCATTCAATTCAGTGGCAACTTTTGATTTGCCGCTGACCTTGCCTTGCTTGGTGTCCCACAGTTTGGGATTGACATTCAGTTTAGAACTGAAATTAGTGTTCTCTCCGTTGATGGTGATTCTTGTCATGATGCAGCACGTTCCGTCTGCATAGACATGGTTTCTTCGCAGGAAGAAACGGATTTTGAGGGTGCTTTTACTCATACGTCTTTTTGATTTGTTTGGGATTTTTTGTGGCGATCCCCAACAGGAATGAGCAAAAAGGCGTTAAGGATATTTAACTATCCCGATATTTGTCTCCGTAGGCTCATATCCAATT
>PDYJ01001600.1_pt1 | contig 12311 bp, 13 predicted proteins | sample 1430841 | NCBI WGS metagenome assembly PDYJ01 (sample SAMN07237672, study PRJNA390542) | Gut metagenome, whole genome shotgun sequencing project. | isolation source: fecal pellets | host: Mus musculus | place: USA: New York, NY | collected 2016-10 | reverse complement strand
TAGAATCGCTCAACGCGGATCTTGAATATGCGGGCGAAAAAGTAGTGGCCAAGCTCATGGACAAGCACCAGAAGCGAGAGGGCCGCTACGAGCTGAAGGGCTTTGAAAAGAAAAGTCTCCAATTGCGGGGAGGTTTAGGGGTGGTTATGAATGATGGTTGAAATGGGCGATCAGTCGGCAAGGCAGTGGGCTGCGGTGTGGCTCCCGACGGCTTGGGCAGCTATGGCTCGTGCGCGGCGGTTGACCTCCATGTAATCGTCGAGCGATGGCGCTGCAATGTTGTCCATCCGGTCGAGAGTGTGGTCGATGATACGGTATATGTCGGTGAAGGCGATGCGGCTTTGGCGGAAGGCCTCGTTGGCCACTTCGTTGGCTGCATTGACGGCGCAGGCGGTGGTGCCCCTTCGGCGAGCGCTCTGTAGGCGAGGCCGAGGCAGGGGAAGCGGTCGTAGTCGGGCTCGATGAAGTCGAGTCGGGCCATGTCGGCAAAGCTCAGGCGTCGCGACTGGTGGGAGCGGGCAGTGCCTGACAGGGCATAGGCTATGGGCAGGTGCATGTCGGGGGCGCCGAGCTGCGCTTTTATCGCTCCGTCGGTAAACTCCACCATCGAGTGGACTATCGATTGGGGATGGACGATGGGAGTGATGCGTTCGGCTCCGATTCCGAAGAGCCATCGGGCCTCGATGATCTCGAAGGCTTTGTTGATCATGGTGGCGGAGTCGATGGTGATTTTCGCTCCCATGATCCAGTTGGGGTGGCGCAGGGCGTCGGCGGCGGTCACGGTAGCCAACTCCCGGGCCGGTAGATTGCGGAACGGGCCACCCGAGGCGGTGATGATGAGGCGCTCCACTTCGGCATCACGCTCGCCGCGGAGACATTGGTAGATGGCCGAGTGCTCGGAGTCGACCGGGATGATGCGCGATGGTGAGGCCGAGAGGCGATCGGTGACGAGTTGGCCGGCCGCCACGAGGGTTTCTTTGTTTGCGAGAGCTATATCTTTTCCGGCCTCAATGGCGCGTAGGGTGGGCACGAGTCCGGAATAACCAACGGTTGCTGTGACCACAATGTCGACGTCAGGGCGCGCCATGGCATCGGCTATTGCCTCCGGTCCGGCAGCACAGTCGATGCCGAGAGGCGCGAGAAGTTCCTTCAGGCGTCCGTAGAGCGACTGATCGGCTATCACGGCAAGTGACGGACGGAGCTGGCGGGCCTGATCGACCAGCAGGTCGACGTTGCTCCCTGCGGTGAGCACCGTGGCGCGGAATTCGTCGGGGTGTGCGAGTATTATGTCGATGGTCTGGGTGCCTATTGATCCGGTCGAACCCAGAATGGCGATATTTTTCATAATCAGAAAGTCAGATGAGTTGCTTCTCCCTTGCCGAGCTCTACGGGAATGGAGTTGCCATTTACCACGAGAGTGGTCGAGCCGCCTTCGGGCGCGGTGAGGGTGAGGTCGGTCACATTGCCGTCGCGCCACTCAAATGAGGCGGTGAATCCGCCTCGGGCCTTGAGGCCCTTGACGCTTCCGTTGGCCCACTGGGCGGGGAGAGCGGGCAGGAGTGTGATGGATTCTGGGGTCGACTGGATAAGCATCTCGGCCACTCCGGCTGTGCCTCCGAAATTGCCGTCGATCTGGAAGGGTGAGTGGGCATCGAGGAGGTTGGGATAGGTGCCACCGCCGCTCCTGCGGTCGGGTCCAGTGTAATTGTCGGGGCTTACATATTTGAGCAGACGGCGGTACATGGCATATGCCTTGTCGGCATCGAGCAGCCGGGCGAGGAGGTTGACGCGCCATCCGGTGCTCCATCCGGTGGTGTTGTCGCCCTTGATCTCCAGCGAGCGGGCTATGGCGCGGGCGAGATCGGGATTGTCGGCGGGATTGATGTGGCGTCCGGGGAACAGGCCGTAGAGATGCGACTGGTGGCGGTGGGTGGGCTCCACCTCCTCAAAGTCGGTGATCCATTCCTGAAGCTGTCCGGCGGCGCCGGTCTTGTAGGGCTGAAGGCGAGGGATCACACTGTCGATTTCGGCCACAAGGGCGCGGTCGGTGTCGAGGGTCATGGCGGCGTCGCGTGTGTCGGCAAGGCACTGGCGTATCATGGCCATGTCGGCAAAGTTGCCCTGACTGGTTGCCACGGCATTGCCGTCGGGATCGCGGAAGAGGTTTTCGGGCGAAGTGGCGGGAGAGGTGATGAGATAACCGTCGGGCCCTTCGGTGAGCCATCCGAGGCAGAACTCGGCTGCGCCTTTCAGGGTGGGGTAATACTCTTTGAGGAAGTCGCGGTCGCGGGTGAAGAGATAGTGCTCCCAGATATGGGATGCCACCCATGCGCCACCCATGTTCCAGTTGGCCCAGCAGGGGTTGCCTTCATGCTCGCCCACCGGGTTGGTCATGGCCCAGATGTCGGAGTTATGTGCCATACACCATCCGCGGTCCACTCCATAATATTCCCGGGCAGTGGTGGTGCCGGTGGCGGGGAGCTGCTTGACAAATGAGAGCAGGGGCATATGGAGCTCGCTGAGATTAGTTACTTCGGCGGGCCAGTAGTTTTCCTCAAGATTGATGTTGGTGGTGTAGTTGGAGCTCCACGGTGGAAGCATGGTTTCGTTCCAGAGGCCCTGGAGATTGGCGGGCACGCCCATGGTGCGGGAGCAGCTGATGAGCAGATAACGGCCAAACTGGAAGTAGAGCTCCTCAAGGTCGGGATCGGCGGCGTTTGTGTCGAAATAGTGGAGGAGTCGGCGGTCGGTGGGCATGGCATTGAGTGAGTCGGGGCTCTGGCCAAGGTCGAGATCCACGCGCGAGAAGAGTTCAGAGTAGTCGGCCACATGGCGCGCCGCTATGTCGGCATAATCATCCTTGAGGGCGCGGTCGATGATGCGGGCCGCTTTGCCACGGTAGTCGACAGTGCCGGCAGCCGGATTGATCCGCGCTCCGGCAAAGCTGGTGGCGGTGGTGATATAGATGGTGGCGTCGGTGGTGCCGGTCACAGAGAGAGAGCCGTCGGGAAGGGCTTCGACTGATCCCGATGCCGGATCAACGGCCACGAGGGTGCGGAATGCTATGCCACGGTCGGGATCATAGAGCGCATCAGGGGCGTGATATACCGGGCGCGAATGATAGGCGGCGCGTCCATCGGCGGTGATCATGTTGCCGGCTGAAACCGAGGTGACGTTTGGCACCGGAGAGTCAAATGTCAGGGTAAACGATATGGGATCGCCCGAAGTGATCTTCACGGCTATAAGACTGTCGGGGGCCGACGCGAGATATTCCGTTGCTATGGCGTTGCCGCCGCGGGTGTATTCCACACGTGCCTTGGCCGAATTGAGGTCGAGCGACCGTGAGTAGGATCCGGGCTCACTTTTGTCGGCAAAGTCAATCCACAGATTGCCCACCGGCTGATAGTTTTGCGAGTAGTGGCCCTGCACATCGCGCTGCAGTTCATTGGCCTTGCGGAAATCGCCGGCTGCAAGCGCCTCGCGTATGGGAGCTATCGAAGCCGACGCGCCCGGCGAATAGACGGCAGTGTCGGGCTCACCGGTCCAGAAGGTGATGTCGTTGAGCGAGATGCGCTCCTTGTCGGGGCGACCGTAGACTATCGCACCTTGAGTGCCGTTGCCCAGCACAAACGATTCTTCAAAAAACTCAGCCGGTCGGTCGAAGCTAATCCTGAGATTGGGATTGACAGGTGCTGATGCAGGGTGTTGGTGCACACACGCTCCCGAGCAGAGCGTCAATGCAGCTATGAAGGTGAATGAGAATAAGGTCTTGGCCATGTGGTGATATGATAGATATTGTGAGGGGCGTGCGGGATAATCCCACGCCTATCCCTCCAAATTGCAAAATTACATCAAATCTGCCACATTTGCCTAATGTTCATACTCTTTAACGTAAACCGGATAGGAAGGCGCGATTATTTTGTGTGCGGCTGGATAGTCGGGCAAAGGTTCTTGTCAATAAATACAGAAGAGTGGATTGGTCAGCCTCCTTGATTGACGGATATTAATTTCTGAGAATCAGAATAATTTGCTAATTTTGCATATGGAAACAATAATCTCGCTTTCAAGCGAATCAGAATATAATGAAATACTGCAACAGGCTGTCGCAGTTATTGAAGCGGCTCGAACAAAAGTTGCTCGTGAGGTCGTAGCGTTGTCCAATGAAATGCATTGGAATATCGGCAAACTTCTTTATGAGCGCAAATTGGAGAACAAACATGGCAGTGCCGTAGTAAAACATCTTTCCATAGATTTGAAACAACGGTATCCTGATATGGGGATGTCAGAGCGTAATCTATGGGACATGAAGCGTTTCTACACAAGGTTCCATATTTCAGATTCAAAACTGCGACAGGCTGTCGCAGTTTTGCCGTGGTGGAACATCAACAAGTTAATATCCATGCTTGGCGATGATGACGAGGCGATTCTTTATTATTCGCAACAGACCATAGCGAAAGGCTGGGGACGAGATTTAATGGTAAATGCTATCAAATTGGAGATGCACAAGTCTCAGACATCTTCCAATGGAAGCAACAATTTCGGGCTGACGTTGCCGGATGCACAGGCTGCATATGCCAATGAGGTGTTTAAGGACACCTACAACATGGGATTCCTTGGCGTTACTGAACCGATACTTGAATTGGAACTGGAAAGGCGGCTCGTTGAGAAAATCAAACAATTTCTTCTGGAATTAGGACAGGGCTTCACTTACATCGGTAACCAGCATGTACTCACCTACAGAGGCAAGGAATATAAGGTTGATATGTTGTTTTTCCATAGAGGATTACGTTCAATGGTAGCCGTGGATCTTAAAATATCTGAGTTCCAGGCTGAATATGTGGGTAAAATGAATCTATATCTCTCGCTGCTCGACAAACTTGAAAAACGGGAAGATGAGAATCCGTCGATAGGCATTATTCTCTGCGCGGAGAAAGACAATGTTGAGGTTGAGTTGGCATTGGACGGATTCACAAAACCGATAGGTGTAGCCGATTACAAACTAATTATCCCGAAAAACGAGTTGAAACAGCTTATCAAGGATGAGATGAAGAGTTTCAATCAGGAAGTAAATAATAGGCTGATTCCTGACAATAACAAGTAGACAACACAGAAACTGCAACAGGCCGTTGCAGTTTTGCAAAGGAGATATTTCTATCGACAATTTTGCTGCATTATCCGCATTTTGAATATGAAAACGCCCGACGAATTTTTCATATCCGACAACGAGGCAATCCCACTCTAAATTATAAATGATTATAGAGTGAGGGGGAGGGCCTGAGGGAGGAGGGGAGCGGTGGGGTCGAGCAGATAGAGGTCGGGGTAGCGGCGCATCCATGTGAGTTGCTTCTTGGCATAGACGCGGGTGTTGCGGGCTAACTTGGCTTCGGCCTCGGAGGGGACATGAGTCCGTCGAGACAGGCGAGCGCTTCTTTGATGCCTACTGTATTGAGAGCGTTGAGGTGGCGCAAGTGCATCACTGAGCGCGCTTCGTCGAGTAGTCCCTCGGCCATCATGGCCGAGGTGCGGGCGGCGATGCGGCCGAAAAGCTGCTCCCGGGACCACCCGATCGCCATGCGCACTATGTCGTAGGGGCGCTCCACGGCGGCCTTGCGTCCGATCAGTTCAGAATATGGCCTGCCGGCCATGAGGCTTATCTCTATGGCGTGGATGATGCGTCGAGGATTTGAAAGGTCGACCCGCTCCATGTAGGCGGGGTCGAGGGTGGCGAGTTCCGAGCGTATGGCTTCCAGGCCCCCTGCGTTGTAGAGGCGTAGCACAGAGCTCCGCACCTCGTCGGACACTGTAGGGAGGTCGTCGAGCCCCTCGGTGAGGGCGTCGATATACATCATTGAACCGCCACACACTATGGCGCGGTTGCCTCCGGAGGCAAATAGGCGTGGGAGGAGGGCCGATGCCTGATCGGCAAAGAGTGATGCGGAGTAGTAGGCGTCGAGCGGTAGGATGCCGACAAGATGGTGCCTGACAGCCGACAGCTGCTCCCGGGTGGGGGCAGCTGTCGCTATCGGTATGCCACGGTAGATCTGACGTGAGTCGGCCGAGATGATGTCGCATCCGAGGGTCAGGGCGAGGTCGACCGCCAGGGCGCTTTTGCCCGAGGCGGTAGGGCCTGTCACGACAATGAGGAGAGGCTTGTGGCGCGGGGTCATTGCTTGCGGGCGGCGAGACGTGCTATCTCGACGATTACGGCCACAGCCTTTTTCATCGACTCGATAGGAACGAACTCGTAGCGGCCATGGAAGTTGAGGCCGCCAGCGAAGATGTTGGGGCAGGGGAGGCCCTTGAACGAGAGCTGTGCGCCGTCGGTGCCGCCGCGGATAGGCACCACTTTAGGCTCGACATCGGCCAGCCTCATGGCCTCCTGGGCTATGTCGATGATGTGCATCACAGGCTCGATCTTCTCGCGCATGTTGAAATACTGGTCTTTGATCTCGATCGAGGCCACGCCCGGAAATTCGTTGTTGATCTTGCGGGTGAGGTGCTCAAGCTCTTTCTTGCGGCGCTCGAAGCGGTCGCGGTCGTGGTCGCGGATGATATAGGTGAGGACGGTCTGCTCCACCGAGCCCTCGATCGAGGTGAGGTGGTAGAATCCTTCGTAGCCTTCGGTGTGTTCGGGGGTCTCCCAGCGGGGGAGCATGATTATAAACTGGTTGGCGATGCGGATGGAGTTGACCATCTTGTGCTTGGCATATCCGGGATGGACGTTGCGGCCTTGAAGGTTACCCGTGCCACTGCGGCGTTGAAGTTTTCATATTCGAGCTCGCCGATTTCGCCGCCGTCCATGGTGTAGGCCCAGTCGGCGCCGAAACGCTCCACGTCGAATTTGTGGGCTCCCTGGCCGATCTCCTCGTCGGGATTGAAGGCTATGCGGATGGGTCCGTGGACTATCTCGGGGTGTTTCTGGAGATACACCACAGCCGATATGATCTCGGCAATGCCGGCCTTGTCGTCGGCTCCGAGGAGGGTGGTGCCGTCGGTCACTATAAGGGCTTGACCCTTGTAGTTGAGGAGTTCGGGAAATTCAGAGGGACGCAGAACGACTCCATTTGCAGGATCGCCGAGCACAATGTCGCCACCGTCGTAGTTTTCGACGATGCGGGGCGACACATGTCGTCCGCTCATGTCGGGGCTCGTGTCGAGGTGGGCTATGAAGCCTACGGTGGGGAGGTCGGCGGAGCGCCTGGGCTTGCGGGGAGTGTGGCCATGAGATAGCCGTTGTCGTCGAGCGAAATATCGCAGAGGCCTATAGCCTCAAGCTCTTCGCGCAGATGGCGGGCAAACACCATCTGGCCGGGTGTTGAGGGGTGAGATTGGTCAGCTCGTCGCTCTGGGTGTCAAACTTCACATATTGCAGGAAGCGGTCAACTACGTCGTCGGTATGCATGAGTGGTTGGGGATATCTTGGGTGAAAGCGTTAATAGTCAGGTTGAATTATCGTTGGCATCAGCGGGCCAGAGGAGGAAGGGCCGAGGCTATCTCCGAGGCGCTGCGCTCCATGAGGCGCTCCATGTCGTAGCCTCCCTTCGGAGGGGTGATTGGCTTGTGGATGGTTATGCGGATGGTGCCGGGAAGTGGCAGGCGCGCGGCGCGTGGCATGACGCTGAACGATCCGTCGATGGTGACAGGCACCACCGGGAGCTTAAACTCATCGGCCAGCAGGAATGCACCGCGGCGGAAGCGGTGCATGCGACCGTCGGGGGTGCGGGCACCCTCGGGAAACACCACGAGCGACATGCCGCCCCTTAGCTGATTCTCGGCGCGCTCCATGGTGCGGCGCAGGGCCGAGGGGCTCGACTTGTCGACATATATCTGCCGGGCACACTCGCACGCGAGGCCCACAAATGGGATCTTGCGCAGCGAGGCCTTCATCATCCAGCGGAAGTTGTGGCCCAGGTAGCCGTATATGGCAAATATATCATATGCTCCCTGGTGATTGCACACAAACACATAGCTCGTCGAGGGGTCGATGTTTTCACGTCCGCTTACCTTTACCTTTACAAATGCGAGCCAGCAAAAGATGCGGCTCCAAAGGATCTCGGATAGTAGCCCCACCATTTGCCACCCCCGAGGAGGGAGCCTATAATAGTGAGGAGCGCGGTGATTATGGTGGCCACTATGATGAGGGGCACCATAATAATACACTGGTAGATTCGGTAGAGGTAAATCATGGCAAGGGTATATTGGGGCTAATATGACACAAAATTACTTTCATTGGCCGAAAAAACCAACGATGGAGCGGAATATTTATCCAAGAATGAAAAAAAAAGCGTATCTTTGCACGCAATAATAAACCATCATCACCGCATACCGATGTCATTTATTGCAGATAGAGTCAAGATGGACGGTCTTACTTTCGACGACGTCCTCCTCATTCCGGCCTACTCCGAAGTGCTTCCCCGCGAAGTAGACCTCCGCTCCCGTTTCTCACGCCGCATCACCCTTAACGTGCCTCTCGTGTCGGCCGCCATGGACACCGTCACCGAGGCCCGTCTGGCCATCGCCATAGCCCGCGAAGGCGGCATAGGCGTAATCCACAAGAATATGCCCATAGCCGAGCAGGCACGTCAGGTCCACGCCGTGAAGCGCGCCGAAAACGGCATGATCTACGACCCTGTCACCATCAAGCGCGGCTCCACCGTGGCCGATGCGCTCGCTATGATGGAAGAATATCATATAGGTGGTATTCCCGTGGTCGACGACGACCGCCATCTGGTGGGTATCGTGACCAACCGCGACCTCCGCTTCGAGCAGGATCTCTCGCGCAAGATCGACGAGGTCATGACATCGGAAAACATCATCACTACCAATCAGTCGACCAATCTTGAGGAGGCCGCCCGCATCCTCCAGCAGCATAAGATCGAGAAGCTCCCTGTGGTCGACAGCGATGGCCGTCTGGTGGGCCTCGTGACCTATAAGGATATCACCAAGGCCAAGGATAAGCCCAATGCCTGCAAGGACTCGCTCGGACGTCTGCGCGTGGCTGCCGGTGTGGGAGTCACCCCCGACTCGATGGACCGCGTTGATGCTCTCGTTGAGGCTGGTGTGGATGCCATTGTGATCGACACCGCCCACGGCCATTCGCGCGGTGTGATCGGAGTGCTCCGTGCTGTAAAAGAGAAGTATCCCCAGATCGACGTTGTGGTGGGCAATATAGCCACCGGCGAAGCCGCCCGCTACCTTGTTGAAAATGGCGCCGACGGCGTGAAGGTGGGCATAGGCCCCGGCTCGATCTGCACCACCCGCGTCATTGCCGGTGTGGGTGTGCCCCAGCTCTCGGCTGTCTATGATGTGGCCAAGGCCCTTGCCGACACCGATGTGCCCCTCATTGCCGATGGTGGCATACGCTACTCGGGCGATATCGTCAAGGCTCTCGCAGCCGGCGGCAATGCCGTGATGCTCGGCGGCATGCTCGCAGGAGTGGAAGAGAGCCCCGGCGACACCATCATCTACAACGGACGTAAATACAAATCATATCGAGGCATGGGTTCGCTCGAAGCTATGGAAAAGGGCTCGAAAGACCGCTACTTCCAGGGCAATGAGACCGACGCCAAGAAGCTTGTGCCCGAAGGCATCGCGGCCCGCGTGCCTTTCAAGGGCTCGCTCTATGAGGTGACCTATCAGATGCTCGGCGGCCTGCGTGCCGGCATGGGCTACTGCGGCGCCAAAAACATCGACGCTCTCCACAACGCCAAGTTTACCCGCATCACCAATGCAGGTGTGGCCGAGAGCCATCCCCACGATGTGGCCATCACCTCCGAAGCACCCAACTACTCGGCTTCGTCGCGCTGATTATCGCTCAGCGGCGGCGATCGCGGCCACGACGCCCAACCCGGCGCGTAGCCGCCCCAGCCCGAGTATAGAAGCGACCATCCATTCAAATGGCTCAGCGTCAGCCGAGCTCCCCACAGCGACGACCTACGCCGCTCAAGGAGCTCGGCTGACGCTGAGCCTTTTCCCCCAATCCAGTAAACCCCACTCTGCGGCGGCTACGCGCGCTAACGCGCCGAGAGACAGTCGCCGTGGTGGCCGCCAATTGAGCGGAGGCAACGCTCGTTGCAAGCCGTCAGGCTTTGACGGAGAGGGCAAATACGGTGCCGGAGGCCGAGGGCTCATGGATTATGTCGCCTCCGTGGAGTCGGGCTATCTGGGCCGATATGCATAGTCCTATGCCGCTGCCGCCCTCTTTGGTGGTGAGGAATGGCTGAAACAGATTGGCTGCCACCACCTCGGGCAGCCCGGGCCCATTGTCGGCCACGCGAAACACCACATAGCCACCGGAGCGTGTGGCTGTGACCGCTATCTTCGGGTCGGGAGCGGAGGCCACGGCCTCAATGGCATTGCGTATAAGATTGGTCAGGGCGCGTTCGAGCAGCGGCGAGTCGGCCTCGAACGCGAGCCCGGCGGTGGCGCGCAGGGCGATCTCTCCCGGGTCGAAGCCCATCTGCTTGGCGTGGGATGCGGCCAGACGCCTTACGCGCAACAGCAGCTCGCCAACGTCGACAGGCGCTTTCTCGGGCCGTGGCAGATGGGTGAGTTCATAGTATGAATCGAGGAAGCGCTTGATGTCGCGGCTCTGGTCGCGGATCATGGTCATGACTTCGGCGGTGTCGGAGCTTCCGTAGCGGTCGGGATGATCGGCAAATTCGGTGCTTAGTGCTATCACCGGGGCTATGGAATTGCGTATCTCGTGGGTTATGACGCGCAGGATGCGGTCGTAGTAGAGCTTGCGCACCTCCAGATCGTGAGTAGCCCGGCCATATGTGGCGGCTATGCGGTTCATGTCGCCGGCCATGCGGGTGAGTTGGGGATCGTCGGACGGGGGCATCCTGAGAGTGGTGTCGCGTGCTTCGAGCGAGCTAAGGAATGAACTGAGAGCATTGACCGGTATCCTTACAGTGTGTAGCAGCCATAATACAGCGCAGAAGGCTCCTATGAGCCACAGCAGGGCAGGGGCATAGCCACCTTTTGTGAACTGCCATGCGGCGCAGGCCGAGCAGCCCGCGATTGCGGCGATGGCGAGAAAGAGGTTGAGCCGGAAATGGATCATGATTGCTTGCGGAGCTGATTGTAGAGAGTCTGCCTGTTGATACCCAGACGAGTGGCTGCAAGCGAAAGATTGCCGCCGCAATCGTCGATCACCTCTTTGATATGGGAAGCCTTGAGCTCGTCGAGAGTCATGCGGCTCTTCGTTGCGGCAGCAGAGCGCAGTTCCTGAGCCTCGGCGAGGAGATCGCGGTCGTCGCGGCGCTTCCTGTTGTCGGCTATGGCGCGCCGGAGCTTTGCCTTGAGGTCGTCGTTGTCCCAGGGCTTGGTCACGAAATCGGATGCACCGATCTTCATGGCCTCAACAGCGAGAGCGACGTCGCCAAACGCTGTGATCACCACCACCGCCGGGTGAGGCTCCATCTCCATGATCCGGCTGAGCCAAAACAGCCCGTCGGCGCCATCGAGCTCCCCGGCAGGGTCAAAATTCATGTCGAGTAGCACCGCGTCGACATCTCCCTCTGCGAGCATGGCCGGGATGAGGCGCGGATCGGCCGTGGTGATTATCCGGTCAAAAGTTCCGGCAAGGAGGAGCTTGAGCGATGAGCGCACGGCACTGTTGTCGTCGGCTATAAGGAGTTTCATAATCAGGTATGGAGTCAAATGATATGCAAAGATAATATGCCGAGGGTGATCAAGCCCTCGGGTCATGGGGTGAATGTCGATTTTTTTTACACGCTGTCTAATTTTTAGACAAAACGGAGGCCTCATATCTGGGTTGGCCTCTCCGGGGCGTGACATGCAAGGCATATGTCCTACCTTTGCATCACAATCAACGCTAACCATCACTCATCAATCACTGGAATTATGCGAATATCGCTCCGGACATTCATCATAGCGGCCATCTGTTTCGCCTCACGGGCCGGTGCCATGACTCTCCACGAGTGTCTGATATATGCCCGCGAACATGCCCACACCAATGTGGTGGCAACTCTCGAAATGGAGGAAGCGCGCCTTGAGGCACGCATATCGGCTTCGTCGCTTATGCCATCGCTGTCGCTCGCCACTTCGGGCAATATGAGTTTCGGCCGCAATATTGACCCGGAGACCAATACCTACGATAATAAAAAGACACTCTCGCAGTCGTTTGGGCTTCAGATTAGCCTTCCGCTCTTCGATGGTCTCGTGAGCATCAATAATCTCAAAGCCGCCCGAGCGGCAAAGCGGCAGCGCACCGACGCAGCCGCAGAGAGCCGCGACATCATCTCGCTCAATGTGATCAGAGCGTTCTACAATGTGTCTTATTGCCG
>PDYJ01002471.1_pt1 | contig 12355 bp, 31 predicted proteins | sample 1430841 | NCBI WGS metagenome assembly PDYJ01 (sample SAMN07237672, study PRJNA390542) | Gut metagenome, whole genome shotgun sequencing project. | isolation source: fecal pellets | host: Mus musculus | place: USA: New York, NY | collected 2016-10 | reverse complement strand
TAAAAGATCAGGTGGTATCTTTCTGGTCCAGTACCATTACCAACTGAAATTGAAAAATTTACAATTTTAAGAGCTGTTCATAAATATAAAGATTCACGTGAACAATTCGAAATGCGTACACACAAGAGATTAATTGATGTCAAAAATCCAAGCAAGGAAACTATTGAGGCACTAACTCATTTAGATTTACCAAGCGGAGTAGATATTGAAATTAAAATGATTTAATTAGGAGGAAAAATGAAAGGAATCTTAGGTAAAAAAATCGGGATGACTCAAGTATTTACCGAAGAAGGTAAATTGATTCCGGTAACTGTTATAGAAATAGAGCCTAACATTGTTACACAAATTAAAACAGTAGAAAAAGATGGATATGATGCCATTCAACTAGGAACCCAAACAATAAGAGAAAGTTTAAGTAACAAACCAAAGTTAGGACATACAAAAAAAGCCAATACTGAACCTAAGCGCTTCTTAAGAGAGATTAGAGGAGTAAATGTAAATGATTATACATTAGGTCAAGTAATAAGTGCCGATGCTTTTGAAGAGGGAGAAATCGTTGATGTAACTGGCATTAGCAAAGGAAAAGGATTTCAAGGTGTTATTAAACGCATAATCAATCAACTGGTCCAATGGGACATGGATCACAATATCATAGAGGTGTTGGTTCACTAGGTACAATGAGACCTATGCATGTTTTAAAAGGAAAAAAACTTCCTGGACAAATGGGTAATGTAAAAAGAACTGTTCAAAATCTTGAGATAGTACAAATTGATATGGAAAACAATTGTATTTTAGTTAAAGGTAATGTTCCAGGGGCAAAAAAATCTTTAGTAGTTATTAAAACAGCTGTAAAAAAACCAAATGAAAAAAATGAAAAAGCAAATTTAATAAGCTATAAAGAAGAAACACCTGTAAATGAAACTACAACAACAGAAAATGTTGAAACAGTAGAAACTGCAGAATAATCATCACGGAAGGTAGTATTTATCCAAGTAGAAATTATCAGTGATGAAAGGAGGAAATAAGGATGAAAAAAGTAGATCTTTTAAACCTTAAAGGTGAAAAAGTTAAGGAACTAAAACTAAATGAAAATGTATTTGATATTACCCCAAATGACAAAGTCCTATATGATGCAATTATCTTAGCAAGAGCATCATTAAGACAAGGAACTCATAAGACAAAAAATCGTTCTGAAGTAAGTGGTGGTGGAAGAAAACCATGGAGACAAAAAGGAACAGGACATGCTCGTCAAGGATCTATAAGAGCTGTTCAATGGGTAGGTGGAGGAAACTACGGGACTCCAGTGCCAAGAGATTATAGTAAAAAACAAAACCGTAAAGAAAGAAAATTAGCATTAAAAACAGCTTTAACTGAAAAAGCAAATAATAAGGAATTAATAGTAGTAGATAATATAACAATGTCAACACCAAAAACTAAAGAAATGGTTGAACTACTAAAAACATTAAAGCTTGATAATAAAAAGGTGTTAATTATAGTAAAAGAATTTGATGAAAATATAATCTTATCATCAAGAAATCTTCAGAATATAGTATTAATTGCTTCTGATGAAATAAATGTGTTAGATTTAGTTGCAACTAATACAGTTCTAATAACAGAAGAAGCACTTAAAAGTATTGAGGAGGTGCTAGCATAATGGATACAAAATATTTAGATATAATAAAAGCACCAGTTATTACCGAAAAATCGCAACTTTCTCAAGCAAATGGGAAATATGTTTTCAAGGTAGATCCAAAAGCTAATAAAACTGAAATCAAACTTGCAATTGAAAAAATATTCAATGTGAAAGTTACTAAAATTGCAACATTAAATGAAAAACCTAAAAAGAAAAGGGTTGGTCGCTATACTGGTTTAACTAATAGATCTAAAAAAGCAATTGTTACACTAGCCGAAGGCCAATCAATAGAACTTGGTTAGAAAGGAGATTAAAATTATGGCAATAAGAAATTATAAACCTACTACACCAGGTCGTAGAAAAATGAGTACACTAATTAATGAAGAAATCACAAAATCAACTCCCGAAAAGAGTTTAACAATAACATTAAATAAAAAAAGCGGTCGTAATAATCAAGGTAAAATTACTGTCCGTCATCAAGGTGGAGGCGTAAAAAGAAAATATAGATTAATCGATTTCAAAAGAAATAAAGTAAATATACCTGGTAAAGTTTCAAGTGTTGAATATGATCCAAATAGAACTGCAAATATTGCACTAATTAACTATGTTGATGGAGAAAAAAGATATATTATTGCACCTAAAGGTTTAAAAGTAGGAGCAATAATTGAATCTGGAGAAAATGTGGACATTAAAGTTGGTAATGCTTTACCACTAGCTAATATTCCAGTAGGTACATTAGTACATAATATTGAACTTCGTCCTGGTAAAGGAGGAGAGCTTGCTCGTAGTGCTGGTTCATCTGCTCAAATATTAGGTAGAGAAGGAAAATATGTTATGCTAAGATTATCTAGTGGTGAACAAAGAAAAATACTAGGTACTTGTGTAGCTACAATTGGTGAAGTTGGAAATGAAGACTCATCACTTGTTAAATTAGGAAAAGCAGGTCGTAAGCGCCATATGGGAATTCGCCCAACTGTTCGTGGTTCTGTTATGAACCCTAATGACCATCCACATGGTGGTGGTGAAGGACGAGCTCCAGTAGGTCGAAAAGCACCAATGACACCTTGGGGAAAACCTGCACTTGGTTATAAGACACGTAAGAAAAAACAATCTGATAAATTTATAGTACGTCGTCGTAATAGTAAATAAGAAAGGATGATTAAAAATGGCTAGAAGTTTAAAAAAGGGACCTTATATATTTAAAAGATTATTAACAAAGGTTAAAAAATTAAATGAATCTGGAAAAAAAGAGGTCATTAAGACATGGTCACGCCGTTCTACTATCCATCCTGAATTTATGGGGCATACATTTGCAGTTCACAACGGTAGAGAGTTTATTCCCGTTTATGTAACTGAAGATATGGTTGGTCGTAAATTAGGTGAATTTGCTTTAACACGTAAATTTGGTGGACATGGACAAGACAAGAAAAAATAAAATTAATGACTAGGAGGGAAATATATGGAAGCAAGAGCAATCGCTAAGTCACTACGCATATCACCAATTAAAACAAGAATAACTATTGATTTAATTCGTGGAAAAGATGTAAGTGAAGCGCAGACCATATTAAATAATATAAATAAAAAGTCAGCTAGACTAATAAAAAAAGTTTTAGATTCTGCAATTGCCAATGCTGTTAACAATAATGGAGCAGACAGTACAACATTATATGTTAAAGAAGCAAGAGTAGACGCTGGTCCAGTTATGAAACGACATTTTTTTGATTCTCGTTCTCACATTGGACATAAAGATAGAAGAACTAGTCACATTGTTATAGTAGTGGCTACAAAATAAAGATAGGAGGAAAAAGCTATGGGACAAAAAGTTAATCCTAATGGACTTAGACTTGGTATTAACAAAGAGTGGGAAGCAAAATGGTATTCTAATAAAAAAGACTTTTCAAAAAAACTATTAATAGATATCAAAAATTCGTGAATATTTTGAAAAGAATTTAAAAAATGCTGGAATTGCTAAAGTTGAAATAGAAAGAACTTCAAAAAAATGCGAAGTTACAGTTCATACTTCTAAACCTGGTGTTATGATTGGTAAGGGTGGAGAAGAAATAGAAAAATTAAAAGTAAAGCTTTCTAAAATGACTGGTGAAAATATTCAGATTTCTATTGTTGATATTAAGAAGGCAGATTTAAATGCAAAATTAGTAGCTGAATCAATTGCGAATCAAATAACTAATAGAGCATCATTCCGTATGGCTCAAAAGCGTGCTATTAGAAACGCAATGAAATCTGGTGCTAAAGGAATAAAAACACAAGTTTCAGGAAGACTTGGCGGAGCAGATATGGCTCGTAGTGAAGGATATACAGAAGGTACAATTCCATTACATACATTAAGAGCAGATGTTGATTATGCTACTGCAGAAGCAGATACAACATTTGGTAAAATTGGTGTAAAAGTATGGATTTATAAGGGAGAAATTCTTCCAGGAAAAAGAAATGTAAAAAAACACGAGGGAGGTAAATAATTATGTTAATACCATCAAGAACAAAATATCGTCGCGTTCATAGATTACCTCACGAAGGACATTCGCGTGGAAATACTACATTAAGTTTTGGGGAATATGGACTACAAGCAAAAGAAGGAGCATGGATTACTGCTAATCAGATTGAAGCTGCTCGTATTGCTATGACCCGTTATATGAAGAGAGGTGGAAAAGTATGGATCAACATTTTTCCACATATGCCTCTTACTAAAAAGGCAATAGGTACTCGTCAGGGAAAAGGTAAAGGTAATGTAGAAGGATGGGTTGCTGTTGTTAAAGAAGGAAAAATTATGTTTGAAATTGCAGGAGTTACAGAGGAAATAGCAAGAGAGGCTTTAAGACTTGCAAGTCACAAATTACCAATTAAAACAAAATTTGTAAAGAAAGAAAATGGTGGTGAATAAAGTGGAGGTTAAGGAAATTAGAGAATTGTCAACTGAAGAAATAAACACAAAATTAAAAGAAACAAAACAAGAAATTTTAAATCTACGCTTCCAACAAGCAACAGGTAATATTGAAAAACCTTCAAGAATCAGAGAACTTAGACACACCGTTGCTAGAATGAAAACAGTTCTAAAAGAACGAGAAAATGTAAAGAAGGAGGCTGCTTAAAATGGAAAAATCTATACAAAAGGAATTAGTAGGAAAAGTTGTAAGCGCAAAAAACAATAAAACTATAACAGTACTAGTTGAAACTTATAAAACTCATTCTTTATATAATAAAAGGGTAAAACAATCAAAAAAGTATGCAGTACATGATGAAACAAATAAAGCTAAAGTTGGAGATGTTGTTAGAATTATATCAACAAAACCAATTTCTAAAACTAAGCATTTTTACTTAAAGGAAATAGTAAAAGAGGCAGTAATTATATAACGAAAGTGAAGGAGGAAAATTTATGATACAACAAGAAAGTAGATTGAAAGTTGCAGACAACTCTGGAGCTCGTGAATTATTAGTAATTCGTGTACTTGGAGGAAGTAAGGTCAAAACTGGAAATATAGGTGATGAGGTCATTGCAACTGTAAAAGATGCAATTCCAAACTCAAATGTACCAGCAGGAAAAGTTGTAAGAGCTGTTATTGTCAGAACAAAAAGAGGTGTGCGTCGTAAGGATGGTAGTTATATAAAGTTTGATGATAATGCTTGTGTAATCATAAAGGATGATAAGAGTCCAGTAGGAACTCGCATTTTTGGACCAGTTGCCAGAGAACTTCGTGATAAAGATTATATGAAAATTGTATCTTTAGCAAAAGAAGTACTGTAGAAGGAGGATAATATGAACTTAAATTTAAAGGTAAATGATGAAGTTGTTGTTATCGCTGGTTCTAATAAAGGAAAAACAGGAAAAATAATCAAAACATTAAAAAATAAAAATAGAGTAGTTGTTGAAGGTGTAAATATTGTAAAAAAACATCAAAAACCAACAGGATCAAACCCAGGAGGTATTATAGAAGTAGAAGCTTCTATACATGCTTCAAATGTTATGATTGTAGATCCTAAAACTAAGAAAAGAACTAGAATAGGGCATACAACAGATAAAGATGGTAAAAAAATAAGAATTACAAAAAAATCAAATGAGAAACTTGATTAATTGAAAGGAGGGTAAAATTATGAACCGCCTAAAAGAAAAATACTTAAACGAAGTTGTTCCAAGTTTAAAAAATAAATATAGTTATAAATCAATAATGGAAGTACCAAAAATAGAAAAAATAGTTATTAATATGGGTGTAGGAGATGCTACAACAAATTCAAAATTATTAGAGGCTGCAATTAATGATCTGTCCTTAATTACAGGCCAAAAGCCAGTAATTACAAAAGCAAAAAAATCAATAGCAGGTTTTAAAGTAAGAGAAGGTCAAGCAATTGGATGTAAAGTAACATTACGCGGAGAGAATATGTATAACTTTATGGACAAATTAATATCAATATGTCTTCCTTTAGTAAGAGACTTTAGAGGTGTAAGTTCAAAAGCCTTTGATGGAAGAGGTAATTATACTATTGGTATTAAAGAGCAACTAATTTTTCCAGAAATTAACTATGATGATGTAGTAAAAGTTCGTGGTATGGATATAGTCTTTGTAACAACAGCAAAAACTAATAATGAAGCATTTGATTTATTAAATGAATTAGGAATTCCTTTTAGAAAGTAATTGGAGGGTGAAACATGGCAAAAAAAAGTATGATTGTAAAAGCTAATAGAAAACAAAAATATAAAGTCCGTGAATATACTCGTTGTTCTCGTTGTGGTAGACCACATGCGGTAATGAGTAAATTTGGAGTATGTCGTATATGTTTTCGTGAATTAGCTTATAAAGGACAAATACCAGGTGTAAAAAAATCAAGCTGGTAATTGGAAAGGAGGATTAATTATGGCAGTAGTAACAGATACAATTGCAGATATGCTAACACGCATTCGTAATGCTAATCAAATGCATTATGAAACTGTTGAAATCCCAACTTCTAAAATCAAGGTCGAAATAGCAAAAATTTTAAAAGAAGAAGGATTTATTGAAGAATATAAAGTAGAAGGTAGAACTCTTACTTTAGTGCTTAAGTATGCTGAAAATAAAGAAAGAGTTATCACTGGATTAAAGAGAATTTCCAAACCAGGACTTCGCGTTTATGCTAAGAATGATGAAATACCTAAGGTTCTAAATGGTTTAGGTATAGCTATTCTTTCAACATCTAAAGGAATTATGACAGATAAAAAAGCTCGCAAGGAAAATATAGGTGGAGAAGTTCTAGCTTATATTTGGTAATAATTAAAATATAAGGAGGTGTCAAAATGAGCCGTATTGGAAATCGTATAATTATAGTACCAGAAAATGTAACTGTAACAGAAGAAAAAAATATAATTAAAGTTACAGGTCCTAAGGGCACATTAGAGGAAAAGTTATTAGAAGGTATCAAAATGAAACAAGCTGATAATAAAATAACTCTAGAACGAGAAAATGATTCATATAAAGCTAATCATGGAACAATGAATGCACTAATCGTAAATATGATCAAAGGAGTAACAGAGGGATTTCAAAAAGCATTAGAGATTGTAGGAGTTGGATACCGTTTTAATGTTCAAGGAAAAAAGCTTGTTATAAATGCTGGATATTCTCATCCAGTTGAGATGAAAATTCCAGATGATTTAACAGTTGAAGCTCCAAGTAATACTGAACTTAATATAAAGGGAATTAATAAAGTTATTGTTGGAGAATTTGCTGCTAATGTACGCAAGGTAAGAATGCCAGAACCATATAAAGGAAAAGGTATTCGTTATAAGGATGAACATATCCGTCGTAAGGAAGGAAAGAAAGCTGCTAAATAGTAGGAAGGGAGAATATTATGATAAAAAAAGAATCTCGTAATAGTATGAGACTTGTACGCCATAGTCGTGTGCGCAAAAATGTTAATGGTACAGGTAACATACCAAGATTATGTGTATTTCGTTCAAATAATGGAATATATACACAAATTATTGATGATGAAAAAAAGACTACTCTAGTATCTGCTTCCTCATTAGATAAGGATTTAAAAATTACTAATGGTAGCAATATAGAAGCAGCAAAGATTGTTGGAAAATCAATTGCTGAAAAAGCAAAGAAAGCAAAGATTACAAAAGTAGTATTTGATAGAGGTGGATATCTTTATCATGGGCGTGTAAAAGCATTAGCAGATGCTGCACGTGAAAATGGATTAGAGTTCTAAGGAGGGTATTTATGCAAAAAAAGAACATGGATCCCAAAAGCAAAGAGCTAGAGGAATTAGTAGTTGATGTTAAAGGTGTTGTAAAAGTTACCAGAGGTGGACGTCAAAGAAGATTCTCAGCTACAGTTGTTGTTGGAGATAGAAATGGTAAAGTTGGCTTAGGCATAGGAAAAGCTGCCGAAGTACCAGACGCAATAAAAAAGGCTATTCAAGCCGCTAATAAAAATATCATAAAAATACCTCTAATTGATGGTCGTACAGTTGCACATGAAGCAATTGGAGTATCAGGTGCTGCAAGAGTTATAATAAAACCAGCTAAAGCTGGAACAGGTATTATCGCTGGCGGTTCTGTTCGTGCTGTTCTAGAATTAGCAGGAGTACATGATATTGTATCAAAGTCATTAGGGGCAAGAACAAAATTAAACATGGCACAAGCCGCTATAAATGCGCTTAAGTCTATAAAGACACCAGAACAAGTTGCAAAGCTTCGCGGAAAAACAGTAGAGGAGATATTAGGATAATGAAATTACATGAATTACAAAAAAATATCGGAGCTACTCATACAAAAAAACGCGTTGGATGTGGCTCTGGTAGTGGATTAGGAAAAACTTGTGGACGCGGACAAAAAGGACAAAATGCGCGTAGTGGTGGAGGAGTAAAACCTGTATTTGAAGGTGGACAGTTACCACTATATCGTCGTATTCCGAAAAGAGGTTTTAAAAAATGCTATGTTTAGAACAGAATATGCTGTAATAAATTTAAATGACTTAAATCGTTTTGAAGATGGATCTACAATAACACCAGCATTACTAAAAGAAACAGGTATTATTAAAAACCAATTATCAGGTATCAAAGTACTAGGTAACGGAGAATTAGAAAAAAAATTAACTATTCAAGCGAATAAGTTCTCTAAAACTGCTTTAGAAAAGATTAATAAATCAGGAAGCAAAGCAGAGGTGATCTAGGATGGTTAAAACCATGAAGCAATTATTTACTCCAACAAATAAAGATTTAAGACATAGAATATATTTTACTATGACAATTTTAGCTATCTTTATTTTAGGTTGCTCAATTAGAGTTCCAGGTACAAATAATGTTACCAGTAATTTAGGATTTCTTGAGTTACTAAACTCTATGGGAGGAGGAGCTTTTAAGAAATTTTCAATATTTGCTTTAGGGGTTATGCCTTATATTACAGCTTCCATTATTATGCAGTTATTGGAAATGGATATAGTTCCATATTTCTCAGACCTTGTAAAACAAGGTCATACGGGAAGACAAAAATTAAATAAAATAACAAGATACATTGGTATTGCCTTTGCTTTCATAGAAGGCTATGCATTTGCATTTGCGTTTTATGGTAAGACAGGAAGTGCTTTTGAATATTTATATATATCAACTATTCTAACAGCTGGAACTGCCTTTCTATTATGGCTAGGAGACCAAATTACAGAAAAAGGAATTGGAAATGGTCTAAGTTTAATAATTATGGCAGGAATTATTTCAACATTACCAGAAATGTTCGTTACTGCCTTTCAAAGTTTAGTAACATTCGGTGATGTTCAAGTAACTATATTTGGAATTGTTAAATTTATTATTTTTGTATTAGTATACTTAATTATTTTAATTGGCGTAATTTTCATACAAGAATCAGAAAGAAGAATACCAATTCAATATGCTAATAAATCTAGTAGTGCATATGAAAAAAACACTTCATATATGCCAATCAAAATAAATACTGCCAATGTTGTTCCGGTAATATTTGCATCAAGTTTATTAAGTATCCCAAGTATAATAGCTGCTGTTATTAATAATGAAGGATTCTCAATATTTGTGCAAAAATATTTTGAACTATTCAACTCCTATTGGATTTATAATATATGTTATATTCATTTTCTTATTTTCATATTTTTATACATTTATTCAAATGAAACCAGATGAGTTTTCAAAAAACCTACAAGAAAATGGTGGATATATACCAGGAGTTAGACCCGGAAAAGAAACAGAAAATTATCTTAGTAAAGTTCTTTCAAGAATAACTGTACTAGGAGCAGTATTTCTTATTATAATTGCAGGACTTCCTATAGTTTTCTCAAAGGTAACTAATCTACCAACTAGTGTTTCAATAGGAGGAACAGGATTACTTATAGTAGTAGGAGTAGCCCTTGAAACATATAAGCAATTAGAAGGAAGTCTACTTACTAGAAATTATAAAAAAGGATATAGTAGAAGGTAAAATGAAAAGTATAATGTTTATTGCACCACCTGCAGCCGGAAAAGGAACTCAAGCTGAGTTAATGGCACATAAATATAACATTCCACATATTTCAACTGGTGATATTTTAAGAGAAATATCAAAAGAGGATACAGAAATAGGTAATTATATTTATGAAACATTAGCAAGTGGTAATTTAGTAAAAGATGAAATTATTTTTAAGCTAATTGAAAGTCGTATTTCAAAAGAAGATTGTCAAAGAGGATTTATAATAGATGGATTTCCTCGTACCTATGAACAGGTTCTAAAATATGATGAAATTTTAGAAAAAGCAAATATAAAAATTAGGTTATGTTTTTGTATTAGATATTGACGAAAAACAGTTAGAAAAAAGAATAACAGGTCGTAGAATTTGTCAAAATTGTAATACTGTATATAATATAAATGAGGAAAATAAAACACCAAATATAGAATCAATCTGCGATATATGTGGTGGAAAATTATATCAAAGAAAGGATGATAATATTGATTCCTTTCAAAATAGATATAAAACTTATTTAGAAAAAACATCCTCTATCATTGAACACTATGAAAAAAAAGGAATAATTTATCATCTTGATGGTAATAAAGAAATAAATGATATTGCAAATGAAATAAATAATATTATTGACAGAGTAGGTGAGTAAAATGATAACAATAAAAAGCGAAAGAGAAGTTTCACTACTAAGAACAGCTGGAAATATTGTATATAAAACTCATCAATATATAAAGCCTTTTATAAAAGAAGGGGTAACTACTAAAGAGTTAGATAGTATAGCAGAAAAGTTCATAAGGGCAAATAATGCAACACCATCCTTTAAGGGATATGATGGATTTCCAACAGCGCTATGCATTAGTGTAAATGACGAAGTAGTTCACGGTTTTCCAAGTGAAAGAATACTAAAAATGGTGATATTGTAACTTTAGATATTGGAGCTTGTTATAAAGGATATCATGGAGATTCAGCTTGGACATATAAAGTAGGAACAATAACTGAAGATAAAGAATACTTAATGAAACATACAATGGAATCTTTATTTATTGGATTAGAACAAGTTAAGCCAGGCAACAAAGTTGGCGATATAGGATACGCTATTGCAAGCTACGCAAAAAATCATAATCTAGGAGTTGTAAAAGAACTATGTGGTCATGGTGTTGGTACGGATGTTCATGAAGATCCAGAAGTTCCAAATTATGGAACTCCAAATACTGGTCCCTGTTTAAAAGTTGGAATGGTAATTGCTATTGAACCAATGCTAACACTTGGAAGTCCAAACATTTATCTTGCTGATAATGATTGGACCATTATAACAGAGGATCATAGTCCATCAGCTCACTATGAACATACAGTAGTTGTAACCCAAGATGGATACGAAATATTAACGGGAGAGTGAAAAGATGGCAAAAGAAGAAATAATTGAAATAGAAGGTAAAGTTCTAGAAATTATACCAAGTGGCAAATTTAAAGTTGAATTAACAAATGGCCACATTGTAGAAGCCCACGTTTCTGGTAAAATACGAATGCACTACATTCGCATCTTACCAGGAGATACAGTAGTAGTAGAACTATCGCCTTATGATCTAACACGTGGGCGAATTACCTATAGAAAATAATAGGAGGGATTAGAATGAAAGTAAAACCATCAGTAAAAAAAATCTGTGCTGATTGTAAAATAATAAGACGAAAAGGTACTGTTAGGATTGTATGTAAGAAAAATCCTAAGCATAAACAAAGACAAGGTTAATAGGAGGTGAATTAAATGGCACGTATTAAAGGAATAGATATCCCAAATGATAAACATATTGTTATTTCATTAACTTATATTTATGGAATTGGAAGACAATTAGCTAAAAGGATTTGTAAAAATACAGGAGTAGAACCTACCAAAAAAGCTGGAGATTTATCACAAGAAGAACTAATTAAACTTCGTGACGAAATAAATAATTATCTTACTGAAGGTGATTTGCGCCGTGAAGTAAATATGAACATTAAAAATAAAATGGAAATAAATTGTTATCAAGGATCTCGTCATAAAAAAGGATTACCTGTAAGAGGTCAAAGAACAAATAGAAATGCCCATACTCGTAGAGGTAGAAAAAAGACCGTTGCGAATAAGAAAAAAGTTTAATAGATAAAGGAGGTTAAAACATGGCTTATAAAACTAGAAAGAAAAAAGTAAAAAAGAACATACCAGAGGGTATTGCACATATACATGCTACTTTTAATAATACAATAATTACTATTACCGACAAAGAAGGTAATACAATTAGCT
>PDYJ01001603.1_pt1 | contig 12374 bp, 12 predicted proteins | sample 1430841 | NCBI WGS metagenome assembly PDYJ01 (sample SAMN07237672, study PRJNA390542) | Gut metagenome, whole genome shotgun sequencing project. | isolation source: fecal pellets | host: Mus musculus | place: USA: New York, NY | collected 2016-10 | reverse complement strand
AAGATTCCCGGAGGCTACTTTAAACGTGAAGGCCGTCCAAGCGAAAAAGAAACATTAACTTCCAGATTGATCGACAGACCTATCCGTCCGTTGTTCCGGAAGGTTTCTTCAATGAAGTACAAATTCATCATTCACGTTCTTTCCGTCAACCCCGAAGTAGATCCTGATATTCCTTCCATGATTGCAGCTTCTGCAGCTTTGGCAGTTTCCGGTGTTCCTTTCCACGGTCCTATCGGGGCAGCTCGCGTTGGTTATATCAACGATCAGTATGTTCTTTGCCCGACAGAATCTCAGTTGAAAGAATCTAAGCTTGACTTAGTTGTCGCTGGTACTGAACGTGCCGTTCTTATGGTTGAGTCCGAAGCTCAGCAGCTTTCCGAAGAAGTTATGCTTGGAGCTGTTATGTTCGGTCACGAACAGATGCAGGCAGTTATCGAAGCCATTGACGCTCTGGTTGAAGAAGGCGGCAAGCCGTTGTGGGATTGGGAACCGGCTCCTAAGAATGAAGCTCTCTTAGCTAAGATTACAGAAATCGTTGGTGACAGAATCAACGACGCCTTCACCCATAGAAACAAACAAGAAAGAAACGAATGCCTTCGTGTAGTCTATGAAGACGTTCAAGAAAAAATTGCCGCTGCTATTGAAGCCGGCGAATTGGAAGAAGTTGATCCTAACGAAGTCAACAATATTCTTTTCGAAATGGAAGCACGCCACGTCAGAGGCAAGATCCTTGCCGGAGAAAGACGTATCGACGGCCGTGATACACGCACTGTTCGCCCAATCGAAATCCGTACAGGTGTTCTCCCGAGAACTCATGGTTCCGCTCTGTTTACACGCGGCGAAACTCAGGCTTTGGTTGTTACTACTCTCGGTACAAAGCAGGATGAACAGATTGTTGATTCTCTCGGCGGCGAATATCGCGAACGCTTCATGATGCACTACAACATGCCTCCGTTTGCTACCGGTGAAACAGGCCGTGTCGGTTCTCCGAAGCGCCGTGAAATCGGTCACGGACGTTTGGCAAAACGTGCTCTTCGCGCCGTTATTCCAGCCGAAAAAGATTTCGAATACTCTATGCGAGTAGTTTCTGAAATCTGTGAATCCAACGGTTCTTCTTCTATGGCCAGCGTTTGCGGCGGCTGCTTATCCCTGATTGACGCGGGTGTTCCTCTGACCGACTTCGTAGCCGGTGTTGCTATGGGCCTGATCAAGGAAGGCAACAAGTTTGCTGTTTTGACCGACATTCTTGGTGACGAAGATCACTTAGGCGATATGGATTTCAAGGTAGCCGGTACAGATCATGGTGTTACTGCTCTTCAGATGGATATCAAGATTGAAGGCATTAACAAGGAAATCATGGAAGTCGCTCTTGCTCAGGCTAAAGAAGGCCGCATGCATATCCTCGGAATCATGCATGAAGCAGTTGGCGATGAAAAGCGTGAACTCAGCCAGTACGCTCCGCGTATGCTCAGCTTTAAGATTAATCCGGAGAAGATTAGAGACGTTATCGGTAAGGGCGGTGCAGTTATTCGTGCCATTACAGAAGAAACAGGCGTTTCCATCAATATTGAAGATGACGGCAGCGTAACTATTGCTTCTGTTGACCAGGCAGCTGCTGATGAAGCCAAGAGACGTATTGACGAAATCACGGTAGACGTTGAAGTCGGCCAGGTTTATGTTGGCAAAGTCACAAAGATTCTTGACTTCGGTGCTTTCGTTCAGGTTCTGCCGGGAAGAGAAGGTCTTCTTCATATCAGTCAGATCGCTCACGAAAGAGTTGCCAAGGTCGCTGACCATCTGAAAGAAGGTCAGGAAGTTCGCGTAAAGGTTTTGGAAATTGATGAAAAGGGCAAATTCAAACTTTCTATGAAAGCTTTGATTGAGAAACCTGCTCGTCAAGAAAAGCCAGCCGAAAAACAGCAGTCCGCTGAAAATCCGGACATTATCATCGGCTAGTTAAGCCCTGGTAATTAACCGGCATTATTCAAGTATTCTCAAAAAGCAGAGAAGTATTTGGAAGTGCCGGTTTTTCTTTGCTTTTTGAAACGCTTTTATCTTTTCCTTCTCCCGCTAATGATCTATTCTCCATTAAGCTCAAAGGCCCATAGCTTCTCCTAATTTGAAAGGAATTAATCTCATTAAGGAAGTGAAATCAGTTCTCAGTTAGTTTTTCCTAAGTGTTTTCCTTTTGTTAACAAGTGATTCTGAATTAACTTTTTAGCAACTATTCGGAATGATCGATTAAGAATTAAAAGAAGATTGGGATAATCAGCTAATTCTCCATTTTTAGAGGCTTACTTTGTTCAATCTAAAAGAATTATTGAAAAAAACGGATTTTACGAATGAAGAAATTATTTTCCTTTTAGGATTAAAAGATCCGGAACAGTGCAAGCTTCTTCAAGAAGAGGCTTATCGCAGAACAACTGCCTTGATGGGAAACAAGGTTTACTACCGCGGGCTCATTGAATGTTCCAACATCTGCACTTCGAATTGCCGTTACTGCGGAATTAGGAAGGACAATCATCAAGTACGCCGTTATGAGATGACCAAGCAGGAAATTATTGATCAGGCCGTCTGGGCTGCTCGCAATGGCTATGCATCTATCTGTTTGCAGGCAGGCGAAAGAAGAGACGAGAAATTTATCAGTTTCATTGAAGAGTGCCTCAGAGAAATTCACAAACAAACCGTAAGCGATGTTCTTCCTGATGGAGTAGGCGTAACTCTGTCTTTGGGAGAACAAACAAAAGAAGTTTATGAACGTTGGGCTGTTGCCAGCGGTAATAGATCCAATTTGCGCTACTTGGCAAGATTTGAAACTTCTAATGCGGATCTTTTCAGCATGCTTCACTCAGCAAAAGGAAAATACGAAAAAATTCTGGATCATCGCTTAGAGTGTCTGAAGTATTTAAAAGAATGCGGCTACCAGGTCGGAACCGGAGTAATGATTGGCATTCCCGGCCAGACATTAAAAGATCTTTGTATGGATATCCGCATGTTCCAACAGGTAGATGCTGACATGATTGGCATGGGTCCGTATTTAATGTCTGAAGAAGCAGATTTAGAGTCTCTAGGACAAATGGAGAATAAGGCTCTATTCCAGCTTTCTTTGAATATGATTGCGGTTACAAGACTGGTAATGGGCAATATTAATATTGCAGCTGCAACCGCCCTCCAAGTTCTTCATCCGGAGGGAAGAGAGATTGCTATTGAATATGGCTGCAATGTCATCATGCCGAATCTCTCTCCTACTAAATTCAGAGAAGGTTATCAACTTTACGATCATAAGCCTGGTCTCAACGATGACCCATTCCATTTTGGCTTACATTTGGAAGAAAGAATTCAATCGCGGGGAAGGGAGGTAGGTTGGAATGAGTCAGGTTCCTCTCGGAAATGGCTTATGAAACAAGAAAAACAGGAACAACTGCCTTGCTAGGCAAAGACATTTTCCTTCTAATATAGTTTTGTTACAAAAGCAGGCGCCAAGAATTTAATTTTTATTCTTGGCGCCTTTGCTAAACTTATTTTTTTTTATTATTACAAATAGAGGATTCCATGCGCAGAGGCTTAGTCGTAGGCAACTGGAAAATGAACGGTTCATTGGAATTTATTGAAAACTGGATATCTCAATACACAGCTTTTTTAGAAACTCAGACTGAGACCGCTATTTGTCCCCCGTACGTCTATATTTCTTTTTTAAGAAATCGTCTGATGACTTCCGCAATTCACATGGGAGTCGGAGCGCAAGATTGTTCAGTTCATAATGATGGTGCTTACACTGGCGAAGTAGCAGCAAATATGCTGGCTGATGTCGGATGCTCTTTTGTTATTGTTGGTCATTCCGAGCGCCGTCAGTATCATTCTGAATCTAATGAAATGGTTGCTATGAAAGCACAAAAAAGTTCTCGAAGCCGGACTCCGTCCTATTGTTTGTGTCGGCGAGACGTTGGAAGAAAGAGAAGCGGGACGAACTAATGAAGTTGTCTTAGCCCAGCTCAATGCGGTTCTTGATGTCATCGGGCCTGAAATGTTAGTCACCGGCGCACTAGCCTATGAACCTGTTTGGGCTATTGGAACAGGTAAAACTGCGATACCGGAGGAGGCGCAAGAAGTTCACAAGATCCTTCGAGATAGTGTAAAATCACGCAATTCTGATGCTGGGGATTCCTTGAGAATAATCTATGGAGGCTCGGTAAAGCCATCAAATGCTCAAAAGCTGTTTGCTTGTCCTGATATTGACGGAGGTTTGATTGGCGGAGCTTCATTAAAGGCTGAAGATTTTTATGCAATTGCCCAAGCGGCCAGCTCGGTAGAGTTTATTGTTTAACGGTTAGAAACAAAAATGAATTACATTCTTACTATTGCCATCGTGCTTCAAGTTTTGAGTGCGCTAGCAATTATTGTTTTGGTTCTTTTACAGCATGGTAAAGGAGCTGATCTTGGCGCAGCTTTCGGAGGCGGCGCTTCTGGTTCACTTTTCGGTGCTTCCGGTTCTGCAAACTTTTTATCTCGTTCCACTGCGGTTGCAGCAACGATTTTCTTCTGCTCCACTTTGGCTTTGACAGTAGGTGCAAAGCACAATCGAGCTCCAGTTTCCGGCGGTGTTCTGGGTACAATTTCCGAAACTACTGCACCAGCACCGGAGCCAATTAAAGCTCCTGTAGAAAAAAATAGCGAATCTCCTGCACAAAATCAAATTCCGCGCTAGAATACGGACTTCTTGATTTAGCCGACGTGGTGAAATTGGTAGACACACCATCTTGAGGGGGTGGCGGCGAGAGCCGTGCGAGTTCAAATCTCGCCGTCGGCACCAAATTTTAAAGCCCAGATTTAATCGTCTGGGCTTTGTCACGTCTGTTGAAAATTCTTTCGCTTCTTCTAAAGAAAATTTTGAAATTAAAGTTCTCCGAGCTTTTTTATGCAATTGTTCTTTGCATCTTGTAGCCTTTCAATGACTGTCTTAAGAAAAGAGAGTCTTTACAAAACAGACGGCCTCCCAATGGGCAAAGAGTTCTGGTGTTTGGCCGTCTTTCATTGTCCGAAATTTCTGCGGAAGTTTTTAAAAATTATGGAGACCAGCAAGATATTAGGAACCTATAGTCAAATAATCAAGACTATATCTATTGACCTGACTATAAAGGAATGCATTGTGCGAATTCAAGCTCTTTCATGTTCAACCTATAAAAATACAATTGGGAAGTAAACTCATTCTGGGATAAAGAAAAATAGATGTTATTGACTTGCCTTTCTAACCTTGAGATGCTTGTTAACAGAGACGATTCAAAGGCAATTTTTTCGGGATTCGTTTGTTTACAATGAATTAATGAAGCTTGCGGATTATGACATTTAAATTAGAAGTTCTTAACCTGGCAGATGCCAAGCAATTCAAAATCGATGCACAAGACGCATTTCAGAAAGGTTTTGAAGAATATTTTGGCAAAAGCTACAGTCAGATTCTTCCTGAAAGCGATATCGATAACTCATTAGGAAGTAATGGAGCAATTGCATACAAGGCTATACTCGATGGAACCATGGTTGGCGGTGCAATAGTTGTGGTTGATATAGAGCGAAAGCACGGCTCGCTTGACTTGCTTTATGTGAGATCCGGAGAACAAGGCAAGAGTATAGGCAAGAGGATATGGCAGGAGTTAGAGAGACGTCATCCAGAAATTAAAGTTTGGGAAACTTGCACTCCTTATTTTGATAAGAGAAACATTCATTTCTATGTAAATGTTTGCAAGTTTCACATAGTTGAGTTTTATCATCCGCGGCATCCTGATCCCGCTACACCTAATGATTTTATCGGTGATGGAGGCGAAGGAATGTTCAAATTCAGAAAGGATTTAGAGATTATTTAGCCGGATTTTTTTGCTGTCTATTTACTGAACGGATCTTTTTTCAGCGTAGAAAAGTTCCGAGTTCACAGGATTCTTTTATTCGGATAGTTTTAAATCTTCTTTGGAGAAGATTTATCTTTTTAAAAGCGAGTTTTTCGGCCACGAAAAAGTTTTCAAGAAAAGGTCACCCAGAATAGAAAATTGATTTCAAAACAAAAACTCATTCCGAAAATGGAATGAGTAATTCTGGTGCCGACGGCGAGATTTGAACTCGCACGGCTCTCGCCGCCACCCCCTCAAGATGGTGTGTCTACCAATTTCACCACGTCGGCTTGAAAGTGAGACCGAACTATAGCATAAATTTTTCATTTGTGTGGTCTTCAACTAAATTTTTTTAGATTTTTTGAGTTATTTATTCTAAAAATATTCGTTTTTGCTATGAAAATAAATAAATTTGAAAAAATAAATCTTTTAATATCAATTAGATAAAAAAAAGAAGTAAGAAAATTATACAAAGGAAAAATTAATTATGGAAAAATTAAAAAATAACCTCTAGTTTCATATAATGGATTCCAAATAGTCGAATCAAAACTTACTTTTCTTCGATTAATCAAATTTTCATATCTATGGAATACATCATGAATTTGAAAGACAGAAAAGTACGCAGAAGCTCTCAAAGAGAGAACTGTAGTAACTGAAATTTTCTCTCCTTAACTGAAGGTACCTAGTTAAGCGTCTTGGATTTACGAGTCCGTTCTCTATTTACTCTATAAATTACTTTACCTATTGGGAACAAATTATGGCTGTTTACCAAAGCATCACCGAGCTTATCGGCAGAACTCCGCTTTTGAAACTAAACAACTTTTCTAAAAATAGGAATTTAAAGGCGACGATTGTTGCGAAACTTGAATATTTGAATCCTTCAGGATCAGTCAAAGATCGAGCGGCTCTCTCTATGTTGAATGAAGCTTCTCAAAAAGGCATCATTAACAAAGAAACCGTGATTATTGAACCGACAAGCGGCAACACAGGAATTGGGCTGGCAGCGATTGCCGCCTCAAGAGGTATGAAGGTCATTCTTACAATGCCGGAAACTATGAGCGTTGAAAGGCAAGATCTTTTGAAAGCTTACGGGGCAGAGATCGTTTTAACTGACGGCAAGAAAGGAATGACAGGATCAATTGAGAAAGCCCAAGAACTAGCGAGAGAGTATCCAAATAGCTTTATTCCGGGTCAATTTGAAAATCCAGCTAATCCTCTTGCTCATGTCAAAACAACAGGTCCTGAAATCTGGGCAGATACGGATGGGAAAGTTGATATTTTCGTAGCAGGAGTCGGAACAGGAGGAACTGTTTCAGGAGTAGGAACATATTTGAAATCCAAAAATCCTGGCGTAAAAATTGTAGGAGTCGAACCCGAAACCTCAGCGGTTATTAGCGGAAAACAGCCTGGTCCCCATCCTTTACAAGGAATTGGTGCAGGCTTTATCCCAAAAACTTTGAAGGTATCTATACTGGATGAAGTCATGTCAATTACTGGCAATGAAGCTTTTAAAGCTTCAAAAGCCTTGGCTCGTGAAGAAGGATTTTTGGTTGGTATTTCTTCGGGTGCGGCTTTAGCGGCAGCTCAGAAGCTCGCAGAGCGGCCTGAGAACCAAGATAAAATTATCGTAGTCCTTCTTCCGGATGCAGGTGATCGCTACCTGTCTACCGATTTATTTAAATAGAAGAGTTCATAAGAGAAGAGACAGCCGGTTTCTTCAGAACTTATCCTACTAATCGGCCATCCGCCGACCGGGTGGCCATAATCTATTGCTGAAGGAATCAAAAGATTCTCCGTTGATTGTCTTTGTGAGTTCGCTTTTCTTAAAAGGGAAAGAGCTACAAGCCAACCTTAATTTTGTCTGTTCGTTCTTGCATCTAAGACATCATCTTCTGGAAATTTTCTTCTTAGAGAGGATCAGGCTACTGTCCTTAAATAACATGAAATCAGTCTGAATTGTGAAAGGATGACTAAAAGAATTTCCAACTAATTTCTATTTTGAGCGATAGACATTGATTGTTACTTCTTTAATATCAATGACCGATTGTTATAGATATCCCGTTTTTCTAGAATATTCTCATTTAATAAAAAAGGGATGACCATGACTAACGAAAAAAGAAAAGAGGCCATTGGAGCTTATAGGGCTCGTAAGGACTCTTTCGACTGGAACGGCCTGATGGACTACGCTAACTCTCTTTTAGAGTGCAGAGACCGTATTCAGGAAACTGTAAAACCGGTGGCTTTGGATGAAGAGGTAGCTGCAAAAGCCATTAAAGAAAAAGTTCCTTACCTCAGCTTAAAGCCGGTTCAAATTATTCCTTCTGAATTTCGCGGCCATCTTAATGAGTTAGTCAAAGAATTCTTACAGCAGGGCATTATTCACGATGAGCACAATAAGTCTCTTCTTCGTTCGGTTGACCTTTCCAAGCTAACGGACAAAACCGTTGAATTGGCTGGTGAGGACCCTAACCAATTCTTCTTAGAAGCGGTCAACGAATTGCAAGGTGAAGAGAAAAACGAACTTCTTCAAATGATCCTTGCCGGCCTCTTGATCAATGCGGTCCGTGTCTACTTAAGCAGTCTTGGTGTTCAAATGACTGAATTTGTCGGTCATCCAGGAGATTTAAAAGTTTCTGATCAACCAATGACTTGCCCAACATGCGGACAGCCTCCAACACTTGCTTCTTTAGGCAATGAAGGTAATATTGCCGGTAATTCCAGAAAGCTGTTCTGTGCTTGCTGCGGAACCGTGTGGCCCTTTGAGCGTGTTCGCTGTGCCTACTGCGGTACAAGAAACACTAACAAGCTTAAATACGTTCATTCGGACGGAGATCCTGTTCATCGTTTGTATGTTTGCGAAAAATGTGGAGGCGTTCTTCCAACAGTTTTTCAAGAGCAATTGGGAGATAAGATTGACTACGATGTTGAGCAGACAGCATGTGGCGTTATTCAGTCTCTTTATCATGAAGAGTTCTCAAAAGATTTAGAAGAAGAATTGAAGTAAGCAGATATATCTTTTTCTGTTAGCTCTCGGTAATTTCTCCGTTGCCGAGAGTTTTTTTTATTCCTGCACACTTTTGTCTGACAGCATTAGAAGCTCAAAACGAAACAAAACCTAACATGTGATGCTGAAAGGCAAAGTAAAAAATGCTCGCTCTTAACAGCAGAAGGTAAAGAGGTATTTAAAGAAGTTTCAAAAGCTGTTAAATCTTGTTTAGAAAACCACCGCTGAATGAGCGGTGCTTTTTGTAGTTTTTTTCTTGATCTTCTTGTAAGTCCTGAGTGTCAATGTTTCATGGTATCTCCAACGGGGGTCGAACCCGTGTTCCAACCTTGAGAGGGTTGTGTCCTAGGCCTCTAGACGATGGAGATAATGACGAGGTGCAGAGATTCTAACACTACAGAACAATAATTTGGAATATTTTTCTAACGTTCTTTCCTAGTGTCTCTTATCTTCTCCGATTAAGTGAAGAGAGTCTTCAATAGATTGGTTATGGTGATGTCTGAAAATAACGCCTAACATCGAACCGGCCACAAAAATACCGAAAATAACCATAATCGTCGGGGTGTTTAAATCCGCTTTGATGAGCAGCGCATAAAGACCGAGCATTACAAGGATAGAACTATTTTCATTGAAGTTTTGGACCGCAATAGAACGTCCTGCGCTCATTAAGACATGGCCTCTATGCTGAAGAAGCGCATTCATCGGAACAACAAAGAATCCGGCCATGGCTCCAACAAGGATCAGCATAATACAGGCAAAAATAACGGCCCAGCTGAAATGGAAGCCTAGAAGGTCAAATCCTCCGGGGAGCCAACTCTTGTTGAAGAATGCCATCCCAGAAACAACTACGCCCATCAAAACACCTAAGGGAAGAACGCTAACGCTCTTCTTTAAAGACACTAAACTTGCAGCCAACACTGCTCCAATAGCGATACCGATAGCAATAACGCCTTGAAGGATAGCTGATTCAGAAAGGTTCAGACCTAAAGCATGGTCTCCCCATTTCAATACTAAGAACTGGAGGGTTGCACCAGCACCCCAGAAAAGAGAAGTAACGGATAAAGAAATTTGACCTAATTTGTCTTTCCATAACAAAGCACAGGACTTTCCGAAATTCTTAAGTGTATGGATAGGGCGGAAGTCTTGTTTAGGATAAACAGCTCCTGTCAAAGGAATGAAAAGATTAGCGATGGCGGCAAGGGCATACACAACAATCATTGCAGCAATTCCGGCTTGGGCCGCGTTATGAACGCCCATAAAGTCGTGACCTTGAATAAAACTGTCAACCATCGGAGAAATTAAAAAGCCTCCTAAGCCGGTCCCTAAAATAATGGAAGCAACCGTTAAACCTTCAATCCAGCCGTTGGCTTTAACTAGTTTTTCGGGAGGGAGCAACTCCGTTAGAATTCCGTATTTTTGCAGGTGAATAAGCCGCAGCACCTAAACCCACAATACCGTACGCAAGAAGTGGGTGAGTCCCGAACAGCATGACGCAGCAACCGAAAGTTTTGACTGCATTAGTAATGAACATTACTCGGCCTTTAGGCATAGAGTCAGCAAAAATACCAACCCAAGCTGCAAAGAGCACGTAACTGATTACAAAGAAAAGCTTAAGAAGAGGAGTCATCCAAGCAGGTTCATTCAATGTTGCCAAAAGCCCAATCGCAGCAATCAAAAGTGCATTGTCTGCTAAAGATGATAAAAACTGCGCCACCATAATGGTGTAAAAGCCACGTGTCACAATGCCTCCGAAATAGTTCAAGCGATTCTAGCAAATAGCAGGCTCGGAGATGTTACATAAAAATATTTTGGTTAACTTTTGACGTTGAGCGAGTTCAAAACTCGAATAAAATTCAGTCCTATGATCAAACTAAAAAAATATTTTCTTGCTCAAGGTCACGAGCTTGCACTAGGAGAGCTCGATGGCAAGCTCTGTCTGTCAGATTGGATTTACAGTAAAAACATTAAGAAGAAAGCCCAGACTTTGGCTAAAACTTATAAAACTTCTTATCAATACACGGATACTCCTCTCTTGAACGAAGCCGCTAAACAGCTTGACCAGTACTTCATAGGGCGAAGAAAAGTGTTCGAACTCCCTTTACTTTTGACTGGAACGGAATTCCAGAATCAAGTATGGCAAATGCTCCAAAACATCCCATACGGAGAATTGTGGTCCTATAAGCACCTCGCTGCGCGGATGGGGAATCCGGAGAAGTTTCGGGCTGTGGCAAATGCGAACGGGAAAAATCCGCTTCCGTTCATCATTCCTTGCCATAGAGTTATTGCCAATAACGGTACATTAGGCGGCTATAGCTTAGGCACTGAACTTAAACAATTCTTGATCAATATGGAGTTTGACGCCGAGAATTACGAGTTTAATTTGACCGGTGAATAATCTCTAATGTTTCCTCTTTTCTTTTCTAGAAAGCCGCTCAATCCTTTAGAAGCGTTCCACCGAGTGGAGGCTGTCCTTCAGCCCATCCAGCAAGAGGAATTTTTATTTAAAGGAGTACTTGTTCCAAAGGAAAAGAAAAAAAACTATTCCATTTATGCTTTAAAGATTACCGAATCTCTAATTGCAGATGAACCAACAGATACCGGTCATGAAATTGATCTATCAAAGGTAACTCTGCAGGTCTTTGAGAGAAATAAAAAAGACAGCACTCTTGCCGAGGCAGCTAACTGGGAAGTTGTTCTTTCCGGACGCTTAGAAATAAAAATATGGAAAGATTCCAGCACTGCGGCTATCTGTCTGAGAGAACCGACTCTGCTGAAAAAAATTCAGCAGATACAACTTCAATCCTCGGAGGAAATAAAAGAGATTCGGACTTTATTTCAACAAAATCCGGCTTCAAAGCCTAGAGACGAAAGACTTATAGAAGAACTTAGTTCTAAATTGGCGCGAAAAGCGAAACTCTCAGTTCTTGTTTATGGACCCGCAGGCAAAGGAAGGGACGATATTTTGACAGAGTTCTCCAGAGCCGAAGGAATAGAGAATTTTATTCGTCTGTACACAGTGGATAAAACTCTCAGTCCTCCTTCGCTGAATATCAAAAAAAACGAAGGAACATTTCAAGAAAATATGCGAAGAACTGGAAGGGTATTCACAAACTGGTGAATACGATCTTATTTGTTTAGCTAGAGGGGGAGGCGATCCTTTTCAGTTGGCGTCTTTAAATAATAAAGAGCTTTGCGAAACCATCATTAAATTGCCGACTCCCGTATGCATTTCGATAGCGCATTCTTCAGATGAATTATGGCTGAAAGAAAGCGGAGACATGTATACCAATGTTCCTGCGCTTTTTATCTCGGAGCTTGTGAGAGTCGTAGAAGCGGTTTATCCGGGAGAAATTAAAGTGTCGGCGATGCAGATAAGGAAACAATTTTTATCTACAGCTATTCCTCAAAAAATTTTCTGGGTATTATTATTGGTCTCACTGGCCGTCCTGGCCTTTTTCGTTTTACGCTAAGACGATGCATTATTCATTATCCGA
>PDYJ01000953.1_pt1 | contig 12386 bp, 10 predicted proteins | sample 1430841 | NCBI WGS metagenome assembly PDYJ01 (sample SAMN07237672, study PRJNA390542) | Gut metagenome, whole genome shotgun sequencing project. | isolation source: fecal pellets | host: Mus musculus | place: USA: New York, NY | collected 2016-10 | reverse complement strand
TGGATATTTCTCATAGGACTTTTACTGTTAAATGAAGGACTGTTTCTGAAAGATTATATCAATAAACGATATGTAAACAAGGATCTTTATCAAATACAAAAATACTATGAGAAAGCCTTTATCGGTCCGGTTTCTTCTGAAAAACTCGAACAGATTTCACAGTTAAAGAGCGCCCTCGCTTCCGGAACCTTAAAGCTTTCCGAATTCTCAACAGATATTTCCGGAGACTACTATGCCCTGAATAAGCTTTCCGATTCGTTTGACTATCTTTCTTCTTATCAAAATGAAATGGAAAAATATCAGTTATTTTATGAAGAAAACGAACGTCTTATGAATGCGTATCTGGGCAGGCAAACAGTCTGGTACGACAACTTCGCTGGATGGGAACACTTGAATAGTTATCAAATGTCCAACATATTTATCCTGCTTCTTATCTTTCTTGCCCTCGCACCTATCTGGTCCGGGGAACGCGAAGAGGATATGCTTATTATTTTAAATACAACCCGAAAGGGGCGCGAGCGAATCCATCTTGCCAAACTCGCTTTTTCCATCCTGATTGCCTTTATGTTTACGCTGCTCTTTGCAGCCAGTGAACTTGTCACCGAGGCCCTCACATTTGGTCTTCCATCATCACAGGCCGCTTCTTACTCTGTTCCGGCATTCAAGATGATTACGGCAAACCTTACGTTTATCGGCATGTGGCTTCTTATGCTTCTTGGGAAAATCATTGTATTTTCTTTCATGTCGATTCTCGTGTTACTGATTTCAGGAACATTTTCCAATATACTTTTATCGGTATTCGCATCTGCAGGTGTCGGAGCGCTTTTGCTTTTCATCAGCGAATCCGGTTTAAAATTGTGGAATCCTCTTTCCTTACTGTATTTGAATGAAACACTGATGGATGACCGGATTCTTTCGGCGTTTGGAAAATCATTTTTCCCATGGGAATTAAATCTCTTTGTCAGCATTTTACTGTTTCTTACGGGATGCTTGATATGTGTATGGAGGAGGCAGCGCATATGATAATAGAACTGAAAAAAATAATCACGAACAGATTTGTCCTTGTTTTAATCGCCCTACTTCTGACAATACAAGTACTTCTTACATGTTCGTTCCAAAAAGTGGGAATTTTTGAAAAATGAAGAAGATAGAATCATTTATGAGACTTTACTAAAACAGTATCAGGGCAAACTAACCCTCAAGAACTACACGGATTTTCAGGAACTGTCTTCTAGGATTAGGGAGGCGGAAAAAGAACGTATGAGCATATACGCTCAGCTGCGCTCGGACTCTACTGAACAAGATAGCACAAAAACCAAAGAAAGATTACGGGAGTGCAAAAAGATTTTGGAACAGGAAAATGCAGTGGCTCATCTCACTTCTCAGGTAAATTATGCCTATGAAGACCTTGGAAACCGCTCGGTACTCAATCCCTTCGGCTTTCGCTATTTGCTGCAGGATTCCGCGGTCAGTATCCCTTTGATGCTAACGATTATCTTGATCAATACTGTCCTGTTTACTCAGGAATACGACAGTGACATGCAGCTGCTCGCAATCACTACTAAAAATGGAAAGCGCAGACAATTCTTGCAAAAATGTCAGGCCGGTCTTCTTTTTAGTACCGTACTTACCTTTATTTTTATGCTGCTTTTGGATATTCCATATTTTCTTTCTTACGACATGAGCGGATATTCCGCTTCGATGCAAAGCATTCAAGAATTTTCCCAGGCTCCATTTGCCCTTTCTCTTTTACAAGCTTATCTTTGCACAAGAGCAATACGTCTGCTTGGCTATCTTTTGTTAGCCGCGCTTACATGGGTGGCAAGTGTCTTTGTGAAGAAATTTTTTCCGGTGTTTTTCACAATGTCCGCCCTGTCGCTTTTATTGCTTGCCATTCCTTTGGACTACATTTTTTATCTTCCATTCCCGATGGGTGCAATCAGAGCCAGCGGTTTCTTAAGAGGGCCGGAAAACATTATTTTAAACCGCGGAAAACCAAATGAAAACCTCCTTCCGGGGTTCTTTGGCGGGAACAAAACATTACAATATACGATGCTCGCCGTAGGTATATTCCTTATGCTTATTCTAGTCAGAATTGCTTATCAAAGATATGGGAATTTCGCCGGCAAGAATTTATCACGCCCAAAATCTTTTGCAAAATATACCGGGATTTTATTAATTGTTGCTATCTCCCTTACCGGATGTGGCATCTCGTCCAAAACATCTTATCCAAACGAAATGTCAGCCTCTTTTACCGGCAGATTTTCAGATTATGCAGATGGAATCCTATTCTATCAGAACAAAGAATTTCGTTTATTTAACGGCGCTGAAACTAAGCTCTTTCCACTACCGTCCAAGATCGGGGAACAGCTTGGAGAGTTCTCACCGCCGTATAAAATTATTGATGAGAAATTATATCTTATGATACCGAATGCAGACAGTGCCACGGATGGATTCCGCCTATACTGCTATGACTTGAAAACCAAGAACAGCACTATCCTCTACGAAACAGAGCCTCTCTTACGCGAAGAACAGCTATTTGGCTTTATCAAAGAAGACTATCTTTCTTTGGACTCTGCAATTACATCGTTTCTTCCAAAGGATTTCTTTTTCTATCAAGGAGAATTCTACTATCTTGGCAGCGGAGACGGCACATTATGGAAACAAGATGCTTCCGGGAATACGATGGCAATTTTGCAGGCAGACGCACCCGGCAATATTTTTCCAGATGGAGAATATGTTTATTACGTTACCATTGATTTAAGTCTTGCCAGATACCACCTGGATACCGGTAGGACCGAACTCCTGAGCGAAGAACTTGTCCATGAAATGCAAGGTAATACTAAGAATATCTTTTTTACTATCTATCACACAGATGGTTTGTTTTCCTATGAAAACGGTTCTGTCACCAAAGTGGCTGATGGCAGCTGGAAGCTTCTTGCTTCCACCGATGGTTATTGTTATCTGTCCGCTGAAAACCAGAACCTCTATATTTATGAAGAAAACACCGGACAACTTACAAAAAGCTCTTTGAGCGGCAACATATACTTATATCCTACCAGCACTCAACTTATTGTTGTAGAGGTGGATAGCTCCGGAAAAGAAACTTACTATGTGACAGATCCTCTGATTTCTACGATTACAGACGATGATAAAAATCTAATATTGGAAGATTGAAGCAGCCTTTTATATCGCTGCTTCCTTTTTCTTGAAATTTTGAAATAGTGTTGATACAACAAAGCTGATTATAAATGAAATTTATTAATTGTATCCTGTTTGAGGTGACTAAAATTAAATATTTTTCTAAAGTTCGAGATTTTGATTTCCAAATTGCATATTTTTTTACTTTCTTTCATGTGTAAAGGCTTTTAATAAACACTCAAAAGCCGGGAAACATATGTTTTCAAAATCAAGACGAAAAATGGCCAATTCGTCTTAACAAAAAAGGAGAGAAAGAAAATGGCAAGATTTGAAGAAATCAGGACAGGGATATTGAAATCTTATTTGAATTCCAAATGGAATACATATAATTGGACTTTTTCCTCATCCTCAATTACAGCGATGAAATTTCAGACAGGTGCAGACCTTCCCTTTTATTTTTCGTATCGAACATATAACAAAGGGCGTGGATGGCTTCCATATGTAAGCAGTAAGGATGCAAACGAATATGCAGGATATGATGTCGGGGACACAAGACATGTCCAAGCAGTTGGGATTCAAGTAATAGATTCCATGACAGGCGCCAAACTTGACAAGGATTATATTGTAATGTACCGAGCTCATGTAGGCGGTGAATGGCTCCCATGGGTAAGTAATGCGTCACCTGAGTTAATGTATGCAGTTGCAAGTGAACATAATATCATTGGAGAATTAGACACAACCAGTGGAAACGCAGGAAAACCCGGCTCAGACGATGAAATGACTCAGTTTTTCATTCGTATTTTTAAAGACAATAAGTTGACAGATACCGATACGTTTACAGGAGGGGAAGTCAACGCATCCACAAGTTATTTGATAGATTCTACATGGAATTCATTTAACAAGCAGGCAGTAGATGCTCATATTGACGGTATTAAAATACAGACGAGCTCGAATAAAGGATATTATCTGCTGTACAAGACATGGAATGAAGGAAAAACAGGATATTATCCTGCTGTGAAAAGTACCGAGAATGACTATGCAGGTTCATCGGGCAAACCAATCCAGAGGCTAAATATTCAGGTATATAAAAATGATGGCACAAAGTTAACATCAGGCGTAATTGTAATGTACAGGGCATGTGTAGATGGAAAATGGCTGCCATGGGTAAGTAATGCCGACCCAGAATGGATGAGAGCTGCGCAGACAAAGCACCGACTTGATGGAACACTAGATACAGCAGGCTCTTATGCCGGAGTTGGCGGAAAGAATGTGGAAGGTATAGAAGTCAGAATCTTTGAAGATGATTCCAATAATGCCGGAGCAGGAAGTTTTGAAGGTTCAGAAGCCGGATTATCTATGCGTTATATGGCAAACAGTGCTACGAATTGGAATTCATTCAATAAGAGTGTTATGGCATCACCAATTGATGGGATAGAGATTAGAACCAACGGTAAAGATTATTATCTACAATATAAAACTTGGAATGAAGGAAAAACAGGATACTATCCGGCAGTAAAGAGTACAGCGAATGATTATGCAGGATCACCGGGGAAACCGATTCAAAGATTGAGCATTGAGGTTTATCGGAATAATGGTACAAAGCTAACTACTGGGATCGTCGTGATGTATCGTACTTATGTAGAAGGAAGATGGTTACCATGGGTAAGTAATGCTGATCCGGAATGGATGCAAAATGTAAAGACACAGTACAATCTGGATGGTGCACTGGATGTAAACTCAGGATATGCAGGTATTTCTGGAAAGAATATCGAAGGAGTCGAAATCCGAGTGTTTGAAGGAAGTACTTTAGCACTACCTGAAACCAGCCTACCGGGAGCAGAGTCAACAGCAACTATGAGCTATCTGAAAAATGGAACCTGGAACAGTTTTAATAAAAGTGTACTGACAACCGGTATTGACGGAGTCAAAATCCAGACCCCTAAATCCAAAGCCTATTATTTATCATACAAAACATGGAATGCAGGAAAAAACAAGCTTTTATCCAGCAGTAAAAAGTACAGAGAGTGACTATGCAGGATACCCTGGAAAATCAGTACAAAGACTTGCCATTCAGGTATATCGCAATGATGGAACGAAGCTGACTACAGGTGTAGTAGTAATGTATCGTGCTTATGTAGACGGAGCATGGCTACCATGGGTAAGTAATGCCGATCCGGAATGGATGGAGGCAGCTCAGATAAAATATGCACTTGGCGGCAGATTGGATACAGCTTCTTATTATGCTGGAATTGGTGGAAAGAATATTGAAGGATTAGAAATACGAATCTTTGAAGAGAATACTTCAACTGTTGTCCCAACAGGAAATGGAAAAATTATTAATGTTCCTTTCATTACTCAATTAGGCTCATATCCAACGGGTTGTGAAAGTGTCTCCACAGTTATGGCACTAAAATATGCAGGAGTCAATATCAGTGTTGACGAATTTATTAATAATTATCTGGATAAAAAAAGCTATCCATTTGATCCTAATCTGGCCTTTGGCGGAAATCCATACTCGTCAAGCGGATATGGTTGCTATTCGCTAGTTATTAAAATGGCATTAGATAAATTTTTGCCGAATTTAGGTTATCGGTCAAGAATTTTGGCTAAACCTAGCTTAGAAAAATTGTGCAAAGATTACATTGATCATAATGTTCCTGTCATTATATGGGCAACCATGGGAATGCGGCAACCATATGTAAGTAGAACATGGACGTATAATGGAAAGACAATTCAGTGGATAGCACCCGAACATTGTCTGGTATTGGTTGGATATGATGATAATCATTATATCTTTAATGATCCACAGAAATACGCTGCACTAACCTATTATAGCAAAGAGGCCGTAAAAACAGCATATGAAGGTTTGAATAAGCAGGCGGTTGTAATCATGAAAGAAACTGACTCTAATATAGTATTAAATCCTCCTGTAAATTATATACAACCTGTAATACCAGCTGTACCAGCGGGTACAACATCAATTTTACAGCTAATTGAAAACATCAGACAATTAGAAGACATCTATGCTGAAAATAACTCCAAAAACCCTAAGAAAATAGTTTTAGGAATAACAAATTTCTTGCGTTCCCTAGAGTATAATGATACTAAATGGGCTATAACACTATTACGTGGAATTGATTCATTATTTGTCGAGAAAATTCGGAATCATTATCAAGATTTATGGAATCGTTTTTATCCATTTATCTGTAGGGAAGAAAATGGGCGAAAAAGACAGTTAATCACAGATGGTAGCAGAGGGCTTCTTGATTTAGCGCATTTGGCAGCCACCTTAGATGGATACGTTGGAGATGCCCTTACTCCAATTTATTGGACAGGATGGGGAGGAGATCTTGCTACAGGGATAGCAAAAACGAAAGAAGATATTGATACTCAGAAAGGAGTCGGCGGGAAATATGCAGGAAAAAGCAATCAGGAGATTGCAAATGCGACAATTGGAAATGAAGAAACATCTTGCAACTATACCGATTTCTGCTGCGATTTTGATGCATATAAGCTTTCAAAAAAAATACAGGAGACATGTGATAGCCTAGATGCAACAGGAAAAGAGAATTACCATGTGCTGTCTGATAGTTTATACTGGTATTATACCCATTATGCAAACCTTTTATTTACAAAACGTTTTCAGTGGATTGTAGAAGAACTGAATTGTTCGCCGACTATGGAATCCATACGGAGTACTGTTTTTGAGTGGCTGTCAGGTAAATCCGAAAAAGCCATTCTATTACCCCGACTAGCAGACTCTCCAGCGGAATCTATTGTAAAGAATTGTTGTAATGCATTTGCAAATTATATATATACAATGATTAGTTAAGCATTATGTTAAATAAGGAAGCAGCCTTTTATATCGCTGCTTCCTTTTTGTTAAATTTTTGAATGAATGTTGATACACTAAAGCTGATTACAAATGAAACTATTAAAAGTATTGTAGGATATGAGATGCCCGCTTTGACAAAATCAAGCAGACCGCTTTTTTCAATACAAATATAATGTTTCCACTCATCTTGAAAATGTGGCATGTAATATGCTATATAATTCGCAAGAAACATGAATCCACAGATACTTATTTTACCCAATACGGAAATAAGATTTGTTTTTTGCAATTTTTCGCCCATACCAGATACCAAATATAGCTGGTGCACTTGTATCCAGTATTGGTAATGTAATAAAGATCCAAAAATCACTGTCTCCAAATGAACTATAGGGTTCCAAAATATAAGTATGATAAAGAATCAACAATATTACTATAGAAATGTAAGCGCAAAAAGGTTTTAATGTTTCCCAGAGCCTGCCCAATGTTGTATCCGCCAAGGCTGATATTGTCAATTTAGGATATATAATGCAGCTGTAATAAATAGTAGTTAATAGCATAGCAGGCACAAAGGTTCTAGTAGAAAAGTCGAGTATGATTCCAGGAGAAAAGCCACTCAAGGCGTGAAATCGTACTTCCCTTATGTGGGACAGAAAATACGTTATATAATTTATAGTAAACATAACGAATCCCAGCATAAGTTTACTAAAAAATGAAAAGGATTGATCTCTCGCTACACGCTGTCCATATTTAATAGCAAAAACAACGGGCACCGGTATAAAAAATATGAACATAAAAATAAGAAAAACCAAAACATAGAAACCTTCAATCCCTCTATTAAAGCATTCTATGCAAAACAAACATAGAATGCCAACAATCAAATCATATATTAAAAAAACCTTCAAATATTTTAACATAACTATTCCCCCATTTTATCGGAAACATCTTATTCTTTCAATTATAGCATCTCATTATTCACGTCCAAGTCTTCCTGCATAAAAAGGAAAATTTTTTGTATAATCGGAATTTTAAACCAAACTTTTTAGTTTACAAACGGATACATAACTTCTTCTTTCGTGTAGATTTGCAAATCTAGTAACTATTTTTTAGTTCCACGTATAGCTGCTTTATTAGTCAAAAGCTTTACTTATGCGGAAACAGCAAAAGGTAGTGTCAAGTGAGTTATGAAAAACTGAGTTAAAAGAAAAAGGCTCAGATGAACCTTGAAAATTGTAGATATTTTAGTCTGAGGTAGGTTTCCGCCACCCTTGACAGCACGCAAAAGAACTGCTGTAGGTGAACTACCGACGGCGAAGAACTCAAGAACAGTTAGAAATCCTTCCGTCGAATACAGCAGTATAGCAGTTCTTTTGCGTGCCTTCAAGGGCAAACCGAAAGCATCACTTTCGGTGGCTGGTCATATTACCTCAGGCTTGGAATCTAAGAACAGTTAGAACCTTTGGTTTGAAGATTTAAGATGGTTTGCTGTCCCAAGAAGATGAGCAGCTGCCATTTACCTGGCATATTATCAGCACCACTTAGCAGATCAACTTGATTCAGAACCTGATAATGATTGTGTTTGTGCGGACGCAGAAAGTTATAGTAAGCCACCCATAAAGCTAAATCGTAATTGGCACCTTCGTAATTATCAAATCCATTTGTGATTCGGTAAGAGGCCTTGTAGGTGCGGTTCAGACGCTCAATCATCTGTTTGTAAGGACGGAATTCTTTTGAAACCTCGTCACCGTTTGTTAAGCCGATTACCTGTGTGATGCTGAACTTGAAAGTATCTTTGAATTTTTTTGGCAAACTCCATGGCAGCTAACGGATAGGCACTGTATCCATCAGCAATGAATTTGAAGTTTTGGGGTAATTCTGTCAGATGGCGAAATGCCATGCGCATGGCAAGGATACAAGGACCGACACTTCGGTTATCCGATACTTGATATCCGATAATGGAGCGGCTTGCAGCATCCATGATGAACCAGATGTAGGCTTTGATTCCACGGACTTTGATATAGGTTTCATCAGCAGTAAACACATCGCCTGTTTTGTAATCGTAGTTGTCGACGAATGGTTTGATACAGATAGCGGCTGTCTTGCAGTAGTTCGCAATCTGTTGATGAGAGATGCTGATGCTATAAAGATCTTTTAATGCCTGAGATGTTTTCCTCAAAGATAATCCGAGGTTGACGTGTAGAGTCAGGCAAAGAGACATAACGTGAGCATTGTGTTTTGAAAACTTCAGTGAAGATGCATTCTTTGGAAGGGAGTTTAAATCCATAGCAGAGAAATCCACAGTGAATTCACGGTAGATGTAATGTAGCTTATATTTGGTTTTGCCGTGTTCCTCTTGAAGGTCTTTGTGCTCCACTTTGGAAAGATTGTGGAGATAATAAGGACACTTTGGATTCACACATTTATGAATGCGGAAAAACTTACGGTGTTTCTTGGAAACGAGGGTATTGCCACAATGAGGGCAGGTGAAGCGGAACGGTGTCGTAACAACTTGGCCGGAACAGAAAGTCTGACCGCAGACTTTGCACTGGAACTGACCGTTACCGCCATTATTATCGTAAATGAAATGATGTGGAGCACCACATAAAGGGCAGACTGTATCTTCGGGAATGGATTTACCATTGCGGCGCTGAACTGGCTTAAGAGATTTACCATACTTCCACTGGTAGTATTCAAGAAGAAACTGCCAGTCCTGTTTGATAAAGGTTTTGATGACAGGAAGTTTATCAATCTTAAATTTCTGATATTTTGGAGAATGGGAATCATCAAAAGCCCACTGTTTGAGAGGGATATATCTGCAGATGAAATTTAAAAGCCAGCAGATTTGTTGATGTTGGTATTGAATAACAGAAAGTAAGTATTGTATAATGTTCATGAGCATTGTCTCCTTTGATTTAGTGAAAGTTTGGTCACGGACATTATATCAAAAAAGGGAGGTCAATGCTCTTTTTATTGCAGATTTCCCTAAAAATCAAGGTTTTTAATAGATTTAAACAATAAAAAAACAGGTAGTTTTTGACACTACCCAGCAAAAGAAAGAAGACAAAATATGGGAACACAGTGTGGATGGGCAAGCCTTGATGAAAATGGAAATATTAGCGGTGGAAGTGCTGGTGATCAAACCGGACAAGAAGTAAAACTCGGAAACTGGTATAATTTCGGTCAAAACACCGTCTTAAGATTTAATGACAGGTCAGTCGCATCAAGAGCTGCTACCATGATGAAAAACATCTGCAATAATAATCATGTCGGATATGATCAGTCGCAAAGAACCACTTTATACACACAGCTAAAAAATGTCGGCTGGGATGTATCAAAATTAACCACAAATTGCGAATGTGATTGTTCTTCACTAATTGCCGTAGTTTTAAATGCGGTAGGAATTAATGTTAGCAAGGATATTTATACCGGAAATATGGTAACTGCAATTATGAATACCGGAAAATTTACAAAGCTGACAGACAGTAAATATACCAGTTCAGACCAGTGGCTTCAGGTTGGAGACATAATGGTAAACCCCGGAAGTCATACTATAATGGCAATCGAAAACGGAATTAATAGCGGAGGTGGAAATATGGCAAACGAAGGAGTAAACATTGTAAGAAAAATGAAACCAGGGGCGGCTTATCTTTATTGTGATGCTCCGATATATAAGGATGACTTTTCAACCGTAATCATTAACGGAAAGAAAGGTGAGCAGGTAACAATTTTGGACACAGGAACGTTCGGTGTTAAAGTTCGTTACAATCAGACCATTGGATATATGCTTTGCAAGCATCTTATGCCTTATATCGGAGTTGGTGAATTTGTCGAAGCAGTTGTTGATTTCACCGTGACCATCAAAAAGGGAACAGTACTAAAATCTGTTGATACCGGATATCTCGGAAATTCGGTAGTAACTGAAAACGGAAGCATTGACATCGACGATAGATACGTCCAGAAAGTATAATTTAAAATCTATGAAATTGGGGCCGTCAAACGACAGCCCCGCTATTTATATCCTTCGATTTTTGATAAACTCTATAATACTGTTTCAATGGTTCAAATATCTTTCTCTTACATCTGTTTACATATTGCCTCGATACCCCCAAATACTCGGCAATTTCCTTGTCTGAAAGATGTTCCTGTGTAACATACCGAAAAATTTTTTTATCCGTTTCCGTCCTAAGTATACAAATTTCTTCCAGCAATACTTGTAACTCCATTTCTGTATAGCCATCTTCACTCTTACCTTTTACGCTTTCCCCAATATCTTTGTCCGCCCCATGCACTTCATTATTGAATGCCAGGGTTTTCCTTAAAGATTCATAATATCTATGTTTCACTCCTGTCACCAAATACGCCAAACATTGATTCCTGTTATCTGTCACCTTAATTTTCTGTACCGCTTCTATCAAAGCAATTGTTAATTCCTGCACCATATCCTCAAACTCTGCATCATATACTTTTCCAGCATATTTCCTGAGTAAGGGCTGCATCTTTTCAATTATTTTTAGCATATCTTTCTGACTGCCATCTTTAGCCAGTTGTATCGTTTTAACAAAATTGTCCATATAATCGCCTCCTGTTTTTCAAGAAGACTTTTATTGGACAATCTACAACTTACTTATTATAATTGGCCTTTTTTCATGCTTATTTGGGATTATCTCAGTAAAGAATTCATATACTGTAGATACTGTTCCATGAATGCTTTCCGCTTTCCTTTACTGATACCAAATTATCTCTCCGTTATCTAATAACAGTTCTAACCCTCTGATTTCTTTAATATAGTCCATGTTCACCATATATGCCGCATGGCAACGGCCAAATCTCATATCCGTAAGAATATTGGTATGTCCTTTCATATTTTTATTGCTAATATATTCCCCAGTCCGAGTATGAAGCTTTGTTTTTCTCGTATACGTTTCCACATACATTACATCTGAAAACGGAATCGGTATAACTCTGCTTCCGGATCTGTTCCAAAAATACCTTTCCTCTCTCTTTCTGGCAGTCCTCCAAAAGTTCTTTGACTGCCTCCACTAATTTTTTCTCACTATCTGTCTTTAATAAATATCTCGTAGCTTTCACGGTATACCCCTGAACCGCAAAATGTTCATAATTTGAGAAGAACACTATTTTGATATAATTATTTCTTTCCCTTATCCTCTTTGCAACTTCTATCCCATTAATATCCATTACAATATCTAAAACTACAATATCCAAATCTTTATTATATACTTACAATATTCCAGCAAATCACTCGCCCGATGAAACACTTGAATCACCATCTTCACATTTGCTTGCTTTGCTGCAGTTTCCATAATTTTTCCTAATCGATTCAAAAAAAATCTCCTGGTCATCACATAAACCTATCTTCACCAAAATCTCTCCTCCATCATTTTTTTATTTTTATCTT
>PDYJ01002334.1_pt1 | contig 12389 bp, 16 predicted proteins | sample 1430841 | NCBI WGS metagenome assembly PDYJ01 (sample SAMN07237672, study PRJNA390542) | Gut metagenome, whole genome shotgun sequencing project. | isolation source: fecal pellets | host: Mus musculus | place: USA: New York, NY | collected 2016-10 | reverse complement strand
CACCGGCGATGGCCGCGGCCTTTTCGCCCACTTCCTTCAGGTAGGCTCGCAGTATGATCCTATCGCCGTCGGCTCCGCCACTCCATGGAGCGCGCCGCCATCGACTCCATCATCTCGTCGGCAGCCGCCCGCCGCACCCTCCCGGGCAATCTCAAGCTGGCATGGCAGGTTAAGCCCCAGACCATAGAGATGACCGACACCGTGACCGGCCGCACCCGCAAGATCGACCTCTACACCTCGTGGGTCTCCGCACCGTGGGCGGCAAGGCAACCCTTGCCGGCGACGTAGTGACCACCGCCTCCAACGAATACGACAATATGCAGGGCGGCAACTATGTGTCGATGTCGATGAAGCCCGACGCAGCCAAGATCTGGGCCCGCATGACCGCTGCCAATGTAGGCAAGCAGGTGGCCATCGTGCTCGACAATATGGTATATTCAGCCCCCAACGTGCAGAACGCCATCGAGGGAGGCCGCACCTCCATCACCGGCACTTCTCGACCGATGAGGCAAAAGACCTTGCCAACGTGCTCAAGAGCGGTAAGATGGCTGCCAAGGTGGATATCATCTCCGACACCGTGATCGGCCCGTCGCTGGGTCAGCAGGCCATTGAAGACGGCATGTGGTCGTTTGTGGTGGCTCTCGTGCTCCTCATGATCTTCATGATGCTGATCTACGGCGTGATCCCCGGCCTGATCGCCAACCTCGCCCTTATCTTCAACATCTTCTTTACCTTCGGTATCCTCGCTTCCTTCCAGGCAGTGCTCACCCTCTCGGGTATCGCAGGTATCGTGCTCGCCCTCGGTATGGCCGTCGACGCCAATGTGCTCATCTTCGAGCGCGCCAAGGAGGAGCTCCGCAATGGCAAGAATGTACGCACCGCGATAGCCGACGGCTACTCCAACGCCTTCTCGGCCATCTTCGACTCCAACCTCACTTCGGTGATCACCGCAGTGATCCTGCTTCTCTTCGGTACCGGCCCCATCAAGGGCTTCGCCACCACCCTCATCATCGGTATCATCTGCTCGTTCTTCACCGCTGTATATCTCACCCGTCTGGTGTTTATCCTCTGCGCAAAGAGCAAGCCCTTCGAGAATCTTACCTTCACCACGGCTATCTCGCGCCGCATGTTCACCAACACCCACATCAACTTCCTGGGTGCCCGCAAGAAGGCATTTGCCGTTGTGGCCGGTCTTATCGTGCTCGCCGTGATCAGCTTCTTTGTCCGTGGCCTCAACCAGGGCATCGACTTCTCGGGTGGCCGCAACTATGTGGTGCAGTTTGATCATCCCGTGAAGACCCACGAGCTTCAGGCCAAGCTGCAGCCCCTCTTCGAGGGCGCTCAGGTAGGTGTGATCACTATCGACGACGACACCAAGGTGCGTATCTCGACCAACTACAAGATTGATTCAGATGAGGATAATGTCGATGATCAGATCACCGAGATCCTCTACAATGGTCTCAAATCTGAGATCGGCGATATGTCGATGACCGACTTCTCGACCACCAATGAGAACATAGGCATCATGTCGTCGCAGAAGGTAGGTCCTACCGTGGCCAACGACATGCGCACCGACGCCGTTATAGCCGTGGTGCTCGCTCTCGCAGCCATGTTCCTCTACATCCTCATTCGTTTCCGCAACGTGGCCTTCTCGCTCGGCGCTCTCGCCGCTGTGGCATTCACCGCCTTCATGATCATCGGCTTCTACTCCTTCTTCTGGGGCCTCTTCCCCTTCGCTATGGAGATCGACCAGTCGTTTATCGCCGCTATCCTTACCGTGATCGGTTATCAGATCAACGATACCGTGGTAGTGTTTGACCGTGTGCGCGAAAATGTGGGCCTCTATCCCAAGCAGGACTTCGGCACCACTATCAACAGCTCGATCAACTCCACACTCGGTCGTACGGTGATGACCTCTGCCACCACCCTTCTGGTGCTCCTCTGCATCTTCATCCTCGGTGGCGACGCCATCCGCTCCTTCACCTTCGCTATGATCTTCGGTGTGGTGCTCGGCACCCTCGCCACCATCTACGTGGCCGCCCCCGTGGCTTACCTCACCGACTCACGCCGCAACGCCAAGGCCGCCCGCCGCGCCTGATCGTAGCTGTGCCCTAAGCAGCGACTAACCCCGCAACATAACTCTGCTTATTATTATAATGCGCCCCGACAGCCATATGGTTTGCCGGGGCGCTGCTTTTTAGCATCCGGGTTGAGTGCTGACAGTGATTTTTTATGTACCTTTGCATATTAAAAGCAATGCCAACCACAATCTCCATTTTACTCCCCGACTTCATATGCGCCGACTGATACTCAGCCTCACCATAGTGTTGCTCCCTCTCCTGCTTGGTGGATGCCGCTTCAGCTGGACACTCAATGGCGCCGCCCTCGACTATAATGTCTACAAGACGGTGTCGATAGCCAATTTCCCTATCCGTACAGCTCTGGTATATCCGCCGTTGCAGACCATCTTTGAGAATGAGCTGCTCAACTATGTGTCGCGCAACACGCGCCTTCAGGTGATCGATCCTCCGGCCGACATCCAGATCGAAGGCGAGATCACCGGCTATGAGCTCACCCCGCAGGCAGTGACGCAGGTTGCTCTCGCATCGCAGACCCGCCTCACCATACGCGTACATGTGATCTATACCGACAATAAGGTGCCCGACAAGAGCTTCGATCAGGATTTCTCGGCCTATAAGGACTTCGACTCCAGCGAGATGCTCACCGATGTTCAGGACAATCTGTGCCAGCTCATATCGGAAGACCTTGTGATACAGATCTTCAATGCCACTCTCGGCGATTGGTAATCTCCCACCACCCATCCTTTTTATTCCTATCCCGACACAATGACCCAAAGCGAGTCGACCCAAAGCGAGTCTGCCGCATCTATGCTGCGACGCCTGCTCACCGAGCCCGGGGCCTGCCCTACGGCCCGGGAGGTGGCTCTTCTCGCCGATGCCTATCCTTACCTTGCCGTACCTGCGGCCATGAGGCTCAAGCGTGCTCCGGTGGCATCGGTGACCGCTGATGAGCGGGCCTGGCTTACGGCGCGTGTGGCCACAACTGCTCCCGACCGCGCCACACTCTTCCGCCTTACGGATCCCGATGGGGCTCTCCTCGGCAACTTCATGCCCGCCGAGACGCCCGCTCCCCCCACCGCCACCAGCACCGACTCGGCCATCGACACCTTTCTTGAGCGCTACGGCCGCATGAGCGAGCATGAGGAGGCTCTGCTCGAGAAGATGATATTCAATCCGGTGCCCGACGACTATGCGGCACTTTTAATGCGTGAGGATCAAGGGGACGCTCCCTCCGACTCTCCCGCAGCCGAAGCGGCAGCCTCTCCCCGCTCCGATGCACAGGACAAGCTGCTCGACGCATTTCTGGCCACCGACCACGCCTTTACTGTCGACGAGCCTGAGGAGGCAGCAACAGATCGGAGCCGCCCGAGCCCCAGCCGTCGAAAACGGCCGATCAGCCTCGGATTGCAACACCTTCCGTACCTGTAGCTTCGCCGGCTCCATCGTCGTCGCTCAGCGAGAGTCTGGCCCGAATCTACATCAAAAAAGGGCGTTACGACAAAGCCTATGACATTATTCACGCTCTTAGCTTGAATAATCCAAAAAAAAGTGTTTACTTTGCAGACCAATTGCGCTTTCTGCAAAAACTCATGCTCAATCAGCGCTACGCCACCGCGCGGCGCGAAGGGCAATCCAAACCGTAATCACTACATTTTAAGCTATGTATATCCTTCTTATTGTTCTTACTCTCATCGCAGCTCTGCTGATGATCGGCGTAGTGCTCATCCAGAAGTCGAAGGGCGGCGGCCTCTCGTCGTCGTTTGCCGGCTCAAACCAGATCATGGGTGTGCGCCGCACCAACAGCTTCATCGAGAAGGTGACCTGGATCCTCGCTGCCGCTATCTGCGTGTTTGCCATCCTCTCCACTTTCTTCATGCCCAACTCCGTTGCCACCTCAGGTCCCCGCGTGAAGGCTCCCGCAGCCATTGAGCAGAGCGCTGCCGGATATGACAGCCAGCTCCCTGCTGCCACCACCGAGGCACCCGCCACTGAGGCCACTGAGGCACCTGCCCCGAGGCACCCGCTGAGGCACCTGCCGAGTAAGCAATATCCACCACTATTCCCCCCATCTACGGGAGCATAGCCGGGCCAATCCAGTCCGCGCCATGCTCCCTTTGGTCGTTCGGGCTATCTCTTTTCCTCTTACCCCACATCTATCCACCCCATTCTGCCTTAATATGCTTGTCAAAGTGTTTGGAGCCGCCCTGCAGGGCATAGATGCCATATTGGTCACCATCGAGGTGTCGGTGGTGCGTGGCGCATCGTTCAACATGGTAGGCCTCCCCGACGCGGCGGTCAAGGAGAGCTATCAGCGTGTGATGACTGCCATCCAGCAGACAGGCATAGAGGGGCCGAGGCGGCGCGTGGTGGTCAATCTTTCGCCGGCCGACGTGAGGAAAGAGGGCTCGGCATTCGATCTGCCCATCGCTGTGGGGCTTCTCGCTGGCGATGAGAAGATGCCCTCGGGCGCGCTGGCCGATTATCTCATCATGGGTGAGCTTAGTCTCGACGGCACACTGCTCCCCATCTCAGGAGCGCTCCCAATGGCCATAAAGGCGCGTGAGCTCGGCTTCAAGGGGATGATAGTGCCCGAGAGCAATGCCACTGAGGCCGCCGTGGTCAACAATCTCAAGGTCTATGGGCTGCACTCGCTTCGCGAAGTGGTTGATTTCCTTTCCGGCACGCTCGACATTGAGCCCACAGTGGTCGACACCCGCTCCGAATTTGCCCGCTCCTCCACCATCTTTGAGGTCGATTTTGCTGAAGTCAAGGGGCAGGAGACTGTGAAACGTGCGTTTGAGGTGGCGTGTGCCGGAGGCCACAACATACTTCTCGTCGGCCCTCCCGGCTCTGGCAAATCAATGATGGCCAAGCGTCTGCCCACCATCATGCCCCCTTCACCCTTGCTGAAGCGCTCGAGACCACCAAGATCCACTCGGTGGCGGGCAGGCTGAGACGCGGCTCCCGGCTCATGACCCAGCGCCCTTCCGTGCGCCCCACCACACCATCTCGCCAGTGGCCCTCGTGGGCGGAGGCTCCAACCCCCGTCCGGGCGAGATCTCGCTGGCCCACAACGGAGTGCTTTTTCTTGACGAGTTTCCCGAATTTCCGCGCACGGTACTCGAAGTGCTCCGTCAGCCGCTCGAAGACCGCCACATCTCCATATCGAGGGCGCGCTACTCGATCGACTATCCCGCCGGATTCATGCTCGTGGCCAGCATGAACCCATGCCCGTGTGGCTACTACAATCATCCCACCAAGGCGTGCAGCTGTCCGCCCGGAGCAGTGAGCAAATATCTCGCGCGCATCTCCGGGCCGCTCCTCGACCGCATCGATCTTCAGGTGGAGATACTACCCGTGGCGTTCGACGATCTGGCGCAGACAGCGCCGGGCGAGCCGAGCAGCGGCATCCGCGACCGTGTGTGCCGCGCACGCGCCGTGCAGCAGGCGCGTTTTGCATCAGAGCCGGGCATCCACTGCAACGCGCAGATGACCTCGCGCCTCATCGCCACCTACGCCCCTCTCACCGACCAGTGCCGGGCCATACTCAAGGCCGCCATGGAAAAATTTGACATGAGCGCCCGTGCCTACGACCGCATCATCAAAGTGGCGCGCACGATAGCCGACCTCGACGGCTCGGAGGCCATCGCTCCGCAGCATATCAAGGAAGCGATAGGCTACCGGAGCCTCGACCGCTCATCGTGGGGACAGCAGGTGCCCGGGCTCGATCCGCTGCCGTTCTGAGCCTGCAAATAGGGTCGGGGCCATTCAACCCACGGTCACGATTGTTGTTTATCATGTACTATGAAAACAATAATCAATACTTCAGTACCTGATTTCGCCGTCGAGGCATATACCGACGGCCAGTTCAAGACAATTTCACGCGCCGACACCCTCGGGCGCTGGGCCGTTTATTTCTTCTATCCCGCCGACTTCACATTTGTGTGTCCTACCGAGCTGGAAGATATGGCCGACGCCTATGAAAAGTTCAAGGAGCTCGGCGTGGAGGTATATGCGGTGTCGACCGACTCGCAATTCTCCCATAAGGCATGGCACGACTCGTCGGCAGCTATCTCCAAGGTGAAATTCCCGATGCTCGCCGATAAGACCGGCTATCTGTCGGAGGCTTTCGGAGTGCTCGACCCCGAATCGTTCATGGCCTACCGCGGCACATTCGTGGCCAATCCCGAAGGCAAAATCAAGATTGCCGAGATCAACGACAACGGCATCGGACGTAACGCCGACGAGCTCCTCCGCCGCATCGAGGCCGCACAATTTGTGGCCGAACACGGCGATCAGGTTTGTCCCGCCCGCTGGCGTCCCGGAGCTTCAACCCTGAAGCCCGGCATCGACCTCGTAGGAAAGATATAATTCTAACCATGAGCAGCGCATCCGGCCATGAAGACCCCGATCGGTCTTCATGGCCGGAATTTCTGTTTGCCCAAAATACTGTCTCGCCTCAGCGATTTTTTTTACTGCGCTGTTTGGGGGTGTGATTAAAGCGCCACTGCACATGCAACATGAAGTAGCGAGGCAAAACTGTCCGGTATGTTTCAGTGCGCCCCTGTGCATTTACGGTATATGACACATTGCTCAGATCATGGAGGATGTCATAACCATCGAGCATCAATATCATCGAGCCTTTCAGTATGCTCTTTGACAAGCGTGCATTCAGAACGAAATTGTTGGTATTGAGAGCTTCATCGGTAAATCCCCGACGGTTATACATTGTGAGATCAGCCGATAACTGAAAATTAGCCGGAAGAGTGGCAACCGCATTAACTCCGGTGTTGAAACCCCACGTGTTTTGGTTTGTGAAGTCAGTCAGGTTAGAGGTGTAGCGGGCAAATCTGCCATTGAAATTCAGCCCTACTTTGACAAGAGGGAAAGTGTATGTGCAATTTAATTTATAATCAACATTGTTGTCAAAGACCTTGCTTCTGAGCAATGCTGAACCATCTTGACTAATAAGGTCAGCACTTGTGATATGGGTAAACGCCAACCGGGTGTTGAAATCAAGATTATTATATTGTCGCGCAATATATCCGACAAAGGAGGCGTTCCAGTTTCCGTCAACATTCATATATCTCGAATGGCGTATACCGGTGTTTGTGTCATAGTCTGATACCATGGATATGGCATTACTTAAATATCCATATTCTATACTTGCCGATGAATAGCTGCCTCCGAATCCTTCGCCACGGTTTGAATAGCTGAGGCTTGTTGTCACACTAAAAGCATCTTTGAGATCAGGATTTCCGTGGATTATATATAACGGATTAGTCGTATCCACGTAATCCACCAGATGAGTCATAAGTGGTTCGATAGTCTTCAGATTCCATCGGAAAGTGACATGATGACGCCCGTCCATCCACTCTAAATAAGGGTGTGCTTCCTGAAAAAGGACTTTATTCTTTGTGATAATAGAATGTATGTCTCCCCTGTCATATATAAGCTCCCGGTGAGCATATGAGATGGGAAATCTCAGGCTAAACCACCAATGATCAGATTGATGGTTGAGCTCAATATTGAATTTATGCAGTTGGCTTGTCTGCCGGCTTATGAAACTGTTTGAGGGATCAAAAATCATATTTTCAGTTACAGATGGAAGCTGTCCGTGAATGAAATCTCCTTCTTGCAGCTGATTTTCAATATAATGGAGCATGGAAGTTGTCCGACAGTATTCATTTTCAAAGCCATAGTTTATCGACACACCTATCTTTGAAATAATGCGTTGATAGCCAACTTCGACTCCCTCTTTATGATTGAAATCGGGATGGTTGTTGTATCGTTGAGTTCTTGATTCAGAAGCCGCTTGCTCATCGCGGAAGCGGAGGTCATAATAACGCTCACTGTTTTCATGGCTGTTACCGTATTTGCCGTTAATCCGAATGTAAACATATCGCCATTCAAGGATAGCCGTTGTCTAAGAGCAAGTGCTGAATTCAACGAGTGGCCTTTCATATGCAATGCGGATATCTCTCTATTTAGCATTGTTTCCAACACATGGTTATTATCTCCGGAATATATCCCTTCGATAAAAGAGGAGGTGATATTGTTATAGTCTTCGGAGAAGGTTGCGCCCACATTGTTTGAATTTCTGTTCCAGTTTTGGTAGGAGAATGTTGGGATAGCCTGCACTGTCGCACGGTTGTTGGGTTTCCAATACACATCATGCGATGTGTTCAAAGACAACATTCTGTTTATTGAGCGTGCAAAAGAATATGCATAGGTGTTTCTGTTGACAATATAGTTGGTTCTCATCTCGTCTGTGCCATCAGTCTCATGGGTATGGGTCGCATTGGAAGATCTCGGAATTCCATGCCTTATTCCTTGTTTTGATGTTATAGTCAAAGCCTCCATAACAGTACGCAACACTCCGGTTGGCATCTTTTCAGGAGACCAAGAGCCATTTTGACCGGGTTTGCGACTGTCGTTAAGGTTGTTGATGTTGAAATAAGCCATGTATTGGTTGTTGGGCGTGAATCCCATGCCGAAGAGGCGCCCGAGGTATCGGCTGTCGGTGCCCCTCCAGCTTCCACGTTGGTATTTATTCCAACCATATACTCTTTTTTTAGCTTTACATCCATGACGTATTGAGAGTCACCAAGGTCTGCGCCGGCGAGTTCGCTTGCCCGCCCGAGCTTATCGTAAAGTTGTATATTCTTGACTGTATACGATGGCAAGTTGTTCAGGAGTATCTGATTGTTTGCCCGAGAAACTCTTTGCCATTAAGCAAAAGAGATTCTACAAACTTGCCTCTTACGAAAATCCTGCCATCATCTGTCAGCTCAACGCCCGGTAATTGTTCTATAAGTGCGTCAAGCATACTTCCATGAGCGAGTTTGAACGCATCGGCATTATATACGAGAGTGTCACCCTTATTGTAGAATTTTACCAAAGAGGCTTTAACAACAATCTCGCCCAATTCTCGGGCCGGCGGCTTGAGATAGAATGACCCTAAATCGACCACATACTGACGCGAAGGGATCGAGTCTAAATTAACGTTTATGCTCTCTGTCTGATATCCGGGTGCTGAAATCTCTACTAAACAGACACCGCGTTTTGAAATAACCGAATTAAAACCACCGGTATATGTCTTATCCGATCCATCAGGTTGACCTGTCCAGATATCCGACACGCAGGTGTCTAATAGTGTGCTGTCGGGTAAATGAATGATTCTGACGTTGGCATATTCAATAGGCTCATGCATGTAATTGTCAAATACAAAGCCTCTTAAAAGTAATTTGTCGTTGGCCTTGATACTGAAACTCAAACTAAGAAGCAATATCAATAGTCCGATGGGGGGGGGGGGAAAATTATTCTCATCTGTTTTTAATGATTTAAGATGGCGCAAAAATATATAATATTTTATTTTTTCAAATATTTCAACATCTTTTTTTCATAATGACAATTACAGATAATTACGGATAATTGGGTGGGAAATATGGAGGGCAAGGTGTGGGGATGCGTTTTTTTGTGTAAGCTGAAAAATAATGGCTTCGTCATAGCTACTCACATAAGGATAAATCGTCTCTTTGTGGATGTCAAGGCCTGCCACAGTCCGTTGTCTGTCGATAGAAATGAGGTATTTAAGTTTATCGCCCTCAATTTACGAAAAATGTGCCAAGAGCACGATATCTAAAGACAGATAAGTGGCGGCGGCCTTGACCTTTTTATTTTGCCGGTGTAAAAAACCGAAGATTTTTATGTATTTTTGCATATATAATAGCCTCGATATGATAACAAAAGACGAAGTTTTGGAATTGCTGACATCAACCGAGACATATCGGGTTGAGCGCACAATCAGCACCGGTAACATGGACAAGTTCTGTGAGGCCATTTGTGCGTTTGCCAACGATATGCCCAACTCCGGAAAAACGGCTATCTCATTATCGGGGCACATGACGATGGAAAGTTGTCAGGATTGAAAGTGGACGATGCTCTGATGAAGAAAATATCAGGCATCCGTTCAGATGGCAACATTCTTCCATTGCCGACTATGTCAGTTGACCGTTTCGTGTTTCCCGAAGGAGATTTGTTGGTAGCAGAGGTTCGTCCTTCTGATTTACCACCTGTTCGCTATCGTGGTCGGGCATTTATTCGTATTGGTCCACGCCGCGACATAGCCACCGAAGCGGAAGAACGCATATTGGCTGAACGGCGTTGCTCTTTCATGGCTACATTTGATGCTACTCCGTGCTTGAATGCAAAGTTGGAGGACTTGGATGTGGATTATATCAAGAATACTTATCTTCCAAAGTTCCTTGATGAAGATACACTAACAACTGACAAGCGCGACATAAAGGAGCAACTTGCGTCGATTCATCTTTACGACCGTGAGAACGATTGTCCGACCTATGCGGGAATAATACTGTTCGGAACCAATCCAAAGTATTTTCTTTTGGGTGATTATGTGCAGTTTGTCCGTTTTGCTGGAAAAGATAAGGGTGGCGATATATTGAACGAGCGACAGTTCTCCGGGCCTCTTTACAAGATGCTCCCTGCGTTGGAATCGTTTGTAAAAGATGGAATTATAACACAACGTCCTGTGCCAGAATCGCTTTTCCGTGAAAAGACCGTTTGGAATTATCCCGAAGGTGCTATACGCGAACTGATGATGAACGCCTGTATGCACCGCGATTATCAATCGAATATGCCAATTCGGTTGTATCAGTTTGATAATTACATCGAGATTATGAACGCCGGAGGGTTATACGGCGAGGCTCGCCCTGAAAACTTCCCTTCCGTAAATGACTACCGCAATCCGCTCGTGGCTGAGGCTATGCGCGTGATGAAATATGTCAACAAGTTCAACCGAGGGGTAACCCGTGTTCAAGAAATGCTCAAAGAAAATGGCAACGCTCCCGCTGTCTTTGATGTGAACACAATCACAGCATTCCGTGTGACTGTTCAAGCAACCAATGAGGCCGACTTGTCGAAGGGCACAAGTCAACCCCCAAGTCAACCCCCAAGTCAACCCCAAGTCAATCGTTTGAAGAAAAGATTGTCGAATTCTGCAAAGAACCACGATCTGTTGCAGAGATAGCAGCTTATTGTGGGTTTAAGGATGTTAAACATTTTAGAGAGCGGTATCTTAATCCGTTACTCGGCTCCCGCATACAAATGACAAAACCCGACAAACCCACAAGTCGTTTTCAGAAATACATAATTTTATAGCCATAGGATTATAAAACGGATTAAGGCTCGTAATTACCGAACACTTGAGGATGTAGATATTCAAGTGACAGGTATTATACAGCCATCAGTGGAAAGAATAATGCAGGTAAGTCTAATTTTTTGTGTAACTTTGTGGTGTGTGCACTAATGGCATGCGCCCGTAATGACAATGAATCAACTCGACCGACAGATTACTGAAGCTGTGGAGGCTTTCACCTCCAACGATCTCGCATATTCCGACAACGCACTTGTGGTGATTGACCCGGTGGCAGCGACCGCCACTCTTCTCGATCCTGACGAGGATGCCGACACCGACGCTATGATAGATGCCGATCCGGCCCACGATTATGTGGCTGTGATGGATCTTGTGGAGGCCGATCCTCAGGAGCCGGGGCGCTGGATTCCCTGCGCTGAGGCTATAGCCGACCTCTGTGCCGACTATCAGGGCTGAACTGCTGCGAGAGCTATAAGGGCATCGGTGCCACAGGGCTGCCACGCACTTTGAGCCGGCGCCCGGCAGCGGTGGCGTGGCCCGACGCGCCGACTGTGATCGCCGTCAGCCCCAGTCCGGGCATGCCCATGGCTTTGTAGACCGCTTCCTTGGCCGTCCACAGATGGAGCAGGGAGAGCGCGGAGAGCTCATCGGCCTCCGCCACAAACTTGCGCGCCACCCGCGCGAGCTGCTTGTGGCGGAGGCTGCTCTCTATATCTATGCCTATAGGGGTGGCCGATCCACAGCAAGGAGGGCCACGGAGGCTCCGTGGCTCACCGACACAGCCCTCGACGGGTCGGCGGCTACATAGGGCGAGCCGTCGGGCCGGTGCAGAATGGCCGAGCCGAGCACGGTGGCGGCGAGAGTGTCGACAGCGCGTCGCTCGGCATCGCGGCCGGTGCCGTCGAGGGGCAGGAGATAGACTCTATGCAGGGATGATGATGGGTAGTCGGGTAGCGGTCATCGCAGCTGATTGATGAGATGCACTATGTCGGCTCTGACGGCTTCGAGTGTCGGGGCGAGAGAGTCGGCCGAGTGGGGGAGTGTCTGGAGTGTGAAGGCTCCGCTCACCACTCTCGAAGGGGATGAGGCCACAAACTGTACCGGAGTGATGCATCCCGATGACACTGTGGCCA
>PDYJ01000145.1_pt1 | contig 12434 bp, 20 predicted proteins | sample 1430841 | NCBI WGS metagenome assembly PDYJ01 (sample SAMN07237672, study PRJNA390542) | Gut metagenome, whole genome shotgun sequencing project. | isolation source: fecal pellets | host: Mus musculus | place: USA: New York, NY | collected 2016-10 | reverse complement strand
CAACAGGGCCACGGTGGCGGCCACTCCTGTCCACTGCCAGCGGCGCAGTCTCGGCAGCCTTATGGGTTCAGGTGCTGCGGGAGCCTGACTGAGAGAGCCATACCAGGCAAACATCTCCCGGTAACTCTCCAGTTCAGCCGGAATATGGCCGTGACTGAAATAGTCATACAGCGCCCTCTCTTCCGCAGAGGTGGTCTCTCCGGCAAGAAAACGCTCCACATAGCGGCTGACATTATTCTGATCTATTTCTTTCATGACTGTCTTTGCATAAAAATATCTCTGATATTCTGACGGGCTCTTGAAAGGGCTACCCGGATAGAGCCCGGCGTAGAACCGGTGAGCCGGGCAATCTCCCCGACCTCCAGGCCTTCTATATGCTTCATTCTGATGACTGCCTGCTGCACCGAAGGGAGCGATGCAATGATCTCCATCACGCCCGCCGTCTCCTCGGAGTCAATCACTGTCTCTTCGGGCGAGACTCCGTCTGAGATGTCGCCCACATGCTCCATCCCGACAGTTGAGCTGCCGTAGGAACTGCGCAGAAGGTCGAGCGTACGGTTGCGGGCTATCACAAAGGCCAGAGAGTCTATACTCCTGTACTTGTCAAGTTTATCCCGCATCATCCACAGTTTCAAAAGAGTGTCCTGAGCCACATCGTCAGCCATATCGGAGTCAGCCTCAGCCGACATGCCGACAACCATGCTGACAATGCGCTCCCTCAGCCGGGGTGCCATCCGTTCAAACTCGCTGCGGTCCATCAGTCTCTGCGGGTCCTTTCAAAGGTCCGTTTATCATATAGACGGAAAATTGGTGTCAACGTTACATCTCGGTTTGATTTTTTTCAATTTCTGCACTATTTTGCCCAACCCGGCATGAACTTTGCAATCGTGATGAATGTTATAAAAAGCAAAAATCCGTTTCAGCTTATGAATTTCATCACACGCACAGCTGCTATCATGCTTTCGGCGGCATGCGCTCTCGGCGCAATGGCTACCGCACCGGACGATGAGCAGCACGAGGCTCTTGCCAAAGACCACAAGCTAATTTTCTTCGGCGAGGGCGAGACTCCGCAAAGCGACTCGATCCGCAATCTTGTAGAAAATTTCTACTATGACCAGTTCCGCAGTTTTCAGGACCCGCAGGCTCCTTACTTCCTGTTCATGAGCCGCGACTCACAGCTGGCTATGGGCATAGGCGGCATGGTGCGCATGAGAGGATATTTCGACTGGGGTGGTACCACCGGCACTCCCGGTTTCTCGCCTTACTTCATCCCTACGCAGCGCGACGAGCTAAACCGACAGCGTATCGGATCAAGTCCGGCCGGCACCGCCCTGTTTTTTCCGTGTCATAGGCCGAAACAAGCGCCTCGGCGACTATCAGCTCTACATAGAAGCCAATTTCAACGGCTACCAGACCCGCGACTTCCATCTTAAGAAAGCTTATGCCACCATAAATGACTGGACCATCGGTTATGCCTCATCCACTTTCGGCGATGGCGCGGCCGTGCCTCCGACCATAGATGCCAGCGGCCCCACCATGAAGATGGACGGAACAAATGTGCTTGTCCGTTACATGCATCATTTCCGCAAAAGCGGCATCTATGTGGCAGCCTCCGTGGAAACTCCTGACATGACCGTGCAGGAAGACGGGACCTCAACCGCAGCCCGCAGCCAGTTTATGCCCAACATCGCGGCTATGGTGCAGTATGAATGGCTCACCGGACAACACATTCGCCTCTCAGCCATCACTCGTTTCCTACCCTACCGCGACATGATCAATTCGCGCAACCACCAGAAAGTGGGCTGGGGCCTGCAGTTCAGCACCGTGTTCCGCCCGGTGGATCCCCTCACGGTCTATGCCACAGTCAACGGCGGCCGCTCATATTCAAACTTCGGCGGCGACTTTCTCCTTGGCAAATATGACCTTGTGGCCAACCCCGAAAAACCCGGACAGCTCAACACCGTGCCAGGATGGGGCTACTTCGCCGGCCTGCAATACAATTTCACTCCTCAGGTCTTCATGTCGGCCACCTTCGGTCAGGGCCGCTACCTGCCCCATCACGGAACTGCCGCCGGCAGCGACTACAAATATGGACTCTACGGAGCCGTCAATCTGTTCTGGTATCTCACACCCCGCATCAGCTTCGGAGCCGAAGCCAACTTCGGGGAGCGCATGAACTTCGACGGCACCCACGGCTGGGGACACCGCGTAGGAGCCCTCGCCCAGTTCTCATTCTGATTCCGGCAATACAACCTGCCAGCACATCAGCCCACCCCGGCTTTCAACAGATTCTCTTAAGCCATTTTTCGTAATAATTACTTGGAAGTCCTGCCGCAAAATCCTTGCAGCAGGACTTTTCTGTGATCACGAAGTTTCGTTTGACAGATTCAAATATTTACATTAATTTTGCGGTGCGCGACTGAAACTGCGCAGACATACGGAAAAGCGTTTTTGCTTTCATCCTTTAGTGAAAATTCGCCAAATTTTTAGATTCAGAGGATAAAGCAGTCAAAAACGCCCTTGCTTGTCGCATATCCACTCCCCGACAAGGGGTATCGGTATACGATATGGCGTGGGAGTGGACTGTTTATTCTGAATCAGGCGTTTGGCGATGCCTTCACTAAGATAAACCGAACATCATTCCACGTCTTTTCTATTTTTATGGACCAATCAAAAACATAGTCTCAGGTCTGCAGGGAATGAGCATGACTTGCCATCTGATCATATGAAAATTTCAAGCTCCCTCCCTCGACATTTTCTGTATCTAATTCTCCTTGTACTGACAACAGCACTCGCTGGATGCGACAAAAGCACGACTGAAGAGCCGTCTGAACCAGATAAGCCCGGAGATATCACTGAAACAGACATTGATAGCGCAGACGTGCTCCCGGTGCACAATCTCGGCGAAGACTTCGCGTCCTATATCGAATCAATTGACTATAGCCCGGATTCAACCACCATATATGTCAGCCTCAAACAGAGCACACCTGCCGGCAGAATCCCGAAGGAGGCTTCAATCATCGTCATACCCGAATGCGAGATGTTCCCTGACGGATTCGGCGCCACAGTGCGATCTGTAAGACTGTCGCCTACGATCATGCTCACATGCTCGTGGCCCGACTTGTCGCAGTTTGCCGAAGAGTTCAACCTTTCAACCGCCGACGGCACTCTCGAAATATCGGAAATAGAGGTCTTCGACCAAGATGGCAATCGAATCGAATTTGAAGAGTATGATCCAGACGATCAGGGTAGCAGTAGCAGAAGCAGAGCCGGCATATGCAACCTCATCACACGGCAGCATTTGGATCTTTCGGTCTCCAACGGCACAGCCTGGAACCATCTTAGGTTCCTTGGCCAGGTATATTACGGATTCAGATACATAGGTGCGACAATCCAAAAGGAGCGTGGCAGACGCACCATAATGACTTTTGACATCGAGCCTACGCTCGGCTTAAATGTTTCATCTATAGTCGAGTGCAAGGCGGAGGTTAATAAGGATATCCGCATAGGCCAACTCAGAACAAATCTCAAAGCTCTCGTGGCAGGTGTACCTGTTGTCTTTCCTGTAACCTTCTATCTATATTTCGAGGCAGCCGCCGCCGGGTCTATCACATTCGAATCGACCTTGACTCATGAGTTCAGTTCAGCCTTCACAATCAGTAATTCGTCAGGCCAATGGAGATCCTCGCGCCGTAACGGTGATGGAAACAACGGCGATGAAAGTCCTTGGGGAATTCAAAAAATCGACCTGGACGGCTCAATATCCACCGGACTCAGAGCCGGAGTGATTGTGGGGCTCTACAGTGCAACCACCGGTGTAGGGATAAATCTGATTCCGAAATATACGCTTTCGGCAAGCGCCTCGCTCTCGTCAGATGATTTATATCGCATCAATCCGATGGTCAGCAACAACATAGGGATAGAAAGCGAAATATACGTTGCTGCAAAACTATTTGGCTGCGACTTAGGGAAATACACATATTCATTCCCCAAAATAGATCTTTACGACAATAGTATCCATCTCTTCCCCGGCATTTCCGGCTTCAAAGTCGGAGAAGGCGCCACGGAGACCGGAAAAGTCGTGGAGTATGACCGCGAAAAGCACTTTTTCCTCGAAAACATACAGGCGGAAGAAGGTCTTGTCCTCCTTGACGAAAACAGCGAAGTAGTCGGCCGATATAAGCCCACATCGACCGAAGAAAATGAAAGTAAAATCCATAAAAAACAATATCTCTCTCGTCTCAAGCCCAAAAAGACATACTACGCCGCACCCTTCTATAGCATTTTCGGCAAAACCTTCATTGGCAACGAGTACCTGTTTAAAACAGATGATATAATCGAAAGCCGGACATACCGCCTGTCAATACTTAATTCCGCCGATGAACGACTCTTGCCCGACAAAAAAGAATTTATCATCAAAGCCGACGTAGGCGCTGAAGGCGATATTGAGATCACAAACATCGAAGGCATGGAAAGACAGGGCAACGACTGGTATTATTCATGGATTGACAATGTAGAGCGGACAGACGGAGAATCGACCATTACATTCAAGGAAGAGCGTGCCAGCCTGCGCATAAGTGCATATGTGTCTGACAATCCGTATTCACTATGTATAAACGAAGCCCATAACCACTCAGACGACAGCAACACCATGATCAATACATCCATCGGGTATCAGTATCATTATTACTATGTGTTTCGCCAAGCATACGAAAATCAGGCATATAGTAAATATTATTACTCCTGGACATCCAAACGAGCCGAATTCTGGCTCAGTTCCGATGGAAAGACACAAACTCCGTGCGACGGTCAAGACAATAAAGGCTCCATGAACACAGTATACACGACAATACACAATATAACAGCAAAACTCGAACGAATCGGCCAATGAAAAAGATTTTTACCAGACTGATTCTATCCGCAGCCGTGCTGCTGTCAACAGCCGGTCAGGCTATGGCCTTCACTGTAGATGGGATCAATTACACTTTGAAAAACGGTGAGGCTATGGTAACCGGCGCAACATCGCGTGACATCACTTCACTTTTAATTCCTGCTACTGTCGACTATGAAGGCAAGACATACCCGGTCAATGCAATTCGCCACACAGCCTTTAACAATTACAAATCGCTCCGCTACGTGCGCTTCGAGGACAGCGACACTTATATCAGTTGTCCGAGGAACACTTAAAACAGTCGAATTGCCTGCTACAATCACCAAAATCGGCTTTTCGGCATTCGAGAAATGCGAGACCCTTTCCGAAATCATTTCACACGCCGTGACTCCGCCCGTATGCACCAATGACAATATCTTCGATTCAAAAATATACAAGACAGCGTCTCTCTTCGTACCGGCCGGATCAAGAAAAGCATATACCGAAGCCAATGTGTGGAAAAATTTCAGCAATACCACTACCGGCGAACGCTTCACCATATCAGTCGAATATGACAACTCCCGCGGCAATGCCACCATCAACGGACAGAAGACAGACAGAAGCGAATTTGAAGAGGGCGAAGCCGCTGAAATCATAATCCGGCCGGCCGACAATTTCCGAATTGCGGAAGTAACCGTAAACGGTAGCCGCGCCGACTTTAAGCCTGAAGAGTTCAAGGCTTCAATTGCCGCCGTGGCAGAAAACATTAACATCACCGCTACATTCGAGCTCGGAATATCCGGCATCGCCCCCGTGCTCACTCCAAGCAACATAAAAGTCTATGGTAAAGATTCGGCAATATATATCGAAGGAGCTGACGATAATGAGACTGTAGAGATATACAGTTCCTATGGCATATGCATATACCGAGGAACGGAGCGCAAAATCGACTTAGGCGCAGGCGGCATATACATTGTCCGCATATTGGACAAGACATTTAAAGTCGCTGTCTGACCCTCGGAGACAACGCTGAGCCGAAATCGGAATGCATCCCTTTCGCATTTTAGCACAATCATAATCAATCGATACCCAATCGATTACTTTTGACTTTCACAATGGCTTTGTCGCAAAATATCATAAATTTGCGACAAAGCCAAATTATTATGTCATCACAAAATGGATACATTTATGTGAAACAGGTCTAAACGACGCAACCTCGTCTTTTTATCTTTTTTTGACACACCATCCGGGGCAGTAAATCGGTGTCCTCGACCGGACACCATATGCTGAGGGAATGGCAAACCCGTGACACCTGCGCGCTTTGCGCTGTGGTGTCACGGGCTATGAGTAAACCGATGTCCTGACGGACATCTCCATCCGGTTTCAGTACGCGCTACGTGCCCCGGACTGATCCGCAGGCAGTAGCGAGTCAGACAAGACAGGTTCCAGCCTGGCCGGTGATGGCAGGGGACGGCAGGGCGGACTCCGGAGGGGCTGTGGTTAGCGGGTGTCCGGCAGGACACCGTTTTAATAGTAGCCCCCGACACCGCAGCGCAAAGCGCGCAGGTGTCGGGGGGAAAAAGATATTCAGACAAACGTGGTGTCCGGTGGAGGACACCGATTTACCGCCCGGATGGCCCGGAATGTGCCGACATCCGAAATCCGCGGCTCAAAACATTTTCACACTCGGATAGTTTTTAACACTTCAACCGAGTTTTGCAGTCTGACCCATAACAGCCCTGCGAGACAACATCTACCACATCACAATCATATCCTCACACAACATCGGCCACATCCTCATTAATGATTTCCAATTTTAGGGGCTAAAGGAGATGATTTTTCGGCGATTCTGTGTAATTTTGTAGTCTGTCACAAAAAAACACGATTTTTTATGCGCCGCTATCTCAAATATCTGTTTCAACTGATACTCTCGCCGGGCAACGGCTGGGAGGATATTGCTATCGCTGATGACAATCCGCAGTCGATAGCCTCGCGCGGTTTCTATCCGCTGATAGCCATAGCGGCACTCAGTGTGTTCATGCAGGGGGTCTACCATCATGCCGAATTCCTCGTTCTGTTCATGAGAATGATCGTGACCTTCCTGGTCTATTTCGTGAGCTACTTTTTCGGTGTGTTCGCGCTTTCGCTTTTTGCCGAACCGACCCTCGAAAAGCGCTATGACGAGGCCCGCAGCCACACTTTCGTGCTCTATACCCTGGGCCTTGTAGCTCTGATCTCGCTGATCATAAACGTATTGCCGATCACTTCGGTGATGCTTTTCTTCCTGCCGTTCTATGTGGCTCTGATCCAGTGGAAAGGGGTAAGCTATATGGGTGTGAAGGCTGAAAAGACAGGCTTATTCATGATCATAGCCATACTCGGAGTGCTGATGCCTCCCTATATTTTTTATTTTCTTTTCTCTTTTATAATTGGTTAAACTAAAGTGATTTCAAAAGATATTAACATAAAGAACCGACGTGCCACCTTCGACTATGCCATAGGTGACACTTTCACCGCTGGCCTTGTGCTGACCGGAACGGAAATCAAGTCGATCCGCCAGGGCAAAGCCTCGCTGGCCGATACTTTCTGCTATGTGGACAACGGTGAGGTCTGGGTGAAAAACATGTATATCGCCGAGTATTTCTACGGCACTTACAACAATCACGCCACCCGACGCGACCGCAAACTTCTGCTCAACCGCAAGGAGATAGCAAAGATCGAAAAAAGCGGCAAGGAGAGCGGCTTCACAATCGTGCCCCTGCGCCTCTTCATCAACGATCGCGGACTTGCCAAGCTCGTGATCGGAATAGCCCGCGGCAAGAAGGAATATGACAAACGCCAGTCGATCAAAGAGCGCGAAGACAAGCGCGCTATGGCCCGCATAATGCAGAAATAAAGTCTCCAAAAGCTTTCTGTAGGGTCCTCAGACCGCGCACGTCACAGCCATGCGCCGCAACATTGCTTAGCGGAGCCCTACAAGCATGTAGCCCTTCTGCGGACGGGCCACATCCACATGACACCAGACCGTCCCGGCGGTCTGTTTTTTCATCCTGATGGTGGCTCCTTCAAGCTTTTGACCGTCAATCGACACCCATGACTGCCGGCAGACCGAGTCACTTCCGGCTTCTCCGATAAAATACTCCACCCTGCGACCGCTGTCGAGATCAATCACAGCGCCATGTCCGTCAGGCAGTGTCTTGAACAGCACTCCGCCCCGGTCAATGCGCAGACGCATCTCACTGCCCTCGAAGCGCAGACAGCCGTCGGCGGTCTCCGCCGTAAAATCCCATCCCTGTTCTGGATCCGGTCGCCCTACAGGGCCTTCCCCACTTCCGGGCGGGTCCGGAGTATCGGTGCGCCGCACTCCGTCAGAGCCTTTGTCGCAGGCTGTCAGCAAGGCTATGGCCACGAGCAGGCAGCACAGGCTCCGAAAAAACGTCTCGACTCCATGCAAGATACTCCGGCAGGCACCACAGCCCGTCAGCAATAGGAATACCGATTCAATTCCGCCCTGCGCTTTCATCCTTCAACAATATTAATGGTCAGACGTCCGCGTTCTCCGCTTGAAGCCGAACTGTAGTCCAGGCGGTGCATCCCAAGGCCAAGCCCGGAAGCCATCACCCAGGCACCGTCTACAGAGAGTCCGTCAACAGTCCAGACTGCATCTGAGGGAATATAGGGAGAGTAGAGATCTATCCGCTCTTCGCTCAGACGGTAAGTGCCTTTGAGAGCCTTTGGCTCACCTTCTATTTCAAAATTTTCGTCCTTGTGCGCACCCCAAAGATACTCGGCAAGTTCCGGATAATCAACAAATGGATTGCGGTTGCCCTGCAGACGCTCTCCAAGTTCGTTAAGCATGATTTCATCAGCTCCGGCAGGCCATGATCTGTGCCAGTCCACAAGCATTCCGGCCGCATAGCCGCTCAGTCCCGGCCAGGTCTCCGAGCTCATCATGAGATAGGCTTCCGGAGCCCAGAGATCGGCATGATAGAGCGTCGACATGTAGAAATAAGTTCTTGCCAGCCGTCCTCTCAGAGCCTCCGGGGCCAATAGCACTCGAATTCCTCTCCTCCGAGCAGTCCAAGGCCGGCGCTCCAGAGGGCGTTGGAATATGACGGTGTGACCACTTCTCCCACCGGTCTGTCAGCGCGCCATTCCACCACATCGCTGCCGAGCGGCAGCAGATTGTGGAGATCTCGGCTGACGGTATCGCCATAGAGATCCGGCACCATTCTCCACCATCGGGCAGAGACGAGATTGCCCCACTGATATCCGTCGGGCAGCTTTCCGTCCGAGATCATGACCTGAGCACCGTTGAAAGGATCGTCCACACAGCCATCAAGCGACTTGAAGGTGGCAAGAGTCACCGGGCGGCAAGCGCGAGAGATGCCTCGCATAAGGGCTTCGCCCCAAGACCGTTAAAAGGCACCCCGGCATCCGTCTGAAACGGAACCGAAGTGCCTGTGATGAGTAGTAGCGAGACAAGGAGTCTCATAGGAGGGAGAGTGTTAGATTAAAAAAGAATGTGTGCTGCTGAAGCAGACCTTCCAGTTTCAGCAGCACACCCTGATTTTCTTATACGTAACCGCGGATGATGCCACGCTTTGAGTTGCGCACGAAGAGAATGATCTCATCGCGTTCCTTGGTGGCAGGCAGTTCGGCCTCGATGCGCTCAACAGCGTCGGAGTTGTTCAGGCCCGACAGGTAGAGGTAGCGGTAGGTCTCCTGGATGTCGCGGATGGTCTCGTTGGAGAAGCCGCGACGGCGAAGACCGATTGAGTTCACACCTGCATATGCGATGGGTTCGCGGCCGGCCTTTACATAAGGAGGAATATCCTTGTTGACAAGCGCGCCGCCCTGGAGCATCACATGCGGACCGATGTGGCAGAACTGGTGGATAAGAGCGCCACCGCCGATCACCGCGAAATCATCGATCACAACCTCGCCGCACACTGTACGGCATTCGACATGATTACGTTGTCACCGATCACACAGTCGTGGGCCACATGGCAGTAGGCCATGATCAGGCAGTTGCTGCCTACCACGGTCTTGCCCTTGGAGGCTGTGCCGCGGTGGATGGTCACACACTCACGGATAGTGGTGTTGTCACCGATAATGGCTACCGATTCCTCGCGCGGAACTTCAGGTCCTGTGGAGGACCGGAGATAACCGCGCCGGGATAGATTGTACAATTCTTGCCGATGCGTGCGCCTTCCATGATGGTAACGTTCGAACCGATACGAGTACCTTCACCGATCTCGACATTCTGATCAATAGTGACAAACGGATCTATCACTACACTCGGATGGATCTTCGCTGCCGGATGGACATATGCCAAAGGTTGTTTCATAGTTACTTTATAGAGAGAAACTCTGTGTTTACTTAAACTTCTTGTTATTTATTCTTGATGATCTGAGCCATGAACTCGCATTCGGTGACTATCTTCTCGCCGACAAAGGCATAGCCCTTCATCATGGCGCAGCCGCGACGCAGTTCGGTCATGAACGACACATGGAAGACCAGAGTGTCGCCTGGAACTACTTTCTGGCGAAACTTCACATTGTCGATCTTCATGAAGTATGTCGAATAGCGTTCGGGCTCGTCGAGACCGCTGAGCACCAGGATGCCGCCGGTCTGCGCCATAGCCTCGACCTGAAGCACTCCGGAAGCACGGGTTCCTGCGGGAAGTGACCCTGGAAGAACGGCTCGTTGGCTGTGATGTTCTTGACACCGACAATATAGTTGGTGCCTTTCTCTATGATCTTGTCGACCAGGAGGAAGGGATAGCGGTGGGGTATGAGCTCACGGATACGATTGTTGTCCATCAGCGGTTCCTTGTCCGGATTGTAGACCGGAGCCTGCACTTCCTGGTGTTTGATCTCGCGGCGGATGCGCTTGGCGAAGGTGGTGTTGATCGAATGACCGGGACGGGTGGCAATCACACGGCCCTTCAGCGGACGGCCGATGAGCGCGAGATCTCCGATAAGGTCAAGCAGCTTGTGGCGCGCGGGTTCGTTTTCGGAAGTCAGAGGTATATTGTTGATGTAGCCGAACATGCTGACATCCTTGTGGGGCACGTTCATGAGATCGGCCAGACGGTCGAGCTCGGCCTGTTCCATCGGCTGTCGTAGATGACAATCGCGTTGTCAAGGTCACCGCCCTTGATGAGATTGCCCTTCACAAGAGGCTCGATCTCGCGCACGAACACAAATGTGCGGCTTGCGGCGATTTCTTCAGGGAAGTTCTCTACATGCTCCAGAGATGCGAACTGGTTGTTCAGCACAACGGAGTCAAAGTCAATCTTCACGTCAACCGAAAATTCATCGTCGGGGAGCACAAGAATCGATGACCCGGTTGTGTCGTCACGGACTTCGAGCTTCGACTTGATGTAGTAGAAATCCTTGTCGGCATTCTGCTCGGCGAGGCCCACACGGGCTATCTCCTCGCAATAAAAACGCGCGCTGCCGTCGAGAATCGGGAGCTCAGGAGCATTGACCTCAATAAGCACGTTGTCCACACCGGCGGCATAGAGCGCAGCCATCGCATGTTCGATGGTCGACACACGAGCTTCGCCTTTGGCGATAACTGTGCCGCGGTTTGTGGCAACTACATTTTCTGCAAGAGCGTCAATCACCGGCTCGCCTCAAGATCGACGCGCTTGAACTTATAGCCGTGATTTTCAGGCGCCGGAAGGAAACGGGCTGTGATCTCAAGCCCGGTATGCAGACCTTTGCCGGTGAGTGTGAACTCACCTTTCAACGTAATCTGATTCATATATTTTTTAGTTTTTTACTTCTTTGATTTGCTTTTCAAGCTCTTTGACACGCTCGTAAAGCGAACCGAGCTTCTTGACATACACAAGACTGCGGGCATATTCACCCATCTCTACGGCCGGAGCGCCCATGATGCGGTCGCCGGCTTGGTGGCACGGTTGACACCGCTCTGCGCACCTATCTGCGTTCCGTCGGCAATCGATATGTGGCCCACCAGTCCCACCTGGCCGCCGATCATGCACTGCGCGCCGACTTTCGCCGAACCTGCTATGCCCACCTGAGCCGCCATGACAGTATGAGGACCTACCGCGCAATTGTGAGCGATCTGGATAAGATTGTCGAGCTTGACACCGCGTCCAATCCGGGTTGCTCCCATCATTGCACGGTCTATCGTAGTATTGGCGCCGATCTCCACGTCATCCTCGATCTCCACATTACCTGTCTGGGGAATCTTTTCATATCCGCCTTCCACAGGGCGAAGCCGAAACCGTCAGCACCGATCACCGCACCGGCATGGATTATACAATTCTTGCCTATCCGGCAGCCGTGATAGACCTTGGCTCCGGCATAAAGCACAGAGCCGTCGCCGATCTCACAGCCGTCGCCGACATAAGCCTGCGGATATATCTTGACCCCGGCTCCGAGCTTGACTCCACTGCCTATGTAAGCAAAAGCACCGACATAAGCGTCAGCCGGCACTTCGACACCCTCGGCAATGAACGCCGGAGACTCGACCCCGACCTTCTCCACCTTTGACATCTCTGTCACCATCTCAAGCAGACGGGCCACAG
>PDYJ01000821.1_pt1 | contig 12457 bp, 12 predicted proteins | sample 1430841 | NCBI WGS metagenome assembly PDYJ01 (sample SAMN07237672, study PRJNA390542) | Gut metagenome, whole genome shotgun sequencing project. | isolation source: fecal pellets | host: Mus musculus | place: USA: New York, NY | collected 2016-10 | reverse complement strand
CACGCAGCCGAATGCAGCCGATTCGACCAGACACGACGAGAACATCGAAACGGCAATGTCGGTCATGCGGTAGGTGTTGGCTGTCAGCGGAGCGGTGTCTATCGTTATGTTGCGGTGTGTGGCGGCAGTCGCGGATGTGCGGGCGGTGTCGTCGTATTCGGGATGAGGCCTGACGATTATACGCCGGGATGGATAGCGTTGTGCCGTGGCTTCGACAAGCTTCAGGAAGCGAGCGTGATACTCCTCCGACGATACGAACACCGGTGCCTGCATGAAAAAGGTGATGGCGTCGTGGCTTCCTTGGCTGTCAACTGGCTCCAGTCGGCCTATGGCGTGAAATCTGTCAGTGGGGAGGCTTCTCCCAGCAGGACGCTGAACGCCTCACCCCATGTCAGGAAGTGGGAGTAGGGGAGCTGGCGGAATCCGGCATGGATAAATCCTGGCCATCCGAGCTGACAGCAGATCGCCGGAATGCCGAGTCTGCGGCAGTAGATCGCTGCAAGCTGATACTGCGTCTGGCATCCGTCGCAGCATATCATCGCCTTGGGGCGCATCCACTGTATGTAGCATAGAAGCGTGTGGGTGAATGCTGCCAGTTCACGGCTTATTCCCGCCAGTCCGGAAGTTGTGACGGCCTGCGATATCATCGGGGTGAAGTATAGCGGCCTGATCTGTTCGCAGGCCACTTCGTCGGGCAGATCCTCTGTACGGGTCAGCAACACCACAGGCTGCTCACGCTCCTTGAAAAACCTCATGACTGGGAGCAGATGGCGGATGTGGCGCGGATTGTCGGCATATACCAGTATATGGTCATGAAACGCTTCGAGCGTCCCGCGCCACGGATGGCCGGCAAGATCGCTCTCTATCATGGCGCGGTGGCCGTCGGTGGCGTAGGGATGTTCAGGGTGATCCGGTCGAGATAGTCCTTGCCTCCGTGGTGCATGTAGCCTCGCGAAGTTGCAGGTGGGAATACCAGAGGTAATTGAAAACTGCTCTGGCGACATCGCGATGTCCCCAGAGCAATTTTTCAGACTGTGCGTCGAGCTGTCGGTCAAGCCACGCTGTCAGTTCGTCGTGAAAACGCACTATACGGTCGTCAGACGAGGTCATTTCCGTTTCTTGGGCATGATGTTTATCTTATACTGTGCGTGGAAAAGGAAGAATCTCGGAAGCGTGTTGACATATCTGACGGTGCGTCCTGTGCGTTGACTGCATATTGCACCGAGTTGAGCTGACGGAGCAGGTCGAAGCCGTCGAGCATGAGGGTCCACCGGCCGCGGTCGAAAGTGTAGGCCAGGCGGGCGTTCCACACCCAGTCGGAGTTGTTCATCACCGGAGTGTCGTAGCCGTTTCGGGTGAAGAGCGTCATGTCGGTCGACAGCGAGAAGTTCTTGGTGAATTTCACTGTGGCCACCACGCCGTAGTTGGCGTCGAATGCGTCGATGTTGCTGAAGTCGGGTCGTTCGGAGCTTGTGTGGCGCAGCTGCAGGTTGGCTTTGCCGGTGAGGTTGAGCCATTCGGCGGCACCCCATGTGAGGCGTAGCCGCTGGCTTCCCACGAGGTTTCTGACGGTGAACGGCGCCGGCGCCACGTCGTCGGTGCCTATCACGTCGGTGGCATGGCCGTATTTCACCTCGCTTGTGGCCGCCAGTGTCAGCTTGCGGGCCTTGTCGAGCGGCAGCATGAAGCTGTTCATCGCTCCGGTTTCCCAGTTGCCTGAGGTGTTGTAGGAGCGTATGGTGCGCACTCCCGTGCGGGTGTCGTAGCTGTAGCCCTGACGAGTGCGTTGGTGAGCAGGCGGTAGTAGATCTGGGCAGCCTCCATTATGCGGCCATTCTGCGGAGTAAGCTCATAGCGCAGTTTCCACTGAAGATCATGCTGGTTTTTGAGCGAGGGCGCTCCGAGCAGTATGGTCAGCGGGTCGGAGGTGTTGGGGATGTCGACGAGATAGCGCATGTCGGGCATCTGTGCCTGAGACTCAAATTTCAGTATGAGCATGTTGCGGTAATCTTTGCCGCCCACCGGTTGGAATATGCGCCGAAGCCGTATTTCACCTCGGTCCAGCTGTCGGTGAACTGCATGGAGTGGCGTGTCTTCCTTATGGCCTGTCCGGCCTGGGTATAGTCGAGATGCTGGGTGTTGAATCCGAGTGTCGGGCCGAGCATTATCCGCCAGAAATGTCCGTCGCCTCTGAATACCTGTGACGACCGGAATCCTACGGTGTGTGTCAGAGTCTTGTCGAGCTGATAGTAGCTGTTGGCCTGATCGAGCGACATCGGAGCGTCGAACGTCATGTCGGCGGCCGGATCCTCCGGATTGAACAGCCGCGAGTCGTTGCGGCGGTGGGTGTAGGTGAATGTGTATTCAGGCTGGATATTGCCGTTGTCGGAGAAATTGTAGCAGTAGCTGAATATCGGTTTTATATAATATTCGTGGGCGGGGTGGTTGCGGAATATCTGCATGGTGCGTTCGGCTGCCGGTGAGCTGCCGAAGTTGATCCTTTGGTCATTGTAGCGGTCGGGAGTCTGGCCTGTATAGCCTCCTTTGACCCAGATATACATGTTGTCGGGGTTCTGGGAGAACTTGTAGGTGATTGAAGCATCGCCGTTCACCGACCACAGATTGTTTCTCATAGAGTCGGTCTGTATCGACCGGTTGATGATGGAGGAGAGGGTGGCTTCGCTGCCGGTGGCGTAGATGTCGGCGAGCCATTGGCGCGTGACCGATTCCTGCCTGTCGGCGAATGTGCCCGAAACCACGCTCTGGCGGTAGTCGCTGCGGTTGATACGGCCGCTGACTTTGGCGCTGAAGAATATCCTGCGGGTCTGTTTGTGGGTTGAATGAAATGTATTGAAGTTGAGATTGCGGTTGCGCAGATTGTTGAACGTATAGTTGTAGGTGTTTCCGCCGGGCAGGAAATTCGTGCGGTCGGTAAACGTCTCGTCATCCTGCGACGTGTGGTTGAGCGAGAAGTTGCCATTGAATTTCCATGGATTCGATCCGCTTTGTGTCACCTCATACTGTCCGCCTATGGTTTTCTCCCTGCGCAGTCCCGACTCCAGATCCTCCGGAGTCCAGTTGCTGCTTTGCCCGGGACGCCGGCGGTCATTGAGGTTGTTGATATTGCCGAAGAGCACGTATTGCGTCCGTGTGTCGGATCTCGACAGGAAGAAGCGCCCCAGATAGCGGTCGGCCGAGCCGTAGCCGGCCTCTACGTTGGCTATATAGCTACCATGAATTCCTTTTTCATGCGCACGTCCATCACGTAGCGCGTCTCGCCGTTGTCTTTATCCTGTCCCAGAAATAAGCTGCGGTCGCTCAGCTTGTCGTAGACGGCGATATCTTTCACGGTATATGCCCCGAGGTTGTCGAGAAGCAGGCGGTTGTTGTTGTCCATAAACTGGCGCCCGTTGAGCAGCAGGCTCTCCACATATTTTCCGTTGACGAATATCCGGCCGTCATCTTTCAGCTCCACTCCCGGCAGCTGCTGTATCAGTGCGTCGAGCATCGATCCCTCGGCGAGCATGAAGGCGTCGGCATTATACACAAGCGTGTCGCCACTGTTGTAGAACTTCACCTTTGTGGCCGTCACCGTCACCTCGTCGAGCTTTTTAGCCTCGCGGCGCAGCGTTATGTCGGGAAGCCCGCGCTCTGTTTCGCGTGAGCCGAGTTTGCCTATTGTTACCGACTGGAATCCCGGCTCAAATCCCTTGTAGTTGACCTCTATGGTATAGCGCGCCGGAGTGCGTGGCACTTTCAGCTCGAAGTCGGGTTGCCGCTTCCACTGGCCGTTGACGTTTGTCGAAGTCCGGCCGGTCTTTGTCGAGTCAATGGCCACGCCCAGAGAGTCGAGAAGATACACCTTGGCATTGATAAGCCCGGCTCCGAACGTCGCCTCGTAGACGTTGCCCTTCAGCGATAGCTTCGGCTCGTCGGCTCTCGCGGGGATTATTACCGTCAGCAGCATGATGACGATACAAGTCAGTAATCGTGTCATAGATGGATTGGTTTATAATCAGACTTGATTGATGTCAAGCGGATTGTGTTATATATTGATGATTGGGTGTTTTATGGCGATCGGTCGTTATCCTTTCCTTGACTTTTTGCAAAGATAATGCTCCCAAAGGTAATCCGCAAGGTTTGTCACATTTAAGGGACACGCTTTGTTGGTTTTTTTGTCCATGTCGATGATGCGTGCATACGGACATCCTCCCGCACACACCGGCAGCAGCAGGCATGCGCGGCAGCGGTCGTCGTCAAACGGGTCGGCTTTGGTCAGGTAATCATAGAGCACTTTTTCATTGGTGATACCACCGTCAACATTGCCATATACCTTATCGGGCTTGGCTACATCGTTCCAGCATTTGTATAGTTCGCCTTCCGGACCGATCACTATTCCCAGCGGATTCCTGACTGCACACTCCTGACGCACATAGTCGGGGTAGAAATTGTTGAATTCCAGATTGTGCTCATGGAACAGTCGGCGCAGATAGGCGAATTTCTCATCCACGTTCATCACGCACGGCAGATGTCCTTCGCCGTCGACATCCGATACAAAGGCCGGTATGACTCTTATGTTGGGGTATTTGTTGCGAGAAGCTTATATACGTCGATAAAGGAGTCGATGTTGTCTTTGTCAATGTTGACTCTGATGCTGACCCTAAGGTCAGGCACATGCTCTCCTATAGCCTGAAGATTGCGGTAAATAGTGTCGAACGTCGGTTTGCCTCCCTTGAGGAAGCGGCGGCAGTCATGGGCTGCTCCGACTCCATCGAGGGTCACCTGGGCGCTGCTTATGTTGAGGCCGGCGAATTGTCGTGCGGTTTCCTCGTTGAGAAGATAGCCGTTGGTGATTATCGATGCATGATAGGGTATGCCGAGCGATTTGAATTTTTCAGTAAGGCTCTTGATGCGGTTGAATTCAAGCAACGGTTCGCCTCCGAACCATGTGACGCTTAATCGTTTGGGATCGAATCCGCTGATGAATTTCACCACCTTGTCTTCGGTTTCGTCCGTCATTCGCGTTACGGGATGCCCCTCTTCAAAGCAATATGGACACCTGAAGTTGCACGCCAGTGTTGGGTTTATGGTCAGGCTAAGGGAATCCTTGCCAAACCGGCGCGCTGTATTGGTGAAACGGATCTTTCTTATCTCATATTCGTCATCATCCACAAGTGCTTTCATTCTGATCAGCTGTGCTCCAGTTCTTTGTCGGCTATATCCACAGGTTCGCCCGGACGATATTGCATGAGCTGGTCGTAGTAGTCTTTTGACAGTTCTACGAAGGCATTCGACAACGAATTATAAAATAAATAAACACTCTCTCTTGTGAAGAGAGTGTTATACTTGGACCAAATCTTCATTTGATAAAGATATTGATGATTGGTAGGAGGTGATTAACCTTTTGTGAAATCGTAATTCACACAAGTGTGAGATGCACAGTAGAATTGACCACCGCAGCTACCTGTATTGCTACAGTGACCACTGTCGAAGGTGCATGTGTTGTTGTGGTCTTTGGGGCAGCTTGTGTACGGATCGCAGTTGCCGCCACCGAGCAGGTAGGACTGCTCTTCTCCCGTGAGAACGACTTCGCTCTTCGGAAGCTGGATGAAATTAAATTTCTTTTCCATGTCGAAAAATTTTTTTTGGGTTAAAAAAATAGTTGATTATTGAATCATCGTGATGGCTTTAGCCAAAGCCTCTGCTTTGAGCCAGTCGATGGATTCGTCGATGTCAACGTCGGTGTCCGGCGATGTTTCCACTATCTCGATGCGTCCCGACAGCAGCGAGCGTGATCGTTCGATGGCTCCGACCGACGACGCATAGAAAGCGCCGGTTTCGATGAGCGTGCCGCTGAATGCCTGACGCATCGGCTTGGCGTCGAGCCGGTAGCTTGCGGGTGTTCCGTCGGGATTCCAGACGAAGCGTTTTGTCCGCAGGCAGGCTATGTAGGAGTCGGCCTTTGCGGCGTCGATGGATTGTCGCAGCCGCCGGAAGTCATCGGGCGATGTGAAGGGCGACGTGGCCTGTGCGAGCACGAGCATATCGTCTGGAGCGGGTCGGATAGCGTCGATAAACTCTCTGACCACTTCAATTACCGGCGCGGTGTCGGTGGCCGACTCCGCGCTGCGTCGGTAGACCCTCACGTGTGGCTTCGCCTCTGCGAGATATCGCTCTGCTCGGTCGTCGTCGGTGGCCACCCATATCTCGGCGGCGGTGTGCGAAGCCGTGATCGCGTCCACTACCCATGCCACGAGAGGCTTTCCACCAAGAATCTTCATGTTCTTGTCGGGCACACCCTTGCTTCCTTTGCGTATGGGTATGAAATAAATCAGTCGCGGCATATCGGCTGTCAGTTTTTTGAGGCGATCGTGAAGAGGAAATCTGTCAGGTGTCAGAGATCGATGTGTCCTGTCAGCGTGTATCCGTCGCCACGCAGTTTGATCACAACGGTCTGGCTTGAGGATGAAGCGAGCGCGCCTATAAATGTCTCTTTATTGTCGAATACCTGTAGGCAGGCCAGTCCGTCGGCGTCCCATATTTCGAAGGTGTCGGCGTTGTTGACCTTGTCCGAGGCACTCGTCATCGTGTGCGCTTTCGTGTCGATGATGCATACAACGGGTCGTGGAGCAGTGCGATGCCCTTTGTCTTTGGTATCAGGAATAGGATCTGTTGTCTCTGGAGCCGACTCCGGAAAAAGAGTTACTGGCGTTTCGGCTGCAACGGAAAACATTAATGATCCGAGGAGGCATATAACCCCAAATAAGATGCGTTGCGTCATGCTTCTGTATTGTTTTATTATTACAGATGCGAATGTATCAGATTTTCAAGGATAGTCAGCAGATATAGACTTTAGTTTTTATTTAGTTTTTGTTTGGTGAAATTTTAGTTGGGGTTAAACATTAGAATATCAGAATTGTAGCGTGGGTGTTCTCGGGGCGATACTTATATGGCCAATGGCTGTTGGTAAGTATTCAAAGATTTTGAATAAGTGTATCAACTAATGAAGGGTTGAGTTTTCCACACATTATTTTTTTTTCCGATGGATGTGCGTCGGAATGTGATTGTAGATGCGTGGCGTCCGAACAGTTTACATTGATCTGATGGTCTGACTCCTGCTTTTATGAGAAAAATGGTGTGTAGTTCCTCTATGGTAATCCTTCCACTTGAAAGAGTGCGGATTTTTTTTATCAAAATCGGGTGATACTTTTTTGATCAACTCATGAAGCTCGTCCCAAATCGGATCGTTGTCATTTAATGTCTTGTTCTGAGATATGGCATTCTTCAGTTTGGCATAGACCTCGGAACAAAGAATGCTTTCTGGAATTGAATACCGTTTTTTCGATAGTTGGTCTAGCGACCGGATATATTCATTCAATTCGTTTCGGTATTCTGTAATTTCTTGGTCATCGTTAATATTATCTTCCGATTGTGATGTATCGCCAGCGTGATGTGTGTTTGATGATTTTTATTGAGCATGCTTTATTCAATAGATTAAGCCGATAGTTGACGTCAAGAAGATCTGTCTTCGATTTTTGATAGCGGTAACGAAGATACATAATCATACCAAACGCGCCCATCAATGCAGAGATGGTAACAGCCAGTATGATCGACAGTGTACGTTTTTTATTCTCAGCTTGCTGGCGCATTCTTTCGTGGAGCGAATAGTCATACATAGAGGCCTGAATAATTGCAGACTGTTGTTCGTGGGCATTGTAGTGGCTCTCCGTTATTTCAAGATACTTGTCAAAATAATAGTCAATGGAGTCTGGATCAAGATATTGCCTGACTTCTGGTTGCACAAGTATATAGTATGCGATACGTAGATTGTTCTCTGAGCCGGTTTGCAGCATTTCTTTAGCATATTGTGCAGCATCCTCGCCCCTGTGTAGCTTTAGGCATGATTTAGCAAGATATGCGAGTATGTAATTCACCTCATTGACTTCGGCCTGATCATGCAGTTTACTCAATATTTCGTAAGATTTCTGATAATTGTGACTCTCATATTGTAGAGTTCCAAGTTCCGACAGGGCTTCTATTGTATCCTTCGTGCTTGTATTCCGAGCAACGTTGAGTGCTTTAATATAGTGCTTTTCAGCCTCCCCGAAATTTCCTGTGCGCACCATTATGTTGCCAATGAGTGTTCTGTCGTATATTGAGCATATTGAGTCCCCGGTGTTCAGACTGCATTTCAACGCTGTTTCTGCAAACGGAAGCGCTTTTGAGTACATTCGCAGGTTCAACATTAACCGTGCTGTCTGACTGGCTATACTGGCTCGCAGAATGTTATTGTCTTCCGGGTCGTCGGAAATGCGGTCGAGTGCGTCGTGGAAGTATCGGAGTGCGGTGGGGTAGTCGCCGAGGTCGGAGTAGACGCGTCCGGCGTAGTAGAGCGCCTCCGCCATCTTCGGGAGAGTCCGAAGTGGTTGATGACGTCGAGTATCAGGCTGTCGGATGTGTGTACAATGTAGGCCTTGTCACGAGCTTTGACAGTGAGGAAATTGTAGTAGTGCCGGTCAAAGTCGCCGAGTGTCGCCGGGTCGATGGCAGCGAGCGAGTCGATGGCAGCTTGCGGCCCGGTGTCGACGCTCAGCGTCAGGCGTTGCAGCCGCGGGTCGGATGGCTGCTGGCGGGTGCATCCGCAGGCAATGATCGCAATGGTGGTGATTATGAGTAGTAATGTGCGGTTCATGGCATTGATCCTCATGCCGCAAAGATAATCATTTATCCTCAATGCGCAAAAAACGAGCCGCTGCTGATTTAGACAATTCCTTAGTCAGCTGTCTGGCTCACATCTTGGCGGTGCGATCCATCGGGCGACAGTGGTCGGCGCGATGCGGTGGGCGAGGGCGCGGGGGAGTCGGTCGAAAAACTCGTCGGGCGTGGTGGAAATAAATCCGATGCTTTCGGCTTCGAGGTCGGGGGTGTAGCGCCATCGGGGCGTGGGGTTGAACACGAGCGGGCAGCATCCGTGGGCCAGACATTCCATGATGGTCGACGAATAGTGCGATACGGCCACCCGTGTTGAGGCGTAGACTTCGTGCAGTGGCCGGTCGGTGGTGTCGACGACGTTGGGAAGCGAGTCGAGGCGATGCCTGATGTGGGAGTCGATCTGCGACTCAGGGTGGAGCCGGTACTGTATCGTCATGTCGGGATATCGTAGGGCTGTGGCTACAATCAGGTCATACATCTGCCCGACCATTCTGTGGGAGCTGACGAAGTAGGGCTCCTGCAGGAAGAATGTCACGCTTTGGTGGCTTCCATCTGCGGCGATGGGATAGGGGTAGCCGCCTGTCAGGCACTCCATCTGCGGATTATATTTGTGCCATAGGCGGTTGAACCCATCTCCCCACGTGACCATACGCTTATAGGGCATGTCGACAAATCCGGTATGCATGAATGCCGGCCATCCGTGTTGGTAGCAAACCGTATCGCCACCTCGGGCTGCACAGATTTCAGCCCAGATCTTCCCTATCACCTGACATCCGCAAATGCAACTGAACCGTGGTGGCTCAATGATCGAGTCGACCAGTTTTACCGTGTTGCAAAAAGAGTAAAACACCGGAAAATATTTTTCGATGAAATCGTTTCGGTAGAGACGCATGCGTAGATCGTGAAATCTGACGGCAGTCATTTCCGGCGGTAGTCCAATGTGTTGATAATCTATCTCGTTTTCGCTGATGATCACAGCGCTTTGGCTGCTTGACCTGATCCATGGTATCAGACAGTGGGCCATCCGCTCGAAGTTGGCATAAAACACCTCTCTGCCGCGTAGTGGCGACAAGGCTTCAGTCCATGAGCGGGCGTCGGATGTGAACGGTAGCAGTTCCTGAGATATTACGTCGGTGTCTGCGGGAGGTGGAAGCGTGATAAGCGAGGCAATGACTGTCTCGGCTCGCTCTCCTTCACTTCTTCTGCGGCAATATTCATCGCGCAGCGAGTAGTTGATGTAGTTGACGTAACTTTCAAGTGAGTTACTTACATTGACATCGCCCATCACAATAGACTCTTTGTTGGTTGTGATCCATGCTCTTACGGAATCTTTCAGTAGTGTAAAAAATTCCGTAATGAAAGTGTCGGGCTGTGTCGGGCTAACGGGCATGATCAATGATCGGTCAACGTTTCTTCGGCTGTATCATGAAACGGTATTGCACGTGAAGGAGGGCGTAGCGTGGAAGTACGTTGGTGTATGTTTCGGTGCGTCCCTGTGCATTGACGTTGTAGCTGACGTTGCTGAGCTGGTTGAGCAGGTCGAATCCGTCAAGCATGAAGGTCCATCGTCCTCCATTGGTCGAGTATGCGAGGCGTGCGTTCCATACAAGATCGGTGGTGTTGAGCGACGGATCGGAATAACCCGGCGGTGTAGACGTTGAAGTCGCTCGACAGTTCGAAATTATAAGGCAGCACGATTTTGCCTGCCAGTGTGGCCGTGGTGTTGGTGGCTGAGAAGTTGTTGAAGCCTGTGCGTGTGCCTCTGGTGTCGCGCCAGTTGACGTTGCCGTTCACGCGTAGTTCATGCTTGCCTATCTGCCACGAGAGGCCGAGAGTCTGTCCGAGTATGGTGTTTTTGACTGCTGTGCGGAGCGTTTCCGATCCGGCGGAGCCTACCATGTCGGCGGCTCTTAGGTATGTGGCCTGAGTGATTGAGCTGAGTGTGAACTGGTCGATCTGTCCGAATGTCTTGGAGTAGTAGTTGTTGAGTCCTACGTTCCAGTTGCCCGAGGTGTTGTAGGCCTGATATGTGCGCACACCGGTGGCCGGATCATAGCTGTAGCCGTTGACAATGGCGTTCTGCTTGATGTCTGTCGACAGCACCAGACGCTCGCTGTAGCGGTGTCGGCCGCTCCGATATCTGTACCATTCGAGGTTGATGATATTGTCAGCCTCGTTTTTCAGATCGGTGGCTCCCTTGAATAGGTTGAGCGGATCGCGCAGGTTGGTGACATCGACCAGACGGTTGAGTTCTACCTGACGGATGTTGCGCTTGTATTCGAGTTTGACATGCTGTTGTCCGGTTTTGTATATGAGGTACATCTGCATGACCGATATGTCAAGACCGTTTTTCTTCACTTTCTGGCTGACGTCGCCTGCTCGTAGTCGAGTGTCCGCCAGCGGTAGTCGACCGAGGGATTGAAGTGGACGGAGATGCTTCGGTCGTCGTCCAGTTCCACCTGGTGGTTGAAGGTGAGCTGCACTCCTGCCAGGTTCTGCCGCTCGGTGCTGAAATATGTCTGGTCTCGGTTGAGCGATGTGGGATAGTTATCGGGCAGTCTTCCGAACACTCCCATGTCGTAAGCCTGTCGAGCTGATACAGGTAGGAGTCCTTGGTGTGGTTCGATATGCTCCATCTCGGCTGTATGTCGATCGAGCCGTTGTCGTTGTAGATGTATGTGTAGTTGGGTGAGGCAAACAGGCTCCATTTATGGTCGGGAGCGTTTTTGGCATACTGGTAGTCGGTCGTTCCGGGGCGTCCGCTGTTGCCGTAGCGTATGTCGTAGAGATCAAATGCTCCGTAGTGGTTGACGTTGTAGGCGGCGTCGACATACAGGCCGATAAGATCCGGGCTGTATGACATTTTTCCTTCTGCCGAAGCGCTGACTCTTGCATTCATCGTGTGACCCGACATCGACGAGCGTTGCACGCTGGTGTTGACCGTCTTGTCGGCAAGCGATACGGCTTGCCCGTTGTGAATCTGTTCGAGCAGCAAGGCCGTAGCTTGGGCCAGTTCTTGGTTGAATGTTCCTGAAATCTGGCTCGATGTGCGGTCGCGCTTCGTGTAGTCGAGGTGTTGGCCTATGTAGATATATTTGTTTTGGGGCGCAGTTTCAGCTCATTGTCTGTGGTCAGGGTGAGATTGTGGCCAATGGCGTGGGCGAAGCGATTGTCGTAGGTGTCACCCGAGGGGATGAAGTTGGTGATGTCGGTGGTGGTGATGTCGTTCGAGCGGGTGTGTTCGGCGTGGTATTACCGGAAAATTCCCAGCTTTTGTCGTCGCGGGCCGATACGTAATAGTCGAGTCCGGCCATTTTCGTGCGGAAGTCGCCTGGCGTGCGGGTGATGCTCCACGAGTCGTTCTGTCCGGGGTGCGCGAGTCGTTGAGATTGTTTATCGCTCCAACGAGCGTCAGGCGCGAGCGCGTTGTGTACCACATGCCGAAAAGCCGTCCCAGATATCGGTCAGCAGTGCCGCCGCCGGCCTCTGCGTTGAAGATATATCCGCTCATATATTCACGTTTGAGCCTGACGTCCATCACATACTCTTGTCGCCGAGATCCTGGCCGGCCAGCATGCTGCGCTCTCCGAGCCTGTCGTAGACGGCTACGTTTTTCACCGTATAGGCTCCGAGATTGTTGAGCATTATCCTTTTGTCGCCTTTGAAGAAGTCTTTACCGTTAAGCAGCAGGCTTTCGACGTATTTGCCGTTTACGTAAATCTGGCCGCCGTCGCGAAGCTCCACT